>ERZ791800.1309-NODE-1309-length-10351-cov-4.636169_pt1 | contig 10351 bp, 12 predicted proteins | sample MGYA00510310_ERZ791800 | MGnify/ENA primary metagenome ERZ791800 (study PRJEB30046, sample SAMN00791954) | human gut metagenome | study: EMG produced TPA metagenomics assembly of the A metagenome-wide association study of gut microbiota in type 2... | reverse complement strand
AAATGGGCGTGTCAAATTGTCTGCTCTACGACGGCTTTTTTTCTTTTGCCGTCGTGCGGCAGATCATTTCAATATTCGGTTGAAGTATCGTTATTCGGTGTTAAGTTCTACTAATACAACCTCTGGACGATTATTAAATCGGAATGGAATAATACTATTTCCAAGGCCGCGGCTAACAACCATATTTGTCTTTCCGTCTGTATAAAGGCCGGAATCATATTTAGGAAACAGCCCTTGATTGGGGGCAACGAGCCCCCCAATAAAAGGTAATCGAAACTGCCCTCCGTGTGCATGACCACATAAAACCAAATCAACACCACAGCATACATAGGTTTCAAATAACTCTGGCCGATGTGATAGCAGTATAGTGTAACTGTTTTCGTCATCAATAAGGCTATTCAATTTTGTGTTGACCATGGCTGGCGCTTCATTAAACATATCGCCCTTAATCGTAAAGTCAGAATCAGAAAGCCCGATAAGGGTAATCATTTCGTTGTTATGCACTAACTGTATTGCTTCATCTTCAAGGACAGTTACGCCAGACGCTTCAAGCCCTGTTTTGAATTGATCATAATGTGAGAAGTTAGCTTCGTGGTTTCCGGTTACAAAGTAGACAGGGGCTATTTGAACAGCTTGTTTTATAAAATCAAACGCAATCTCAATGTCTGTATGTCCAGCATCGATTAAATCTCCAGTTATCACAATAATATCCGGTTCGTGTTCAGACAGCAATTCTATCAATTCTGTATTGCTTTCTCCAAATTCAGCATTATGCAAGTCGGACACTTGTGCAATCCGAAAATTAGAAAAGGCAGATGCTATGCGATCGCTGGAGATATTAACCATACTTACCATCAATGCTGAATTGCCCCATATAGTATAGATTATCAAAACCAGCAGTATAGTTGTTAATACACAAATCTTCACCAATACTCTGGTGGAAAGGATTTTTTTCATTTTTTCCTCTCTTTCATCAACTTAATTATAAAAAAATCAGCTTACAAACAGGTGAATTTCAACTTACGAATTTGTAAGACAAAAGTGGGCGGCTTCTAAAGCCACCCGCTTCAAAAGTAGAATTACTGTGCGCTGATTGTATCAACAATGGACATATTGCGTATTCTCTTGATTGGCCCATGCACAGCCAGAATTACAGAGCTTACGACAATCAACAGAATAACAGCTACCTCTGGTAATGGAGGAGTCCAAGCATCCCCCCATCTATAACTTATCAACATTCCAAACAATAGCTTGTTACAAAACAGTCCCAACACCGTACCAACTACACCGCCGATTATGGTATAGGTGAAGGCTTCTGCAACAATCATTTTACTTAGCTGTCCCATGCTAACGCCGATGGCACGGAAAGCGCCATACTGTTTCAACCGTGCAGACACACTCATGGAAATACTATTGATTATGTTAAAAATTGTAATCATTGCAATTAGGACGAGGAATCCATAGATGAACAGCCAAAAACAATAGTAAGTTCCCATGGTACTGCTGTTACCCATGCGTTCATCAGCGAAAGTAAATGAGGAATCTACCATTTGGCGGATCACATAAACATCTTCGTCTGTTGTGCCTTTCACTAACTGCACATCAATAACCGTATATTTCGACTCGCCAGTAATTTGTTCAAATGTATCCTCTGAACAAATAATTGTTCCAACACCGGCGGCACTGTAAAACGGACAGTCGGACAACATTCCCACGATTTGGATTTCTTTACTTTGTCCGTTTGTATTCAACGATACAGTATCGCCTATTTGTATTGTGTTCTGCGAATTATAAACAATTAAGCCCGTCCCTAAATCAGTTTGCACAGATTCCAGAGAACCCTCTAATAAATAGTCCTTTGCCCAATCAAATTGATACTGCTCATAAGAGATTAAATCCATCTTTTTTTCAATACCGTTTGTGACAGACGGAACCTCGTATGCAAATTTTCTTCCATACGCTAACTCCACAACAGGATTTTCCTTTAGATCATCAAGTAATGCTTTGTCAATAGCACAGGCGTTATCAGGGCTTATGATAGATAAATCTGCTGTCCAAGGTTGGAGCGGTGTTAAGGTATGCTGCATGAACTCAACTGTTACAGAGAATGAAAGGAAAAGGATAATACTGAGAGCAAATGAGCTTGTCATCAAAAACAGATTTTTCCGATTTGCTTTTGCATGATAAATTCCAAGTGCTGTATCAATCTTAAGCAGTTGTGTATTAGCAGCATTTCTTGCAGGCTCCAAGTCGTTTGCATTACCGGAAACCGCTGCCAACGGAGATACTTTTGCTGCTTTCTTTGCCGGAGAATAGGCAGCGAACAAAACCGTTACCAAGCCCACAACGATTCCTGCAAGAATACTTGGTACGCTAAATCCGAATGTAGGCATCGCTTTGAAAAATTCCGGACTTAGGAAACGCAAAATCGCACATAAGACCCAAATGACAACTATACCGATGGAAATACCCACAGGGATTGCCAAACGGCACCAACTAAGCGCCTCTTTCCGTACTAAGCGCATAACCTGTTTTGGTGTTGCACCGATACAGCGCATAAGGCCGAAAAATTCGGTACGCTGGGCTACATTGCTGTTCAGGCTGCTTGCAATCATCATAATACCAGCTAACATTACCAGTACAAACAATACAGCCGCAGCCAAGTAAACCTGTAACAAAAAGGGAACGCGGCTTTGTCCAAGCAATCCAAGCAGATTGTTGTTGGAAGATATTTGTTCATTCGATAAATTGCATTGTTCTTTCAAATCTGCAATTTTCCCTTGTATATTTCTTGTGTTTGCAAATTGAGTAAAAAACATAATGCTGTAATCATTCGGCTCCCCGTCTGATACATTCGGATAAATCGCGCAGTAATCCTCTGTGTTCAAAATGATGCCGTAGGAGTCGCCACTCATGATCGAGGCGGTATTATTCATAAATCCTGATATGGTAAAATTCAGTTTATCGCCATCAGGAGTTTCTACGGCAATGGGATCACCAATCGCAACACCCATTATCTGCTTTGCATTTTCAGTCACCAACGCTTCATTACTTGTCTGTGGAAAAACACCTTCTTCAAGTTGGTCAGTCCAGATTTCAGTTATATAGCTTTCATCACAACCGCATATCGCTACATCTTTTCCACCCAAAGTGTAGCCTAAATCTCCACGATAATTGAGTACGCCATACGGTGAAAATACTTCAATATCAGGGCGTGAAGCAATAATTGCTGCTTCTTCATTGCTGATATTCTTAATGGCAATATGCCAATTCCCAGACTCCTGCTGTGCCTGCAAAATCTGGCTGCGGATGAACATATCTGCCATTCCAAAAATAGTTGTAACCAGAAATACCGCCAGCACAATGCAGAAAATAGACATTCTGCTTTGCTTCTTGTGGATTTTTGCGGATATGGGAACAAGGTCAAGATAATGCTTCATTTGTTTTTCCTCCCAAATCCGTCAAAACGCCATCTGATACCCGGAACACCCGATCAACGGATGCAGTCAAATCCTTATTGTGGGTAATCATCAGGATTGTTTGCTGATAGCGACGGGACGCCTGCGTAAGCAGGGCGATAACATCCTGACTATTCTTGCTGTCCAGATTGCCAGTAGGTTCATCTGCCAGAATCAGTTTGGGCTTTGTGATTAACGCCCGGCCAATGGCAACACGCTGCTGCTGTCCGCCGGATAGTTGGCTCGGCAGGTGATGTCGACGCTCGGTAAGTCCCAAGAGTTCCAAAATTTCTTCTACTGCTGCCGGGTCTGGTTTGCGATAGTCCAAAAGAAGCGGAAACATGATATTCTGCTCCACATTCAGCTCGGAAACCAACTGAAAGGATTGGAAGATAAAGCCGATATTACGACGGCGGAAAATCGTGCGCTGTTCCTCTTTCATGGAAAACAGGTCTTGTTCATCAATCCAAATGTGGCCGGAAGTAGGGGTATCCAAAGCTCCAATACAGTTCAGTAATGTGCTTTTGCCAGAACCGGATTCACCCACAACGGCAGCAAATTCGCCTTTATCCAGGGAGAAGGAAACCTTCTTCAACGCTTCGACTTTCGCCTCACCCTTGCCATAAGTTTTACATAAATCTTGTACTTTCAATATTTCCATAGTCATCAGTACCTCCTTTCTCAAAAGGATAGCAAAAACAGCTTACAAGCAGGTGAATTTGACCTTACAGATCCGTAAGGAAAGATAGTGTAAACAGCGTACCTTTTCCGACTTCACTTTGTACGGAGATAACACCGTTTTGACCCTCAATAATGGACTTGGCAAGGGGAAGCCCCAGCCCGATTCCTTGTGTATCAAGAGAATGTTTGCTGCGATAAAAGCGTTTAAAGATATGGTAAATATCTTCCGGGACTATGCCGTTACCATTATCAGAAATAAAAATCCGAAACATAGCAGGAGTGCGCTCCCATGTAATACGGACAATACCGCCAGCTTGCGTGTGATCCAGTGCATTTTTTACAATGTTTCCAATCGCTTCACCTGTCCATTCCATGTCACAAATAAGCTGCTGTTCACCATCGCCATCTATCTGAATCTGCTTGCTTTCGCTTTTAGCCCTTGTGGTTAGGTCATTGACTGAATGAGCTATCAGCTCGGACACACGGCAACTTTTTTTCTCAAAAATGATGTTTCCCGTATCCAGTCGGGTTATCTTCAACATGGATAAGATTAACTGCTCCATACGCTTTAGAGAAATACCCATCTTCGCCGCAAACTGTTTGACCGTTTCTGCATTTTCTGGCTCATTTTCAATGATCTCCTGATACATAGTGAGGGCTGCCAGAGGCGTTTTGAGCTGGTGAGATATATCGGATATGGTGTCTTTCAAAAACTCTTTTGCTTTACGTTCTGTTTCATTTTTGGATTGGAGCATAGTTGCAAGCTGTTCTATCGAAGAAAACACTTGGTAGATAGCCCCCTCATAATTCTGCGGTAAATGACAAGAGTAATCCCCGTTGATGTAATTTAGCAATATTTTGTCGGCCTGTTGATACAATCGCTTCCTTTTCCAGAAAAAAATAAATATTCCTATGGCAAGCACAAAGAGAAAAAATAGCACAGTGCATAGCATGGTGCAGAAAGCGGAACGCTGAAATTGATTGAAATAAGGCCGCATACTGCTTTCTGACTGTTTTCCCAAACCCGCAGTCGCTAATAATGACCTACCATCGTCACTGATGTCTGTGTTCGTAAAGGCAACTGCAACCACTTCTTTCGGAACACCCTGTTCCAAAAGTGAGGATGAAACCGCTTCATCATGTTTGAGCCATAGGACTTCCGCATCGTTCACCTGATAAATAGTCAAAACGGTTGCTGTACCTACAAACAGCAGAGCAAACAAAGTCAAAAATAGCAGGAACCCTTTAATCTGTCTATCTTGGTACAAACTCATATAGACACCTCTTTCCATTGGTAGCCGAACCCACGAATGGTTATAAGGTGTTCTGGATGGGACGGATTGGTTTCCACTTTTTCACGAAGCCGCCGTACATAGACGGACAGGGTATTATCATCAACAAAATTTCCTGTATCATCCCACAGCTCATTTAGAATGATGTCCCTTGTCACAACGCGATTTGCGTTTCTTACCAGCAGACAAAGCAAACGATATTCGGCGCTTGTCAAATCCAATGCCTTTCCCTTTAAGGTTGCACGGCTACCCAACAGATCAATGGTAATGTCGCCACATTCCATAGAAGTGTTTTTTTCGCTTTTGGAAACTCCGGCCCGACGCAACAGCGCCCGGATGCGGGAACACAATTCCCCCAGTTTGAAAGGCTTGGTGATATAATCGTCCCCACCGCTATCTAATCCACGAATTATGCTGACTTCTTCATCCGATGCAGTCAGGAATATAATCGGTATCTGCTGATTTTCTTTTCTTACTCTTTCGCATACGTCAAATCCTGTTCCATCTGGCAGAGTAACATCCAAAATCAATAAATCGTATCGGTCGAGTTCGGATAAGTATTGTTTTGCTTCACATACTGTACGGGCAACTTCAACATCAAATTCATTCTTTTTCAAAGAGTAGACCAAGCCATCTATTAGACTGACATCATCCTCCAATAGCAATATTCTATTCATGTTTTAATTCCTTTCCTTGTTTTGTCCTTCCGTCAATCGGCTTTTCTGCGTTCTTTGGGATCAGCCAAACACCAGCCATCTTCACAGCGCCGGGAATACGCCCGGCAGCACAATAGTAATTTACTCTACGAGGTGTCACGCCCCATTTTTCGGCGGCCTCTTTTAGTGTCATATAATCCATTATGCACCTCCACAAAGTACATTATAGTTCTTTGTCTCGAACAATACAAGTTTATCACCAATCGCAGCTTTATATAATCGGCATAATCGTACGGCTTGTCAGGCATAATAAGGTCATTCCATCATATAAACCGGAACGATACAATATTATTGAGGTGAACGATTATGCCGATTGATGATTTAACTGCTTTAGGGCAGAAAATGTGGAAAGCCCGAAAGAATAAAGAGCTGACAGAGTTGTTCGAGAAGTTTAAAACGAATTGAACCAGTAAGTGAAGTTTAATGATTCTCTCACTGGTTCTTTTCATTTAAAAAAAGAGATTTACTTTTATAAATATCTCCGCTATTATTCCAAACAACATTTTTCTCTAATATGCCGGAACACCATATCCATAAATATTACTACTTCCGATACTGTAATTTCGTCTCGCCACTTTATCCCCACTATTGCCTTCAATGGTATTTACAGTTCCACCACTGACGCTCTCTACAATTCCAACATGGTCAATCGTTCCATTATTTCCCCAGTCAAAGAAAATAATATCTTCTGCCGCCGGAGTATAACTGGCATCCCGGAACCTTCCTTTACTTTCAAACCATTTCACACCGTCCGAACAAAGAGAAAATTTCAGAATGACTCCTCTTATCAGTGCCAACAACAGCATAGAAGCTGCAGTATCCCAGAATGGATCGTTAGACTGACTGCCTTTTGGTGTAGTCGCTTTGAACCGGTTCGTTACCAGTCTCTGCACGTCGTTATCGTCCTTCAGATATACAAACGGGTTATAGCAATGGCTCTTTTCCATGTATCTGCGATTGATTTTCTTCACATTTCCCCATTTGGCAGAGCCATATTCTTCACCTCGTCGGTAATATTTCTTGGTAGAAAGATAAATCCCGATTCTCATGCCGTAAGACAGCAAAAAAATAAGGACAGTTTTTACACTGTCCCCACATAACTGAATCAAAAACAAGTGGTTCATCGCTTCTGGGACTCCATCCAGAATTCCCATAAGACCAGACGAAAGATAAGGTGCGACAAGTAACGCAAACCAGATAACTGGGATAATTCCAATTACCTCCAATATCAGACTACTCTGCTCATCATCGTTCTTCATGGCTTCTGCGTCCTCTCTTTCCTTTATCCGGCGGTACTTCGATTTTCTCAATGACTTTCATTAAGACGTCATCGACAAGCTCCGTATCCTTTCCCTCTTTCAGCATCTGATTCCGCTTGTCCTTCAGGGAATGGAACACTACACCGCTCTCATATCTGTCCAGTTCTAACGTGATCGTATCACTGCTCATTTTGCATTCTCCTTTCCCTGATTTTTCTAGCGTGCTTCTTTTCTATGTTGTCCTCTGGATTTCTGTTCTTTCTTTTCAGGCTCTGGATTTTCTTTCTTATCTTTCACCTTTTCAGAACTGTCTTGTCCGGTTTTTTCAGTCTCTGACTGTCGGTAAGTTGCATTCCGATTCTGATCTAGTACCTTTGCCATTCTTGCAGAAATTGCATTCGCTGCATCTCTGGCTCTGGAAAGTTCCGCCCGCACTTCCTGAGTCTCCATTTTTTCAAAGAACTCTGGTGCATGTGAAAAATCATATCGACTGGTATTTATTCCATATTTTTTACACAACATATAAGACGCACACGATACATGAAATGCATCTTCATTTTTATCATAGTGCGGATTCCCATCCGCATATCCGGCAAATACCAATTCCGGCACAAGATTCTGAAAGATTTCCTGTGCACTCATCCCTTTTCTTACATAAAAATGCTCCTTTTTCATCCGGCATCTGTTCTGGTTCTGCTGCAACAATATTTACCGGAGGGGTACTGACTAACGCCCGGATTAAATCATGTTCTTCATATTCTGACTTTTGAATTGTAGTATCGGACATTGTTGTCTGAGAAATATCATATAGCTTTTTCGCATTATAATAATTTCCAACTGTACCATCTTCACGCTTATATGTTTTTCCCGGCTCTAAAATCAGAACTGGATTCTGTCGTTCCATACGTTTTAAATAAAATCCATGATCTCTCCAGTATCCATAGTCACCTAATTTCTGTGCATCTGGTCTTTGTGCCAGAATCAGAAGTGCATTATTGGTAGTATATCGATCAAAGGTACTCTGTACATCCAGATACTTCTGCAGCATTTTCCCATCCGTTGCCACTTGTGCGGTTACCTGCTCTGACAACTCATAGCAGCGATTCCTGTTATTTCTGCTTTCTGCAATAAATGCCTGTACCTTTTCATCCTGTGGTACAGCCGATGCATTTAATAAAGAATCAAAACTACTATCCATAAAATTTACCTCTCTTTCCCTTTCCTTGGTTTTCGTTTCTGTTGTGGCTGCTGGTGGCGAATCTGATTCCGGTCTTTATTTCCCTGATTTCTCACCGGATCATTTCTATTCTCACGCCGCTCCGCTTCTTTCTTCCTTGCATTCTGTATTTCCCGAAGTTCCTTTCTGACCGATGGTTTCTCTGGTTTTTCCGGGGTAAATAACTTAGAAGTACCCTCTGCGGTTTTCTCTTGCTTCTTTGAGGTAGGCTCGGACAGACGGGATTTGGTCGTCTTTGCCAAAGAGGGGTTTTGCTCCTTCCCCTCTTTCTTTACCGGCTCTCCAAAAAGCTCATCCATAAGCTGATCCTCCTTGGATTTCTGCGGATAATCTTTCTCCGGTTCTGCCTGTCCCTGTTTTTCCTGCTGAACCTGTACTTTTTCCGGCTTCTTTTCCTGCTTCTCTGATTTTCCGGCTTTTGCTTTTTCTGCACGTGTCCGCTCAATTTCCGTCTTAATCTTCGCTGCTTCTGTTACAGATGCAAACTGGAATCTATCTACGATACGGTTGATTCTTGGTGCATCTTCTTCCTTTACAATCACATCTACCAGTCCGTCACTGCTTCCTTTGGGATTTCGGACTGCACAGTACAACACACCATATCGTTTTGCTTCCTGAACAAATTGTTTCAGATCATTTTCTTTCACTGAAAATACCGTCAGTGGTCTACCTGATTTGACCAGTGTTTCAAGTCTTACTCTGCCTTTTGTCTTTTTCTTCTCTTTTAAGACTGTATACAGCATCACTGCCAGATGCTTCGCTCCTGTGCCACTGATCTTCAATGCTGCTTCACCGACTTCCAACGACATTCGTACCACCTGATCAGCGGCTTCGCCTGATGTGTTCATGGCTTTGTTCCTCCTTCTTCTCTTTTTCTTCCCGCACCATCTTAAATTTTTCTTCGATTACCTTGGAACGTGTGGCGATTCCATCACAAAGTGCTGCCTCCTTTCTGAGCGTTCCAATTTTCTCTGTCAGAACTTTTATCTGCTCCTTCATTTCCTGTATTTCTTCTTCCGGTCTGTCTGCCCGAATCTTATAACGCAAGTGCTTCCGTTCCTCCGCACACTGCTCCATTTGTTTCTGTAAATGGTCCTTCAATGAAAAAAGCTGCTCCGCAGTATCAATGTGATAATGGCAAAGCAGCTTCGTTTCTTTAGAAACGGTATTCAGTTTTAATAAATCCTCCCGGAACAATACATGCACCTGTTTAGCAGATATTGACAGGCGATTCTTCGGCAGGATTCCTAAAAGATAACAGTAATGCAGATACAATCCCCGAAGTCCTCCGATTTTTCTTGTCTGCTTGAAGTTGCCGGATACCCGAATCCAGTAATGTCTCTGAACCGGAAATTTCTTCTCGGCAGGTAATTCATTTTCTTCCAGAATCCGAACCCTGATTGCTTCCAGTGAATAATTCTCTCCAAAATTCCGCTTTAACTTCAGACCACGCTCCCGCCCTTTCGGACGAATGGTAATGTCTTTCCCGAACTTAAAAGAATATCCTTTTTCCCGCAAATAAAAAAAGAACTGTTTTTCAGTCCTCGCCTTTCGGATTGCCTCGTCAACATCTGCCTTTACCATGCTGTGATAACTCGGCTTTCCATCCTGTTCTGCCTGCCACTCGGCATAATGTTTTCCTTTTCCCTGTTCTGGCTGCCTCACAACCGATAACTGGTATTCTTTACATAAACGGTCTGACACCATC
>ERZ791800.1304-NODE-1304-length-10442-cov-17.322422_pt1 | contig 10442 bp, 9 predicted proteins | sample MGYA00510310_ERZ791800 | MGnify/ENA primary metagenome ERZ791800 (study PRJEB30046, sample SAMN00791954) | human gut metagenome | study: EMG produced TPA metagenomics assembly of the A metagenome-wide association study of gut microbiota in type 2... | reverse complement strand
GAAAGTCGGGGCTTTGTCATAAAAAAAAGAGGGTATGCATTTTGACACACCCTCTTTTTGATTCATTTCAGTCAATATTTCCTATGGTAAATTTCTCAGGGTGTTTCCCTTTGAAATCTTTGAAATATAACTTGATTTCCTTCATGTCTTTTTCAATGTCACCCGTGGGCAAGAGGTATTTTCCTGCTGTAATGCACTTCTTTTCATAATCTATTCCAATCAGTACAATTGGAATTTTTGCTCCCAGGGCAATGTAATAGAATCCCTTTTTCCAGTCGGGATTGGCCGAACGTGTTCCTTCCGGTGTGATGGCCAGATGGAATGTGTCACTTTTTTCAATGCGTTGCACCAGTTGGTCTACCATGGAAGTACGCTTGTCACGATGTACGGGGATACCTCCCATTTTCCGGAATATGATTCCCAATGGGAAGAAGAACCATTCCTTTTTCATCAGAAAACCCGATTCACGCCCTATGGCCGTGATAAACAATTTTCCGATGAACAAGTCCCAGTTGGTGGTATGCGGAGCTGCACAGATGATGCACTTCTTAAAATCGGGTACACTTACTTCTGCTTTCCAACCCAGCAGTTTGTGGTAGATAAACCGGCAGATAGCTTGTTTCATGTGCTGTTATTTCGACAGTTCTTCCAGTTTCTTGAATACGTTGTCTACTTCAGCATTGAAGTCAGCTCTCAGTTTCTTGTAGAACAGTTTCACGCTGCCCGGTTCTGTGTGGCTGATGCGGCTGATGATGTCATTACGCAGGTTAATAATCTGCAGGAATACCTCGCTGTAAGCTTCCCGTTTTTCTGCATTTGCGTTTGCCGATTCTACCAGGCAGAGTCCTGCTGCCAGTTCTGTAATATAATTGACTGTTTTTTTCAATGATCTTCTACTAGCCATAATTCTAAAGTTTTTAGTTAATAAAAAATGATTATGGTGTAAAGATACGATTTCTTTTGGAATATCCATGAAACAGTACCCGATTCTTGTGGATAAAAAACATTCCGTACTATTCCGGCGACCTGTGTTGAGTGAAGAAACAGTTACCGGAATGTACGAAATGAAATTAGTAAAAGAGAGATTGTATGAATGTGATTCTGTATTTATTTTTTCAAAAGTAAACGTCTATCCATTTTTATCCAAATCCGAATGTGGATTGCTGTGCTTAAGTAGTTGTTAGATAAAACTATTCATACTAAAATGCGGATTATGCGGGCGAAAAAATATGATATTTTTAGTTGAAAAATTGCTACCTTTGTAACAGTGGAGTAAAAACGTTATGAGACGAATACTAATTTATACAGGTGCAGGCTTGCTGCTGTTATTACTGTTACTGGCTGGTGGGTTATGGATTTTTCGTAATCATATTTTAAACCGGATGGCAGAAAGGCGGATAGCCAAACTGGAGCAGCGCTACGGATTGGAAGTGAATTATGATGATTTGCGTTTTGAGGGAACCGGACGTCTTTTCTTGAACGGGCTGTCAGTTGTTCCCGAGAAAAGGGATACATTACTGACACTTCGGTCAGCCACGTTTAACTTGGGATTCTGGCAATTGCTGAAAGGAAATGTGGAGGTGATGGACATGGCGTTGGACGGATTGACCGTGGATTTTGTCAAAGAGAACCATCAGGCCAATTATGATTTCTTGTTCCGAAGCAGATCGGAGGGAGAAAAAGAAGCGGAACGGGCCTCCGAAAAGGTGGGGTATGACAAGCGTGTGCAGACTTTGTTGAATGGAGTGTTCCGTTTGTTGCCTTCTGAAGGACGTCTCACTCGCCTGCATGTACGCGAACGGAAGGACAGCGATTCCGTCAGTTTGTATGTGCCGGAGTTCAATATTGAGAATCACCAGTTCCGCAGCCAACTTGCTTTTGTAGAAGAAGGACACACGCAGCATTGGGAAACGGAAGGAGAAATCAATGCCGGTGAACGCCGTGTGTCGGTCAGCATTCAGGCACCTGAACTGACTGTGCCTTACATTCGTCGCCGTTTGGGAGCAGAAGTGGCCTTCGACAGGTTGTGGTTAAGTTTCACGCAGCAGAAAGAAGACGAAAAAGTAATCTTACTTGGTCAGACAGAAGTAGACGGATTGAAAGTATTCCATCGTCGCTTGTCGCCGGAACGTATTAATCTGGATCGTGGTAAACTCGATTTTCAATTGAATGTGGAGTCGCATGCCCTGGAGCTGGACAGTTGCAGTACGATACGTTTCAATGATTTACAGTTTCATCCTTACCTGCGGGTAGAGTCGCCCAGCTACCTCATGGCTTCCATACATCAACCCCTGTTTCCGGCTAAGAAGCTTTTCAACTCCCTTCCGCATGGACTTTTTGAGAACTTGGAAGGAATTCGGGTGGAAGGAGATCTGGCATACGATTTCGAACTGGATGCCGATTTGGCCTGTCCTGACAGCCTGAAGTTTTATTCCGACCTGCGTCCGCAGCATTTCCGGATACTGGGTTACGGAACAACCGATCTCAGCAAGATGTCAGAAGAGTTTGAGTATACGGCCTATGAGGATGAGATGCCCGTACGCACTTTTCCGGTGGGGCCGTCGTGGAATCATTTCCTTCCTCTCGATAGTGTGCCGCAGCTGATGCGCATGGCCGTATTGCAGAGTGAGGATGGAGGGTTCTTTTACCATCAGGGATTTCTTCCCGATGCTATTCGTGAAGCGATGGTTTACGACTTGAAAACACGTCGCTTTGCGCGCGGAGGAAGTACAATTTCCATGCAGCTGGTTAAGAATGTGTTCCTGAACCGCCGGAAAAACATTGCACGGAAACTGGAAGAAGCGTTGATTGTCTGGCTGATAGAGCAGAACCGACTTACCTCAAAGGAACGTATGTTTGAGGTGTATCTCAATATCGCTGAATGGGGACCGGGAGTGTATGGGCTGTTAGAGGCATCAGAGTTTTATTTTGGCAAGCGTCCGTCGCAACTGACGCTGGAAGAATGCATTTATTTGGCTTCTATTATCCCAAAGCCGAAACATTATCGCAGTTCGTTCGAAGCTAATGGACGGTTGAAAGAAAATCAGGAAGGACACTTCCGGCTGGTAGCCCGCAGGATGGCGGCCAAGGGAGTGATTTCGGAAACGGCTGCAGAAGGAATCGACTTGTCGCGCGTGGTGTTGACCGGAGAAGCCGGAAGATGTTTCGCTGACAGTCTCAGTCTCTCCATGCCACAGCCTGCTTCCTGAGTTATTCTCCGAGGATGGTAGCCACGATGCGCCGTCCTCCTCCGTGGTTGCGGAATTCACAGAGGTAAATTCCCTGCCACGTGCCTAAGTTCAGTTGTCCGTCGGTGATGGGGATAGACAGGCTGGCGCCCACCAGTGAGGATTTGGCATGGGCAGGCATGTCGTCCCAGCCTTCCAAAGTATGGTCGTACCAGGATTCGCGTTCGCGCACAAGGTTGTTGAATATCTTTTCCATATCGCTGCGTACATCAGGGTCACAGTTTTCGTTGACTGACAATCCGGCGCTGGTATGCTGGATAAAAAGATTGAGCAGTCCGGTCTTGGGTAAGGCGGGCAGATGACTGAGCACTTCGTCGGTCACGAGGTGAAAGCCGCGCGCGCGTGCCCGGAGTGTGAAAGTAGTTTGTTGTATCATAATAATAAACGGTATGAAAGATTACAGATTTTATCCGTTCAAAGATAACACAAATCTTTCAGAAGGAGGGGGTATAGCGTGAAAAACCTCCTTTTACCACTCATTCAGCCATTCGTCCAGTGTTTTTCCATCCGTGAAGAGCTCAGGCTCCAGTGTTTGGATGCGTTTCTTCATCCGTGATTTCTGCTGGTAGACTGAAGTAGGAGAGATGGCCGAAAGTACGGCAATCTGCGATACCGTAAAATGAAGTTTGATAAGGATACAATATTGAATATCCATTTCCGTCAGATTCGGGAAACGGGTGGTGAGGTGTGAAGTGAAGTTATTGTACACGTCGTCTACCAAAGCAGCCAGACAACTTTTGTCTGCTTCTTTAATGAAGCGCGGGCTGTGGCGCAATTCGTTGATGAGCGGCTGTTCAGAGATGAGTCGTTCGGCCAGTCTGTGTTCTCTTTCCCTCAATTGTTCCATTTCATTGGTCAGCGTCTGAATGTGCTGGATATGGCTTTTGTGATTCACTTTTGGCTGGGTCGCATTTCGTTTTTCGTATATCTTTTTCAAACGATTCATCTTTTCTTTGGAGTTTATTTTTTCACGCTATAATTATACTTTTGGCAAAGTTAGCGCATTCTTGCTTACTTTAAAATAAATCCATATATACAGCCTTTGTTTTGTAAATGCTTGAAAAAGTGTGCTTTATGTTGTTTTCTTTTTGTGTGTATATATACAGATGGCCTTTTTTAGAATCTGTGAAGCCATAAATCCAGCGTTTCTCCTTCGGTAAAGCTGTCCGTTTTTTGTTGCAGGATGCGTTTCTTCATCCTTGATTTTTGCTGCGATACGGAGGTGGGGGATACCGCCATGAATACAGCTATTTGCGACACACTGAAGCCTAATTTGATGAGGCAGCAAAGTTGCTGGTCCAGCTCAGTCAGGTTGGGGAAAGCTTCCGTAAGCCGTTCGGTGAAATGCGGATAGATTTTGTTGACCAAGGTGGCAATCCGGACAAAATCCTCGGGTTGCAGAAAGCGTGGTTTGCTCCGAAGTTCAGCCACTAACGGGTGGGTGGAAATCAGTTGTCCGGTCAGTGTCTCTTCTCTTTCTTTGAGTCGCAGCATTTCGGTGGTGAGTTCCTGAAGATGTGGAGTTTTGAGCGGTGCGCTTTTCAATTGTTTCCAGTGCGCTTCAATCTGGTGTTGCAGATTTTGGTTGGCAAGATTCAGTTGCCGGTTCTGTTCTTCCAGTTGCTTGATGAGCGACAATTTTGCTTCCTGTTCACTGGCTTTCTGGGTAGAGAGTTGCATTTGCAGCTCTTGGATACTTTCATTGTTTTGTGCCATTAATACCTCGTTGTCCTTTAATTGCTTGCTGTACTTTTGCAGTTCGCTGGAAAGACGGCGAATGGTGCGTTCCTTCTTCTTCAGGTTCTGCTGGTAGAGGACGATAAGTGCCAGAATCACTCCTAATAGCAAGGACACAACTACTGCAATGCGGAGTTCCATTTGCTGGCGGCTGATGATGAGCTCGTAGTTCCGTTGTTGCAGCTGGGCTCTGGTTTCCTGTTGCCGCAATGCCGTATTGTGCTTGTCTTTGAGGTCTTCTGTGATGGAGTCGCAATACCGTCTGAATACCTGTCCGCTATATGGAAGGCCCATTCTTTCATTTAATGCGGACTGCATCTGATAATATAAGGACTTGAATGACAACATGATTCGGTCCTTTTTCAGCTTTTGCTCTTTGTCCATGCTTTGGGCAGCTTTATCCAAATAATAGAACGCCGAATCATTCTTTCCTAAGTTTATATAAATCTCTGCAAGGCTTAACTGGACAGCATACGGCAGGAAATCGGGATTGAGACGGATAAGCCGTTGGAATTGGGCGATGGCTTCCCTGTATCTGTGTGCTCCTACCAGCATACAGCCATGGTTTCGCAGAATATGATGGGCGAACAAGGTATCACCGGCCTCTAATGCCAGCTGAAACCCTTTCTCCGGACAATCAATGTTTGATGTATCTCCTCCCAACTGCGATACAAGGGCCAGTGAATATACCATCTGGTAATGTCCTTTCACCGGTAGTTTGTGGGCAATGCGAAGCATGTCTTCAATCATTGCTTTACACTCTAAAAAACGGCTTTGCTTGTATAGCACTTCCAGTTTCTTGCGCTGTAGCACTAACATGTTGGTGGTGTCTTTTCGGGAGATGGCCAGGGTAATGCCTTTGTCGAACACTGTGATGGCCTCATCGTTTGCTTCTTTCCATCTCAGGTACATGCCTTCGAGCAGGTAAGTATCCAGTAGTCGTGCGGTATCTGTTGGATGTTGGCGGTAGTAGGCAATAGCCTGATAAAGCAGGGAATCTTCTAACAGAGACATTTCCAGCTGGTAGTGGGCCATCGCCTTGTTCCATACCAGTTTCATCCGTTCCGTTTCCGGAAGAGACGTTTCATCCTTGATATTAAACAGAAGTTGCAAGGCAGAATCTGGTTGGTGATGATGCAGCAAAGAGTCTGTTTGTTGTAGCAGAGCACTTGCGTGCGGTTGCCTTGTGCAAGTAGCAAACAGCAGCAAGATGCCTGCTATATAGAGAATGGGTTTTATTTTGTGTTTCATGTGGCTGTTGATAAGGTGATATCACTTTTTCGTCATACAAATATAGCGATTTCTTGTTACATACGGTTCTTTTGGCTTTCACCAGCTCCGGTACCCTTGTATTTGCTCTTGGTAGCATTGAACTTGTAGCGCATGGTCAGTGAGACTCTTCTGAAATTGGTGATATAATCTGTCATGGTTTTGATGCCGCTATAAATAGTGCAATCCACATCATCTGTTTCAAATAGATTGGTGACCTGAAGCTGGAAACTCAGCCTTTCTTTGAAGAAACTCTTGTAGAGCCCCATAGACACATTCAGGGAGTTGATACCCATGTACATGTTCTGTGAATGTCCTTTGGTGTAATAAGTACCATCTACATCAAATAGGAATCCTGCCGGAAGAGTGAAACTGTTACGCCACACCATGATTGTCCTTGGTTTGCTCAGTGTGAGTTTGCCGTCCGGTCCTTCTGCATGAAACCACTGCTTAAAGACCTGTGCGGTAAGCTGCGGACTCCACCAGCCGATAGTAGGCGATAAGGTGATAGCTGATATGATATTGTTGTAGGGTTCCGTATTGACGGTCTTTAGCAAGGATATGGTAGGGGCAGCTTCCGAATAAGGTTCGCAAACCTGAATAATATCGTCTTTCGTACGGTTATAAGTAAAGCTGAAATTCACCCATTTATAGGATGCGGAAAATATGAGGTCCTGATTGATGATAGGTTTGAGAAATGGATTTCCCGTCTGGTAAGTATATCTGTTGCCGTAATATATGTTTCCTCTTAGCATATCGTATGAAGGACGCGTGATACCACCGCTATAGCTCAGCTGAATTTGTGCTTTTCCTATGGGAAAGTTTATGTTGACAGAAGGAAATACATTGTTGAACGTGCGGCTTTGTTCGTCGATGTGTTTTCCTTGCTCATAGTAGTCGAACTTCACGTTCTCGTATCTTACTCCGGCCTGCACATCTACCTTGCCGAACGAGTGTGAGTAGTCCATGAAAGCCGCAGTGGAACCTTCCTTTATTTTACTGTCATCATTGTCGAGGATGCCCTCTTGGTTGTGATAGAGGTTTGTTCTGCTGGTATGCGAATACTCACCGCCGAATGACAGGTTCCCCTTCCATAAAGGATACGACACGATCAGTTTTGTGGCATACAATGTTCCGTTATTTTTATTGAAGGTATTGACATCGTTCTCCGTTTCTCCATTGGTGATTTCCCTTGTATGCTGGCTTTCTTCTTTTACGTTCCACAAACCGTCGGCATTGAAATCAATGTTCCAATCGCCTATCTGTCCGTTGTAGTAATAGTTCAGGCTGTGTCTTGTAGAAGGGTCTTCACCAATCATCGTACTTGCATTGTTTTCGTACAGTTCTTGGTCGGCGTAGATATTGGCTGTGTAACGCCAGTCGCCTGTAGAGTTGAAGTTTTTGTCCATATCGTAGCGTACACCCATGGAGTGTTTCTCATTGAACTGGTAGTTTAGTGAAAGAATACCTTGGACATTACTATTGGAGTTCTTTCCGTAAGAAGCATCCATTTTTTGTTCCCACAGTTTGTCGAGATAAGTCTTCATGCCAATCTGCTGGTTATTTCCGTTGCGGAATCTACCTCCGAACAATGTTCCCGACAGGTCGAAACCTCCTTTTCGGTAATTGAAATTAAACTGGTCAAAAGTAGTCCACCCGTACGTTCTTCGGTGTCGGGTTACAAAACGGTTATTAAATCCGAATCCTTCGCCTGCTGCTTTCTTTGTGATGATGCGAATGACGGCTTTCACGGAAGCATCGTATCTTGCTCCGGGATTCTTCACAACCTCCACGCGCTTGATTTGTTCGGACGATAACTGGTCAATTTCTGAATTGTCGCGTACCTTGCGTCCGTTGATGTAAATCTCGGCAGTGCCCGAGCCAAATACGTTTACTTCTTCATCTTCCGCAGAAACGCCCGGAATCTTGTTCAGTAAATCTTCACCTGTTCCAGCCTTTTCGAGTACACTACCCGTAACAGTGGTAATCATGGCATCACCTTTGAGTTGCATCTTGGGCAAATCGGCCTTTACCACTACTTCTCCTAACTGTTGTGTGTCTGATGTTAGCTGCATTACCCCTAAGTTGGCAGGTTGGACGGGTTTGTACACAGTGTTATATCCGATGGAAGAAATACGTACAAGCTGATTCGGTGTAGTGGTATTCAGACTGAACGTGCCGTCTTCAGCCGTGACGGTTCCCGTAACGAAGGTTGAGTCGGGGAGTGTCAGAAGAACTACGTTGGCGTAAGGAAGAGGTTGTTTGTTTTCGTCGATTAATTTTCCACTGACGGTCTGTGCGGCTATTTCACCGGCAGATGTGAGGCTGCATAATAGCAGGAGCGCTTTTCCAATTTTGTGCATACGATAATTTGTTTTTCTTATTATTTGCAAAGTGTGTTTGTCTACTTTTTTTGATAGTAGTTTCTGTATTGCAAATATAGAAAGAAGTATTGTATGTATGCGAAAAACGGTCTCTACAGGTTTGTTCTTGATAAAATCTGTATATGTCTGATTCATTGTCTTTTAAATATAACATCGGAGTCATGTATCTCTACAATTTGTGTTTTTTACGTTTTAAGAGCTGATAAGTTCTTGAAGAAAGACATTTTCGATAGTCTGTTTTTCTATGCATGCAGTTTTCAGAATAACAAATAAAGGACAACTTCTTGCGAGGCTGTCCTTTAAAATGTGATTAGAGTGTGATTTTTATAATGATTGTACAAGTTTATATGGTTATACCGGTTTCACGGTCTACATATTTGTAGTCTTACTTTCTGCATTGTGTTTCTTTGCATGAGGCAATAGATGACAGTTCTCATCAATCAGTTTTTCGCTTGCTGAGGAGCCTGCCAGAAGTATCGGTCATCGTTGACGGAATAGTTCCTCGGGTTCCGTTCCTCGCTGTTGCAGCCTGTAGGTTGCAGGAAGATGTAGTTGATGAGGTTCTCCCGGTCGCTTTCCGTGTTGAACCCGTAGCGTGTCCAGCTTTCCAGGTAGAACAGATTTTTGGCCATGTACTCGTACAGATAGTCTTCCGTCGTGGTCTTCTTTTCATTATTCCAGTTGGCTTCTTCGTTCACCCGGACTGGCTGGCCGTTTCTGAGGCGTGCACGCACTTCCTGTACGCTCAGCAGATTGCCCTGTCCGTCTGTCACCCAAGCATTGTTTGTGGGGTCTATCCAGAGCCATTTGCCGAGAGTGAACGAATAGACGGCGTTGATGACGTGGCAGTCGTTGATATACGTCTTCGGCATACAGGTAATGACGCGCGACGGAATGCCCATCGACAGGTAGCACTCGTTCAGTACCGTAGCCAACCCGCGGCAGTTCAAGCCCCGGCTGCCGTCCTTGCAGGCTTCAGCAAAATTGATAGAGTTATTCTCACCCTTCGGATTGCCGTTCTGCCCGTCGTGACGTATCTTGTCGTGGATATAAGTCAGGATACGTTTGATAGTAGCTAATCCATCGCCCACCACGGCTACGCTATCTAGTCGGAAATAGTCACGGACACGCTTCAGGTCGGGTTCGTCGGCCTGCGCATAGACAATCCGGGGCAGGCTGTCGACTGATTGTGTGCGGGTGTATTCTGGCGCATTCTGCAGGATATAAAGGTAATCGGTGGTTTCTTTCAGACGCTTCAGGGCGGGTTGTAGTTCAGGTGCGTCCAGAATGCCTTTCAGGTCTTCGTCGTTGGTTATCCTGTTGTAGCTTACTTCAATCTTTCCGCTGTCCAGTGCTTTGAGCAGGTTGTTGGCGGCTTCTTGTTTTTTCCCTTGTATTACCTGGACGCTGGCCATGTTATAGTAGCTGGAGTATTTGAAGTAAGCATAGCCTTCGGCCAGTTGCGTCGCGTGTGCGTCGTATAAGTCGATAATCTTCTTGCAGAGGGCTTCGGCAGCCGAATAGTCCTTTCCGGTATATGCGTCAAAGAGCAGTGTGTTCAGCGAGTCGGTGGAAGCCAGAAACTTCCGTTCGGCGTCGGTTTGTGCCGACAGGCTTGTAAAGCAGACTAAATGCAAAAGTAAAATCAGTAGGTATCCTTTCAGTCTTTTCATGGTGTATTCTGTTTAAAAAATGGTTTTCAATAGGGCGTTCAGGTTATAAAACATTATATTCTTCAGTCGTACCTTTTATGACCCTCAAATCCGCAACTAAGCTCTTCAGCGTCCTTCTTGCGTCTAAACGT
>ERZ791800.1287-NODE-1287-length-10754-cov-80.668474_pt1 | contig 10754 bp, 8 predicted proteins | sample MGYA00510310_ERZ791800 | MGnify/ENA primary metagenome ERZ791800 (study PRJEB30046, sample SAMN00791954) | human gut metagenome | study: EMG produced TPA metagenomics assembly of the A metagenome-wide association study of gut microbiota in type 2... | reverse complement strand
CTCCATAAAAATATACTAATTTTCAGGCGGTTTTTTAATTCCGCCAACAGGTTTTATTGTATCCTATAATAATATGGCACAAAATTACAAAATTATTCTGTAATAAGCAAAGTGGCATTTGAAAATCATCATTTTTAGGTATGCGCTAATTCGGTATTCCGTAGGTAATCTTCTTGGTATCCCATTTATCTTTTGACTGCTCCGGCTCGTCAGGATAACCGGTTTATTTTTATTTCTTTTTCTTTAAAATAGAGAATTGGCTGTATTTAATGAGTGATCCCGTAGGACAGACAAAGCGACAGTATGGTCGCATAATTATCGTAGAGAGTGCCACGAAGGTTATGGCAATGGCTATGACCACCCATGATGCCGACTGGAATACAAAGGCAGAGAAGGGTTCATAATCAATCCAGTCGAACCATATACCCGTCCACAAACACAGCATGAGTATGGTCCACAGAATCTGGCGGAGCCAATCTATGCGCTTGGCTGTCGTTGGTTTCATTCTGATTTTATATCCTACGCATTTCCCTGCAAGTTCCTGCAAAGAACCGAAGGGACACACATGCGTACAATAGTATGATTTCTTGCCGAAGAGTGGATATACGAATGCCGTGATTAGCATGATGACCGGCACTATCAATGCCACTACGTTCATGCCATTTGACATATAACTGATGATTGATGTATAGTTCAGAAAAGAACCGCACCAGAATCCAAGCACTATGACATTCAGAATTTGCTGAGCTATCCTATATCGTCTGTTCTTAATGAAAAGCGGTACGATGGCTGCCATGAGCACAACAATCAGTCCGACTATAGCCTTGGCAGAGAAATCAAACTCTGACCATATTGAAGTCTTTACAGGATTCTTGGCTGCATACTGAAGTCCTCGCTGCACGTTTCCGATGATTGCCTTCGAAGAGAACGTCGCACCAGACACGGCGTCCACCTTCATCTTCTGAGCGTCTTCTATCGTCTTGCCATTCCATTTAGTAAGAAGGGCAGAAGCCTCAGTAAAGAAATCGGGAGTCTCTGAATTGGCAAGTGCTCTGATACTCTTTACCCTACCATCCTGCAAGGTAATCTCCAATGGCACTATGCCTCCGTAGCCTACAATGTCTTTTCCAAGTTCTGTCGTATTCAATTGCACGGAACCATCCTCAAGTACAGCCATTGGCTCTGTCTTTGGCGAGACCGTCTGTTGCTGATTCACATAGCGTCCTGCCACCTTGCCATCTCTACGGATACTGACGGCCACTACCATCAGCACACATATCAGCAGACAAAGCAGTTGTTGTAGTTTTCCTGAATAATTACCCATCATTTTTTTCATCGGATTATCTCCTGTTATTCTTAATTTATTAATTTATATACCCAACAAGTATGACACTTAAAATGTAGTTAATTCGACACGAAGAGAGTCATGGTTTCTACCAAAACCATCATTTGGACTTCTAAAATTCGAGATGGTTTATTGTATTAACGGTATTTAACAAGTTTACCTTATTAATTATCTCGGCAAGAGAATGGCTGTATGCCATCTCCTGCCGGGATTTCCTGCAAACTTACAGTCTTGTATTTATCATTGCATGTTCATTTGCTTTTGGCACTAGTTCTTAACAGTAAGATTCTGGGTCTTTACCTCTTTACTGTTTCCTCCCACCATAATCTGGAAGTCGCCAGGTTCAATCACATGCTTTAATTCAGCGTTATAGAATTTGAGCATTTCAGGAGTGATATCGAAGCTGATTTCCCTGCTTTCTCCTGCAGCCAGATGGATGCGCTGGAAACCTTTCAGTTCCTTGACAGGGCGAGAGATGCTGGCAACCATATCACGGATATAGAGCTGAACTACCTCATCGGCATCACGGATGCCCGTATTTTTTACGTTAATGGTGGCGGTAATCTTCCAGTCATCTATATTGACTTGATGGCTACTTAGCTTCAAGTCGCCATACTCAAAAGTGGTGTAACTCAGACCATAACCAAATGGATAGAGAGGACCATTGCTTACATCCATACAATTGCTGGCAAACTTGGCAAATTTCTGATTGTCATCAGGTACAGGTCTTCCCGTATTCTGATGATTGTAATAGAGAGGCTCCTGTCCGGTTGTCTTTGGCATAGAAGTGGTGAGCTTACCTGATGGAACCTTGTCGCCGAAGATGACATCGCAAAGTGCATCTCCCATCTCAGAACCACCAAACCATACGTTCATGATGGCAGGAATGTGTTCTTTCTCCCATGACAATACCGTAGGGCGACCGGCAAAATTGAGCAATACGACAGGTTTTCCCATCTTTGCGAGTTCTGCCAGAAGTTCCTGCTGCACATCAGGCATTTCCAGATTAGTGCGGCTTGCACATTCTCCACTCATGTCGGCAGTTTCGCCCATGGCGCATACAATCACGTCTGCTTCCTTTGCTATCTGCAGTGCCTCGTTCTTCATCTTTACCTCATCTCCCCAGGCAATAGACTTGCCCTGTTCGCCGTTCTTCTGAAGTTCCCTATCGCGCCAGATATTGCTGCCCTGTGCGTATAATAAGGTGGCTTTGCCATCGAGTGCCTTCTCCATCGCCTCCTTGATAGTGGTGTATTTCTCTGGAGCCTGAGCTACACTCCATGTGCCGGCTATATTGTTGCGGGTATCTGCAAGAGGACCAATCAGCGCTATCTTTCCCTGCTTCTTCAGAGGAAGAAGATTTCCTTCATTTTTCAGAAGCACGAAGGTCTCGGCTGCTACGTCGCGAGCTATCTGTCGGTTTTCGGCAGAGTAGATGTCGGTCTTGTTTCGCTTGGTATTGCAGTAGCGGTAAGGATTGCTGAATAATCCCAGTTTGTATTTTGCCTCGAGTATGCGTCGGCAGGCGATGTTGATATCTTCTTCTGTCACTTTGCCCTCAGCCACGCTTTGTGCCAGATGCTTTACGAAGGCATTGGAGCACATATCCATATCCGTACCAGCCAGGAGTGCCTGTTCTGATGCTTCTTTCAGATCCTTGGCAGTGCCGTGGTTCAGAATCTCGGCGATAGATGCATAATCTGTTACGAGAAAGCCCTTGAATCCCCATTGTTTTCTCAAAACATCGGTCATCATCCAGTGGTTGGCGGTGGCAGGGGTATAATCTATCAGGTTGAACGAAGACATTACGCTTCCTACGCCAGCCTTTACCACGGCTTCGTAAGGAGGCAGGTATTGGTTCATCATGCGTATGCGACTCATATCCACGGTATTGTATTCCTTGCCACTCTCCACGGCTCCGTAGAGGGAAAAGTGTTTGAGGCACGCCATGATTCTATCGGCCCTCAATATCTCTTCCGTGCGCATATCGGCGCCCTGGTAACCCTGTGTGAGTGCAGCACCCATCACGCCGCTCAGGTAAGGATCCTCTCCGTTACCCTCGCTGATTCGTCCCCATCGGGCGTCGAGTGCAATATCTACCATGGGCGAGTAAGTCCAGTTGATTCCTGCAGCACTGGCTTCCTTTGCCGATACTTCGCCTACCTTCTTCATCGCTTCTGTATCCCAGGAGCAGGAGAGGGCGAGGGGGATAGGGAACATGGTCTCGTAGCCGTGGATTACGTCCATGCCCACCAGCAGCGGAATGCCCAGACGACTGTTCTTGATGGCGATGTCCTGGAGAGCCTTGATTTTGTCGAGTCCCTTGATGTTGAATACGCCGCCCATGTTGCCTTTTGCAATGTCGCCACCCACCTGGGTGTTCAGGGCTCCACCGGTAGTGATGTCGCCAGCTACCATCAGGTTGAGCTGACCGATTTTCTCCTGCAGAGTCATCTTTGCCATCAGCTGGTCGATATACTCCTTCATCGGCAGGATTTTACCTTTTTGAGTTGTTGTTGCAACTTTTTTCTTGCTGGCGGGTGTGTGGGCGATGGCAGGAACCATCAGCGAGCCAGCCAGCAGAAATGATAGTGATATGAATGCTGTTCTCATATTTACGCTGTTCTTGTTATGTATTAACTCCATTCATTTTATTTCAGTTCAAACGCCTTTTTGAGTTTCAGCTGATCGGAAGCATTTCCGACGAGCGCCTCAAACTTGCCTGCTTCTGCCTTCCAGGATGCAGCTGTTTCATCATAGAAGCTGAGTGCCTGCTTATTGATGGTGATGTTTACATCCTTGCTCTCTCCCGGCTGCAGGTAAACCTTCTGGAATCCCTTCAGCTCCTTGTAAGGGCGATCGACAGAAGCCTTTACATCATGGATATAGAGCTGGATGGTTTCTGCACCGGCACGTTTGCCAGAGTTCTTTACATTCACGGTAAAGGTGATAGAGTCATTCAGATTCATCAGATTCTTATCACTGCGAAGATTAGAGATGGCAAACTGAGTGTAGCTCAATCCATGTCCAAAGGCGAATGCTGGCTTGATGTTTTTCTTATCAGTCCAACGGTAACCTACGTAGATGCCTTCCTTATACTCCTCATCAATGATGTTGCCCTCAGTCTTGGCTCCACCTTCCTTGCGCCAGGTGCCCGGATAGGTGTTTAATGCGTGGGCACCCACTTCCTGCAATGAGTTTACCCATGTGAATGGTAATTTGCCGCTAGGATTCTTGTCGCCGGTGAGGATAGAAGCCAGAGCTTTACCGCTTTCGCTACCTATATACCATCCCTGAATGATGCCAGCCACTTTTTCTTTCCAAGGCATAGCCACAGCATTACCTGAGATATTCACATAGATGAAGTTCTTGTTGGCTTTAGCCAAAGCCTCGATGAGCTTGTCTTGAGCGTATGGCAATTCAAGCTGTTTGCGGTCGTGACCTTCGCAATCCTGATAATCACTCTTGTTCAAGCCGCCAAACATCACCACGTAATCAGCATGCTTGGCTTTTTCTACGGCTTCGGCTATCAGCTCAGTCTCGCTGCGTTTGTCCTCCAGATTCTGTCCGGTAGTTACGCCATTGTAATTTCCACTAACATCGCCTACATAACCTCTGGCAAACTCCACTTCCACATTATCTTTTTCCAGTCGTGATTTTAATCCATCGAGTGGCGAAATCTCCCGCTGTACCTTGAGAGAAGAGCTGCCTCCACCCACGGTCATCATCTTCACGGCATTTTCTCCTACTACCAAAACACGTTGTGCCTTCTGGGTCTTGATAGGAAGCACATGGTTCTTGTTCTGGAGCAGTACGATGCCTTCTTCGGCAATCTGTCTGGCTGCTGCATAGTGGCTGTCAGAACAGAGGAAACCGTGAGGACGGTTCGGATTCATGGTGGTGCGATAGAATAGGCGTAATACGCGGCGCACCTTTTCATTCAATTCCTTGGTGGTGTATTTACCTTCCTGGATACCTTTTATATATGGTACGGCAAGGTAGTAATTATCGTAGGCATTGCTGGCACCCATAGTCAATCCATTCGTCCATGTGCCGAACTCTATGTCGAGCCCGTTCTTCACGGCTTGGTCAGTATCGTGTGCGCCTCCCCAGTCGCTTACCACTACGCCGTCATATTTCCAGTCGCCCTTCAGAATCTTGTTCAGAGTCCACTGGTTATGGCAGTTGTGTTCGTTCTTGTAGAGATTGTATGCACCCATGATTCCCCAAGTCTTACCTTTCTCTACAGCAGCCTTGAAGGCTGGGAGATAGATTTCATGGAGGGCACGGTCGCTCACGATGACGTTTACCTGATGACGGTATTCCTCCTCGTTATTGAGGCAGTAATGCTTTACGCAGGCTGATACTCCTTTAGATTGTAATCCTTGGATATAAGGTACAACCATGATGCTTGCCAGGTAAGGATCTTCACCCATATATTCGAAGTTGCGTCCGTTCAATGGGGTGCGATAGATGTTCACGCCAGGACCTAAGATCATGTCTTTTCCTCGATACAAAGCCTCTTCGCCTAATGATTCTCCATAGATTCTGCTCATCTGTGGGTTCCAGGATGCTGCCAGGCAGGTGAGGGCAGGGAAGGCTACGCAGGAGTCATTGGTTTGGCCAGCCTGCTCCCATTCGTCCCACAATACATCAGGGCGAACACCATGAGGACCGTCATCTGTCCAGAAGTCAGGAAATCCCAAACGGGGAACTCCTGCAGAGGAAAACTTACTCTGTGCATGAATGATGCGAATCTTTTCTTGCAGCGTCATGCGGGCAATGGCATCGTCGATGCGTTGCTCTACTGGTTTGGTGTTGTCGAGGTAGACGGGCAACTTACCAGTTTGTTGTGCGCTGGAGGTGGCTATAGCCGCCATCGACAGTGCGCAGGATAGAATGAAGTGTTTCATGTTTCTTGTGAATATTATTTCTTATGAATATAAATTGTTAGTTATGAAAATGCGTATCTGTCATTTTCGGATGCAAAGTTACTAAATAATAAGGTATAAACCGAGTGCTTGCAAAGAAAAAGTGGAAAAATATCATTGGTGATTTTTATAAGTACCTGATAAAGAGTGCTGTATGTTTATTCCATCCACTTTCAATAGTATGGAAGATTATGGAAACCTGTTGTTAATGAGGTTGTTATTGCGTTTTTTGTCGTTTTTGTTCCACTATTTTATTAATGAGGTAGGAAAACTCGAAAAAAACTATTAAATTTGCAATCGCAAAAATGCCAACTACAAGACCAATCCTCAGGCTTATGTCATCACCAAGAAGACTGTGACCAGCAAGTCTGTCTTGAAGTTGAACTCTGTTGCAGGTGGCGGATTTGCAATTAGCATTTTTGCACAATAAAATGCAGAATTTTGAGTTATTATTAGAGAGAGTTTTTCTTAATTTAATAATGATGCTTATGAAAAGAATGAATAAAATGTTGTTGGTTGCTGCTTTGGCGGCAACCACACTTTCTGCTCAGGCAGAACAGAAGAAGGGACCGGCTTGGTTGAGTGATGCACTTTTCTATCAGATTTATCCATCTTCCTATATGGATACTGATGGCAACGGTATTGGCGATCTGCCGGGTATCACTTCCAAGTTGGATTACATCAAGTCTCTGGGAGTGAACGCCCTCTGGCTCAATCCAATCTTTGAGTCGGGATGGTTTGATGGTGGCTATGATGTCATCGATTTCTACAAGGTGGATCCTCGATTCGGTACCAATACCGATTTGGTTACTTTGGTTAATGAGGCCCATAAGCGTGGCATCAAGGTTTGTCTCGACCTGGTGGCAGGACATTCCAGCACCAAGTGTTCCTGGTTTAAGGAGTCTTCCGAGAAAGATCCTAACCAGCGTTACAGCGACTATTATATCTGGATGAATGATATCCCTGAGAGTGAGAAGAAAGAAATAGAAGCCCGTCATCAGGAGGCAAGTCCGGAGTCTAGTACCCGAGGCAGATATGTGGAGGCGAATGCTCCTCGTGCCAAGTATTATGAGAAGAATTTCTTTGAGTGCCAGCCTGCCTTGAACTATGGTTTTGCTCATCCAGATCCAAATCATCCTTGGGAGCAGGGCGTAGATGCTCCAGGACCACAGGCTGTACGCAGGGAGATACGTAACATCATGGCTTTCTGGTTTGATAAGGGTGTGGATGGCTTCCGTGTAGATATGGCGTCATCGCTTATCAAGAATGACCCCGACAAGAAGGAGGTTTCCAAACTCTGGAAGGAGATGCGTGCTTGGAAGGATAAGTATTATCCAGAGACCGTCTTGATTTCAGAGTGGGCTAATCCGCAGCAAGCCATTCCTGCCGGCTTCAACATCGATTTCTACATCCATTTCGGCCTCAAGGGATATGCCTCTCTGTTCTTCGACCGCAAGACTCCATGGGGCAAGTGGGAGCAGAGTTACCAGAACTGCTATTTCGACAAGCAGGGCAAGGGTTCGCTTAAGGAGTTTAGCGAGAACTATACCAAGGCATACAATGCCACCAAGAATCTCGGCTACATCGCTGTTCCATCTGCCAACCACGATTACCAGCGTCCTAACATCGGTACCCGCAACACGCCAGACCAGTTGAAGGTGGCGATGACCTTCTTCCTCACCATGCCTGGTATTCCATTTATTTATTATGGTGATGAGATTGGTATGAAGTTTCAGATGAATCTCCCTAACAAGGAGGGTAGCAATGAGCGTTCTGGTACCCGTACTCCGATGCAGTGGACCAAGGGCAAGAATGCCGGATTCTCTACGAGTGCACCCGATAAGCTTTACTTTCCTGTAGATACGGAAAACGGAAAGTTGACCGTTGAAGCTCAGCAGGGAGATCAGAATTCTCTGTTGTCATATACCCGTAAGTTGACCGCTTTGCGTCATTCTGCAAAGGCTCTTGACAATGAGGGAGATTGGAAGCTCCTGAACCAGAAGGGGCAGGAATATCCGATGGTATATGAGCGCACTTTGGGTGAGGAGAAGTATGTTGTTGTCGTGAATCCTGGTGCCAAGGCAGCCGCTCTCAATATCAGCTCCGTAGGTGGTAAGGCAATTTCTGTTCTTTCCACAGGAAAGGTTGTGTATAAATCAGGAAAAAAGACTGATGTAATTAAAGCTTCTGGCATAAGTGCCGCCATATTCAAGGTGGAAAGATAGAGCTTTTATAAAAACAGAAATGCGTCCGTATTGTGCGGGCGCATTTTTGTTTTACGGTCACGAATCATCTTCATCATGCAGCTTTTACTACACGTCGTTAACCTATTAATACGATGATAGTCTCCTTGCCAAGATACCTTTCTATCAATCTTCCTTCAGATACCAGTCCTTGATATATCCGGAATAATGCTTGGCAAACTCCTCGGCTTGTCCGGGAGCGCAGGTCTTCACTTTCCTGGCTGGAATACCAGCCCAAATCTCATGTGCAGGAACCTTGGTGCCATGGGTAACTACAGCACCTGCTGCAATAATAGCTCCTTCGCCAATGTCTGCCTTGTCTAGCACGGTGGCATTCATGCCGATGAGTGCGCCTTTTCTGACTGTGGCTCCGTGGACGATGGCACCATGTCCCACAGATACATCATCCTCCAGAATGCAAGGCATCGTACCGGTTTGATGGATGCAGGCGCAATCCTGTACATTTACCCTGTTTCCACATCTGATAGCATCCACGTCAGAGCGCAATACCGCACTATACCAGATGCTACAGTCATCGCCAAGAATACAATCGCCGGTCAGTACGGCATTCTCAGCGATAAAACAATTCTTTCCCCATCGGGGAGTTTTTCCCTCTACTGTCTTTATGATAGCCATATTAAAATATGTATTTAAATTTGGGTGCAAAGGTAACAAAAAATATTGGAATCACCTTATACTATTTCAGATACTTCTTCAGCCACAAATCGAAGAACTTGTCATATACCACGTAGGCATCATCCTGCTGGGTGATGAAATCCTTCTCCAGCAATCCCTTCAGGGCGGAATTTACAGAGCTTGGCGACGGGAGATGATATTTCTTTGCGAAGGCTCCGCTCTTTACGCTTCTGGCTTCGCCCTCTGCAGAAATGGCGATGAAGACATTGCGCTGCTTTTCCGGCATCTGGCGTAGAAGGGTCTCGTAGGTGTCTGATGCCATGTTGAGGTTGTAGTTGATCGCGTCATCTACCATATCCAGAGTGCAGGTACCCTGTTCGGGAGTCTTGAGGAAGAGAACATTCATTACTCGCTGGATGTATGAAGTGACACCACCGAAACGGGCGAAGAGTTCTCCGATAATGGCTGCATCGAGATGCTTGTTGCGTTCCTCGAACTTGGCTGTGGCAAACTCCTTGTATTTCTCCACATCCAGAGGCTTCAGGTTCATCAGCGTCACGCTCTGATAGAATGGGCGGGCAGGAGATGTGAACATTTCTGCCATCAGATGGCGGTGAGAACCCGAGAAGATGAAGTGGGCATTGGTGCAACGCTGAATGTAGGTACGGAGTAAAGCTTCTATGCGGTTGTCGGCATAGTTGGTGATTTGCTGAAACTCGTCGATGGCAACAAGACATGGCTTGTCGGCTTGGTTGAGATAAGAGAATATCTCATCAAGCGTAATTTCGGGATTTACTATGTTGCCGATGCCTATTCCCCAAACTGGAGCCCCGTTGATATCGAAAGAGATTTCTGAACGGAGAGAAGAGAGTGCTATCAGGAATTTCTCCCAAGCGCTTCTGCCTTTAGGGCGAAGTTCATCAATAATGGCTTTGCCGAACATATTGACCAGATCGCTGACGGAATTGGTTGAATAGATGTCTATGATAAAAGTATAATAATCTTTTTGGATGACTGGCTGGGCAAAGCAATGGTGAATCAGCTCTGTCTTTCCGATGCGTCGAGGGGAAATCAGAGCCATGTTATTCTCATTGGTCAGCATCTCAGTGATATGCTGGGTTTCTTCCACACGGTCGCAGAAGTATTCCGGACCAGCGTAACCGTTTGTGACAAAAGGATTCTTCATTGCCATATCTATACCTTATTATATATTCAACGACTGCAAAGATAATGCAAACGAGCGTAATGTAAGCTTGCTTACAAATTGCCGAGTGTAGCTTATCTTCTGCAAAGATACAACTTTTATTCCGATTATCATAAAGTGATTATCATAAAATGATAATGAAATAAGGAATTTTATCATTTGACGATTATCATAAATTAATAATTATGATATGGAGGCCCCTCTAATGTCAATAGAAAAAAGGGTTGCAATCCTCGAAAAGATGGATTACAACCCTTTATACCTTATTATTATAAATATGATAGAGTTAAGATAACTCTATGATATACTCTTTGGGAGTGACTTATTACAGCTGAACCAGCTCTACAACCTTATCTACTGCAGCGCTCAAGCCGTCCTTGTTCTTACCGCCAGCC
>ERZ791800.1274-NODE-1274-length-11009-cov-52.068286_pt1 | contig 11009 bp, 5 predicted proteins | sample MGYA00510310_ERZ791800 | MGnify/ENA primary metagenome ERZ791800 (study PRJEB30046, sample SAMN00791954) | human gut metagenome | study: EMG produced TPA metagenomics assembly of the A metagenome-wide association study of gut microbiota in type 2... | reverse complement strand
TTGTTTAGGAGGGTATGGCATCCTGCCATACCCACGCCGCCTCCTATGGTTAGTGTCTGCGTGGGTATAGCAAGATGCTATACCCTCCTATGGTTAGTGTTTGCATGGGTATAGCAAGATGCGATACCCTCCTATGGTTCGTGATGGCGTGGGTATAGCAAGGATGCTATACCCTCCTATCATTTGATGGAAGATACGCTCAAATCCTGGTAGATACAACCTGCATCTTCCAGCCATTAACCCTTTGATACGCAACGCGCTACGCTGAAAATGGAAGATATGGTAGATAATTTCGACTATTTTGAAAATCTTAACTAAAATATATTGTTGCTCTTAATATATTTTACTTTATTTGCAACTGAAAAATATTCTTTAAACAATATGAAACTAATTAATATTAAAACCAGACAATTATGAAAACAAAACTTTACTCCTTCCGACTTGTTCGCTTTTTGCTTGCAATTGCGATCTGTCTACCCGTATGTGGTAGCAATGTGTTTGCTCAGACCGTAGAGTCGTATGTCGTATTGGACAACGCAGCTGGCACGCTGACCTTCAAGCACGATGCTAATAAACCCGCAGGAGCGTTCTCGCTGAATGAGGGTGATACTTTTCCCGCTTGGTATGATGGTGGTTATGATGGTGATGGTAATGAGTATAACAAAAACAACATTAAGAAAGTTGTCTTTGATACTTCTTTTGCCAATGCACGTCCCACAAATTGTTACGCCTGGTTTTATATGTGTAGGGATTTAACAATTATCGAAGGTCTCGAATATTTTAACACAGAGAAAGTGACGGATATGACAGGTATGTTCGATGGTTGTAGCAGTCTCACCTCACTGGATGTTTCCAATTTCAAAACGCAGAATGTGACAAGTATGTGGGCTATGTTTCATACTTGTAGTAGCCTCACTTCTATTGATGTCTCTAAATTCAATACAGAGAAAGTAACGAATATGAGAGGAATGTTCGGAGGGTGTAGCAATCTCACCTCGCTTAATCTTTCCAATTTCAATACTCAGAATGTGACGAATATGGCTGGTATGTTCGAGTGGTGTAGCAATCTCACCTCGCTTAATCTTTTCAATTTCAACACCCAGAATGTGACGAATATGTGGGTAATGTTCTATGGTTGCAGTAGCCTTAGCTCTCTTGATGTCTCTAAGTTTGATACACGGAACGTGACGGATATGGGGAGCATGTTCGAAGGTTGTAGCAATCTCACCTCCCTTGATGTATCTAAATTTGATACACAGAATGTGACAAGTATGTGGGCAATGTTTTGGGATTGTAGTAGTCTCACTTCTATTGATGTCTCTAAATTCAATACAGAGAAAGTAACGAATATGAGAGGAATGTTCGGAGGGTGTAGCAATCTCACCTCGCTTAATGTTTCTAATTTCAATACAGAAAATGTGACAGACATGCTTAGTATGTTCTATGGTTGTAATAGTCTTACCTCCCTTGATGTCTCTAATTTCAGAACACAGAATGTGACGAATATGTATGGTATGTTCTGTGCTTGTACCAACCTTACCTCCCTTGATGTATCTAAATTTGATACACGGAACGTGACGGACATGAGTTTTATGTTTTCTGGATGTAATGGTCTCACCTCCATTGATGTCTCTAAATTCAATACAGATAAAGTAACGAATATGCGAGGAATGTACCATTGTTGCTATAGCCTTACCTCCCTTGAACTCTCAAAATTCGACACACGGAACGTGACAGATATGGGTTATATGTTCGGTAGTTGTAACAACCTCACTTCCATTGATGTCTCTAACTTCGACACAAAGAACGTAACTAATATGCATAATATGTTCATTGGTTGTGGCAACCTCACTTCCATTGATGTCTCTAACTTCGACACACGGAACGTGACTAATATGTACGGTATGTTCGGTGATTGTGGCAACCTCACTTCCATTGATGTCTCTAACTTCGACACACAGAGCGTAACTAATATGGATTTTATGTTCTTCCAATGTTATAGCCTCACCTCCCTCGACCTTTCTAACTTCGACACACAGAACGTGACTAATATGTACGGTATGTTCGATGGTTGTGTAAACCTCGCCACAATCTATGCAAGCGATAAGTTTGTGACCACAGCTTGTTCAGAAGATGGCGAAATGTTTAGCGATTGTAAGAAACTTGTGGGTGCTGTGCCTTATGATCCAAACAGGATTGGTAAGGAGATGGCAAACTATACCACGGGCTATTTCACGTATAAGGCAGCAAGTGGTATTGATGCGGTTTCGGCAACAGACAACATCGCTGCAGAGTACTACGACGTAAATGGTCGCCGCTTGAACGCTCCACAAAAGGGCATAAACATCGTGAAGCGTGGCAACATAACGACAAAGGTGCTCGTGAAGTAGAAAGGATGCCGTCAAAAAACGACTCCCATAGCCGTAAGCAGGTTATGGGAGTCGTATGTTTGTATGCAGTTGTTGCTTGGTTAGTGCACTGTTGCTTGGTTAGTGCACTTCTTGCTCTGGCAAGCGGCAAAGCCGAGCGGAGACAAGTGCACCCCCTGGGATTACTTGCAGTTAGGGCACCAGGGCTTCAGCTGCTGGAAGAAGTCGTTGCCCTTGTCGTCAACGAGGATGAAAGCAGGGAAGTCCTCAACAGTGATCTTCCAGATAGCCTCCATGCCAAGCTCCGGATACTCTACGCACTCGATGCTCTTGATAGAGCTCTGTGAGAGAACAGCTGCAACGCCGCCGATAGTGCCGAGATAGAAGCCGCCGTGCTTCTTGCAAGCGTCTGTCACCATCTGTGAGCGGTTGCCCTTAGCGATCATCACGAGCGAAGCGCCGTGATCCTGGAACTCGTCTACGTACGGGTCCATACGGTTGGCTGTTGTCGGGCCCATTGATCCGCAAGGATATCCCTCCGGAGTCTTAGCCGGACCAGCGTACAGGATAGGATGATTCTTGAAGTAAGCCGGCATCTCCTCGCCTGCGTCGAGACGAGCCTTGAGCTTAGCGTGAGCGATGTCGCGAGCCACGATGATAGTGCCCTTGAGGTTTACGCGTGTGCTGACCGGATACTTAGAAAGCTCTGCACGTACAGCGTCGATACCCTTGTCGAGGTCGATCTCGATGCCAGTTGTGCCCTCGCCCGGACGACGGAGTTCTTCCGGAATAAGCTCAGAAGGATTAGCGTCCATCTTCTCGAGGAACACACCGTCCTTAGTGATCTTAGCCTTGATGTTGCGGTCAGCCGAGCAGCTAACGCCCATACCGATTGGGCAGCTTGCGCCGTGGCGTGGCAGACGGATTACGCGGATGTCGTGAGCAAGATACTTGCCGCCGAACTGTGCGCCGAGACCGATCTTGTGAGCCTCCTTGAGGAGCTTCTCTTCGAGGTCGATGTCGCGGAAAGCGCGTCCGGTCTCGTCGCCTGTTGTAGGCAGCGAGTCGTAATACTTGATAGAAGCGAGCTTCACTGTGAGCAGGTTCTTCTCAGCCGATGTACCGCCGATAACGAATGCAATGTGGTACGGAGGACAAGCCGCTGTACCGAGGCTCTTCATCTTCTCTACGAGGAACGGCAGCAGTGTGCCCTCGTTCTGGATGGTAGCCTTAGTCATAGGGTAGAAGTAGGTCTTGTTAGCCGAACCGCCACCCTTAGCTACCATTACGAAGCGATACTCGTCGCCCTCTACAGCCTCGATGTCAATCTGTGCGGGGAGGTTGCAGCGTGTGTTCACCTCGTCGTACATGTTCAGCGGAGCGTTCTGCGAGTAGCGCAGGTTGTCCTCGGTGAAGGTGTTGTACACACCGCGTGAGAGAGCCTCTTCGTCCTCGAAGTCGGTCCATACGCGCTGTCCCTTCTCGCCGTGGATGATAGCGGTGCCGGTGTCCTGGCAGAAAGGCAGGATGCCCTTGGCAGCTGTCTCGGCGTTGCGGAGGAACTGCAGAGCTACGTACTTGTCGTTCTCAGATGCCTCAGGGTCAGAGAGAATCTGAGCCACCTGCAGGTTGTGCTCGCGACGGAGCATGAACTCTACATCGTGGAACGCCTGCTGAGAGAGCAGTGTGAGCGCTTCCTTCGAAACCTTAAGGATTGTCTTACCCTCGAACTCGCCTGTGCTTACGCCCTCGGTGGTAAGCAGGCGATACTCGGTAGTGTCCTTGCCCATCTGGAACATAGGAGCATACTTGAAATCTGGTGTTGTTGCCATAGTGTTATTTGGTTTAAAAAGTGAATATTTCTTCTGTAGCGACGCGCTTGACGGGCGCAATCTTCTCGAGCGACTTCATGTCGAGGTTGTTCTCGTCACCGAGGATAATGTAGAGCCACGGCTTATTAGCCATGTTGTCGTGCTCGAACTTTACGATGTCCTCGAGTGTGAGTTTCGGCAGAGCCTCGTATACGCCGCGACGCAAGTCGTAGTTGATGCCGATGCGCTTGTTGCCAAGGTAAGAGAAGATGATGTTAGCCTTGGTGATGCGCTGCGAAGCGATGCGCTTGACGGCAGCCTGCTGCGCCAGTTCGAACGCCGCCTGCGACTGCGGCATGGTGTCGAGGATGTTGTTGAACACGCGGATGCAGTCCATCATCTTGTCGTTCTGTGAGATGATGTATGTATAAGCATAGTTGGTCTGATGCTCCTTGCGCTTCGTTGTGCTGTAGTCGGCGAATGCGCTGTAGGCGAGTCCGCGGCTCTCGCGCAGCTCCTGGAACACGATGCCGTTCATGCCGCCACCGAAGTACTCGTTGAACACCGAAATCTTAGCCTCGTCCTCCGGAGTCCACTTCTGGTTGACGTTGTGCAGCTGCATCATGTAGATGTTCTTTGCGTCGTATGGTGCGAGGAGTATCTCGTTCTTCGGAGTCTCCACCATCTTGTACGGCTTGTTCTCGGGCGCGTCCTGTAGAGTCTTCGCTGTGATGTGGTTCTTGTTGACGGTAGCAAGCAGCTGCTTCATGGCGAGCGGACCGTAGTAGACCACGTCGTGCTTGTAGTTCTTCAGCGCAGCGATCATATTGATAACATCCTGCGGACGGGTTGTTACGAGCTCTGTGCTGTCGGGCACGTTGCGCGTGGGGTTGTACTTGCCGTAGAATGCGTAGTTGCGCAGTGCTGAGAAGTTCTCCTTTTGGTTGAGCTTCGCATCGCGACGACCCTTCAGCAGGTTGTCAACGTACTTGCTGTAAGCCTCGTTGTCGACCTTTGCGTTGTTGAGCATTTGCTCCATGAGCTTCATTGCCTCGGTCATGTTCTCGCCGAGACCGCTGAGCGATACGGTCATAGTAGACCATGTGGGGGTGAAGCTGTATTCGCAGCCAAGCTCGTAGAAACGCTCCTTAACCTCTGCTGCTGACATCGTGCCGGTGCCGAGCAGATCGAGATAGTCGGTGGCGTAGGGTAGCCACTTGTTAGCCTCCGAACCGAAATCGTACACGAAGTGAAGCTCGAAGAGGTCGTTCTGCGTGTTTTGGATGTAGTAGACCGGCTGTTTCTTCTTTGTAGTAGTGCGAGCGAAGTCCTTGGTGTAGTCGAGGAATACCGGCTCGATAGGCTTCACCTTCGACTCCTTTATCTCCTTCACGAGTGCGCTCTGCAGGTCGCGGTTGGAAGGTATCGGCGTGATAGAGGGCTTCTCAATCTTCTTCTGTGTGGGGTCTTCGCCCTGACGTTTGTAGACGATGGCGTAGCCGTCGGTGAAATGGCGTCGGGCGAAGTCCATGATTTGCTCCTTGGTGATACCGGCGATGCGGTCGAAGCGTTCCACCTGCGTCTTCCATGGGCGTCCGTAGACGAAGGTGTTGACGAACGACGTTGCGCGACTCTCGTTACTGTCAAGCGAGCGCAGGAATTCGAGCTTCATGTTGTTCTTAACCGAAGGCAGCAACTTGTCGCTGAACTCGCCACGCTTGAGCTTCTCTATTTCTGCGAGCATGATGGCCTTCACCTCGTCGAGTGACTGTCCCTCGTTGGGCTGACCAATCATAATGAACTGCGAGTAGTCGCGCATGTCTATCTTGCCAGACTGCACACCCTGGCAGAGCATCTTCTGGTTTACGTTTATATCGATGAGTCCGGCGTTGCCATTGGCGAGCATACGGTCTATGACGTCGAGCGTATCAGCCTGCAGCGAAGCCGCCCCGTCCATCTTCCAGCCGAGGAACACGTTCTCTGCCTCCTGTCCGATTACGGTAGTATCAGCCGGAGCCGTGAGGTCCTTCACCGGTGCGAAGTGCGGGTATTTCACCTGTTCGCTCTTCTTCCACGAGCCGAAGTACTTGTCGATGGTAGCCATCACAGCCTCCGGGTCGAAGTCGCCCGCCATGCAGATAGCCACGTTGTTCGGCACATAGTAGTGCTTGAAGTAGTTTTTGATATTTGTGATTGATGGGTTCTTCAGATGCTCCTGCGTACCGATAGTGGTCTGTGTGCCGTAGGGGTGAGTAGGGAAGAGTTTCTTGCCGAGTGCAGCCCACTCCTTGTCGAAGTCGCTTGTGAGGTGCATGTTGTACTCCTCGTACACAGCCTCAAGCTCTGTGTGGAATCCGCGGATGACCATGTTCTGGAAGCGGTCAGCCTGGATGCGTGCCCAGTTGTCCACCTCGTTCGACGGTATGTTCTCCACGTAGCACGTCACGTCGTTGCTTGTATAAGCGTTGGTGCCGTTGGCTCCGATGGCAGCCATCAGCTTGTCGTACTCGTTCGGGATGAAATACTGCGCAGCAATCTGTGACACCGAGTCGATTTCGTGATAGAGCTTGCGGCGTTTTTCGGGGTCGGTCACGGTGCGATAGTGCTCGTATCGGCGTTCGATGTCGTCGAGATAGGGCTGCTCCTTCGCTGCGTCTGTGGTGCCGAAGAGACGTGTTCCCTTGAACATGAGGTGCTCCAGGTAGTGAGCCAAGCCCGTTGTCTCGGCAGGGTCGTTGCGCGAACCAGTGCGCACAGCCACGTAAGTCTGTATGCGTGGCTGCTCCTTGTTCACAGAAAGATAAACCTTCAGTCCGTTGGGCAGCGTGTAGATGCGTGTCTGCATCGGGTCGCCCTTCACTGTCTCGTATTCGTATGCCGAGGCAGTAGCCGCTGTTCCCAGTGAGAGTATTGCGGCAATAAGAAAGGATTTGAATTTCATTATTGTTGTTTTGTCTAAAATATTACATATAGAGTTTCTGGTTTTCAAAGTCAACCTCCTTGTCGAGCTGTTCGTTGAAGTTGTTGAACACCTCTTCCTCCACGTCGCCCAGTTCGTATTCCTTTGCGGCATCCTTTTTAATCTCGGCAATCCATGCACGTCGTGCCGTGACGTAGTCGCGCTTCACTCGTTCCACGTTCTCCTCGTTCAGCTCTGAGAAGCCGTAGTAGTTCATAATCATCCGATACGACCACGCCCAGCGGTATTCGGAATAGTTGGCGTTTATCTCCTCAAATCGCTCGGCAATATCCTCGGTGGTGTCAATCTCGCCCGAGAGAATATCGTCCACGAGGTGCTGTTCCTCAGACACGGGCAGCAACAGTCCCGACAGGTCAGTCCACGGTCCGGTGCCCACGTTCGTTGTCGGCTCCATCGGTGCATGGCGTTTGAGCACCGCTCCCATGTATATGCGAAGTGCGATGTCGTAGTATTTGATGCCTTTGCGCAGCGACGAGTTTTTGATAACATACCCATGATAGTTGTACGTCGGCACATCTTCGCCAGATGCGTTGCGCAGATTTTCCAGTATCTTCTTTCCGCGCAGTATCTCGCCCACGGTGAACGGCGAGAGCCAGTCGAAGTTGACAATGCTTTTGCGTGCGCCGTTTGGTCGCATGTCGCGTTTTGGCCATTTGCGTATGTCGCGGTACAGTCCCACGGTTGTCAGGTTGCGTCCTGGCACCAGGTACATGGTGTCGTTATATGCTATAAGATACGAGAAGGGTAGCGAGCGTGTGTCGGGGTGGTACATCAGTTTGCCGAAGCACACGGAGAAGGCACCGATATGCGCCGGCATCAGTATGTATGCACCGCTGGCAGTCTTCGATCCGCGTTCGAGCGTTCCGTAGTGCATCGGTCCCATCTTGTAGGCATGGTTGGAGAAGTTGGTAGCCGAGCCAGCGTTGTAGAACGAGAACTGTCCGCCGATGAGTAGTGAGCTCTTGTGATGCGAAGCGGTGAACGGACCGCAGAACGCTGCACATGCCTCTCCGTTCGCCATGTACGAGTTGGCGAAGAACACGCTGCCTGCTGCGGTGAAGCCGTTGCTCAGTTTGCATGCTTCGCCAACGAAGCAGTCCTGCATCTTCACGCTGTTGGTTATAGCCGAGCCGTTGCTGATGATTGAATTCTCGCAGATTACTCCTGTACCGATGTACACCGATGCATCGCTGTTGCTCATCAGGGTGCAGTCGCTGAGTCGTGCTGCGCCCGCTATCTCGCAGTCGTCGTAGACAACGGTATTCGTAATCTCCTTAGTGTTCACAATCTTCACTCGGTTACCGATAGTTGCCATATCTGGCGAAGTGCGTTCTATCTCTTCGCGTATCAGTCGGCGTATGGCATCCTTCAGCTGTCGGTTGTGGAAGTGTTTGACCATAAGTGCTGCAATCTGGCTTGTCAGTCCGTGGAAGAGTATAATGTTTCCGTCGCCCACCTCGTTGAGCACCGATATCAAGTTGCCTTCTCCGTATGTTGCACCGTCGGTTGTTTCCATAGTGCATACATTGGATATGATGCAATCGTCGCCAATGACATAGTTGTTAATGTATCCCGAAATGTTTTCTATGAGACAGTTGTTGCCAATGGTTACGTTGCGCAGTGTGGCGTTGTTCACGCCTGCGTGTTTCATGAAGCCGCGGCTCACCTCCACGTTGTTTGTGAATGCTCCGAGGCGTATATCGCCGTAGAACATTACGCCGTGGAAGAAGCGAGGCTCGAAATCTTCGCTCACCTCAATGCGTTGCCAGTCTTCTGCCCAGCAGCTGTTGGCTTGTAGAGTCGAGATTTCGTTTTCGGTTAAGTTGCGATATATCATGTGCTTTTGGTGTTGAGATGTTGTTATGTTGAGGTGTTGAGATATGATGTTGAGGTGTTGAGATATGATGTTGAGATGTTGTGATGTTGAGATTTGCATATGTCACCATCTCACCATCTCACCACAACAACACCTTTTCACCATCTCACCACCTTATTCCACATCCATATACAGGAAGTCGTTGTACGGATACTTCTGCACGTGCAGCTCGCGCACCTTACGGTATATTGTCTCGCGGAACTCGTCGATGTTCAGTTTCTCCTTAGCCGAGATGAACATACAGTTCTCGCCGAGTCGTGCCATCCATGTGCGCTTCAGCTCGTCGAGCGTGATGTTCTCCTTCGTCATCGGCGTGAGGTCGTCCTCCTCCTTCTCGGTCCACGTGTAGTTGTCAATCTTGTTGAACACAATCATCGATGGTTTGTCGGCGCATCCCAACTCCTTCAGCGTGTTCTCCACTACGCGTATCTGCTCCTCGAAGTCGGGGTGCGAGATGTCTACCACGTGCAGCAGCAGGTCGGCTTCGCGCGTCTCGTCGAGTGTCGACTTGAACGAGTCGACCAAGTCGGTGGGCAATTTGCGTATGAAGCCCACGGTGTCGGCGAGCAGGAACGGCAGGTTGTCTATCACCACCTTGCGCACCGTAGTGTCGAGCGTGGCGAAGAGCTTGTTCTCGGCGAACACCTCACTTTTTGCGAGCATGTTCATGATGGTCGACTTGCCCACGTTGGTGTATCCCACGAGTGCCACGCGTATGGTACGTCCGCGGTTCTTGCGTTGAGTGCTCATCTGCTTGTCAATCTCCACGAGTCGCTGCTTGAGCAGTGTTATGCGGTTGAGGATGATACGGCGGTCCATCTCGAGCTGCGTCTCACCAGGTCCGCGCAGACCCACAGAACCCTTGCCGCCACCCGAGCCCGAGCCGCCGCCCTGGCGTTCGAGGTGAGTCCACAGACGCTGCAGACGCGGAAGCATATAGCGATACTGCGCCAGCTCCACCTGCGTCTTTGCCGCAGCCGTCTGCGCGCGCATGGCGAAGATGTCGAGGATGAGCGATGTGCGGTCGAGGATTTTCACCTGCAGTACTTTCTCTATGTTGCGCATCTGCTTTGCCGAGAGTTCGTCATCGAAGATGACCATGCCGACGGGGCGTTCAGCGTCCTCCTCAGCCTCGATGTATGCGCGTATCTCCTCCAGCTTACCCGTACCCACGTACGTCACCGAGCTTGGTCCGCCCACGCGCTGCGTGAAGCGCTTTACGGTTACGGCACCTGCGGTGTCGGCAAGGAACTCCAGCTCGTCGAGATATTCTTTTGTCTTTGCCTCGTCCTGTTCCTTGGTTATAAGACCTACGAGTATGGCTGTCTCAGCCTTTACTTCTGATATTACAAATTCTTTCATTCCAAAGATATAAAGTTATAGTATGGGGTGTGTAGCTTTAATCATTCGCAAAATTAACTAAAAAACTTCATTCCACCTATTATATATAGCAATAATTCGTGCCGTCGGTCAGCTTTACGCATTGTTTTGCTGCACATCGAACTACGACTTGCATCTTTAGCTGTTCAATTCTTGCAGCAAAACCCTCACGAAAAGTCATCGTCACCCGAACGGAATCCGATCGTCACCCGAACGGAATCCGATCGGACGGCGGACGGAATCTGATCGGGCGGCGAACGGAATCCGATCGGACGGCGAACGGAATCTGATCGGACGGCGAACGGAATCTGATCGGGCGGCGAACGGAATCTGATCGGGCGGCGAACGGAATCTGATCGGACGGCGGACGCGAGCGGTGAGAAAAGCTTAAGAAAAAGATTGAATTACCAGTCGCTTAACCAATGTTAAAAATGATTGTTCCGCGTACACCCTATATATTATTTCGTTATATTTGCGATATGTTAAACCTAATCCACACCTTATGAAAATTATTACTATTTGTATATATACAACTATTTCCTAAATTCCGCAGCATTTTAGTTTAACTTATTTTATAAGTACCTGAGCAACAA
>ERZ791800.1271-NODE-1271-length-11049-cov-2.897671_pt1 | contig 11049 bp, 9 predicted proteins | sample MGYA00510310_ERZ791800 | MGnify/ENA primary metagenome ERZ791800 (study PRJEB30046, sample SAMN00791954) | human gut metagenome | study: EMG produced TPA metagenomics assembly of the A metagenome-wide association study of gut microbiota in type 2... | reverse complement strand
GATATCAATGAGCAGCTTGGCTACAAAGGGAAAAAAGCAGTCAAGGTCGTGTATAGCGGTCCATCTGATAAGGACAATGTGGATGAGCAGGTTAATATTCTGGATGAGGAGTTATCCCGTTATCCGGCAGCTTTGGCAATTTCTATTGCAGACGCCAAAGCATGTGAAGTGCAGTTCGATCAAGCCGGTTGGAATGGGACGCCAATTGTAACATTTGATTCAAGCAGTGATTATCCGGGAATCAGTGCATTTGTCTCAACAGATAACAGTGCAAGTGCAACAGAAGCAGCAAACCGACTGGCGGAGGCAATGGGGGAATCCGGAGAAGTCATGCTTTTTATGCAGGACTCGAAATCGCAGGTAGCCCAGACAAGGGAAAATGCATTTGTAAGCCAGATTCAGAGCACATATCCGAATATCACGATTGTAGAGACATACCATATGGATCAGATTGACACTTACAAAAACCAGATGATACAGGAGTTAGCAACGGACAAGCAGGCAGCGGATATTACGGAAGAGGAAGTGATTGATTATTTGTTTGAAAAACACCCGAATGTAAAGGGATGTTTTGCAAGTAACAGTGACGCTATGGAACTGGTGCTCGATGAGATGGAGAGAAAGAATGTATCACCATTCATAGTCGGATATGATGTGAATGATGATTCGATGGAAGCATTGAAAGCAGGAAAGATTGACGGACTTGTTGTACAGAATCCGTTCGGTATGGGGTATGCGGCAACGATTGCTTCTGCAAGAGCAGCGCTGAATATGGGAAATGAAGCATTTGTCAATACAGGATATGTGTGGGTAACAAAGCAGAATCTGAATGATGAAGCGGTTCAGAGTATCCTGAATTAAGAGGAAAATGATATGATTACGAGTACGTCGAATGCGAAAGTCAAACGACTGGTGAATTTAAAAAAGAAGAAAAAGCTCAGAGATGAAGAAGGTGTCTTCCTTGTAGAAGGTATCCGCATGTTCCGGGAAGTGCCAAAAGACCGTCTGGTGGAAGTCTATGCATCGGAAGAGTTCTGGAATCGGGAGCGTAAGGCTGTAGAACAGGTATTGGCAGGAACGAAAGTGCAGCCGGAGATTCTGGCAGATTTTGTTTTTGAATATGTGTCTGACACGAAGACGCCGCAGGGGATTCTTTGCCTGGTGCGTCAGAAACAATACAGCATCACTGAGATTGTGAAGGAAAAAGGTGGGGAATTACCACTTCTTCTTGTATTGGATCAGATCCAGGATCCTGGAAATCTGGGAACCATTGTACGGACAGCAGAGGGCGCAGGAGTGACGGGGATTGTAATGAGTCAGGACTGTGTAGATATGTACAATCCGAAGGTAGTCCGTTCTACGATGGGGGCGGCTTATCGTGTACCATTCTGCTATGTGGATGATCTGGCAGGGGAAGTAAAGCAGATGAAAGAAGCAGGAATCTGCACATATGCGGCCCATTTGGAAGGAAAAAATTCCTACGATGAAGAAGATTATCGCAAAGCCAGTGCATTTCTGATAGGAAATGAAGGAAATGGTCTCCGTGATGAGGTGGCAGATCAGGCACAGGTGTATATCCGTATTCCGATGAAGGGACAGGTAGAGTCTCTGAATGCGGCAGTGGCTACGGCAATTCTGACATTCGAGGCAGCAAGACAGAGACGATAAGATAAATAAATGATGAGAAAAAAGCAACGAATGCCGAGAGGGATTCGTTGCTTTATTATGCAAAGTATAGTAATATGATACTAAGCCGTTAAGCTGGGATTTTCCTCAAAATGACATGGAAAATGACATGGAAAATGATATGGAAAAGGACAGCTTTGGAAAGCATAGAGTGATAGAAGGATTTGTGTCAGTACTATGTGCTGTGAATTTTGAATGAAGGAGGGTCAGATTATGCAGACGACGGTTATCTGGTTAAGCTTATTCGTACTGTTTCTGGTTATCGAGATCATTACGATGGGGCTTACGACTATCTGGTTCGCAGGAGGAGCATTAGTTGCATTTCTTGTGGCAGTACTGGGGTTGGGACTAGGAGTGCAGATCATAATATTTGCAATTGTATCTTTGGCACTTCTGGCAGTGACAAGACCGCTTGCCATGAAGTACTTTAACCAGGAGAGACAAAAGACCGGAGCAGAGCTTCTGATCGGACAGAAAGCACTTGTAATTGAAGAGATTGACACACTTTCGTCAAAAGGACGTGTGGAGGTGCGCGGGCAGGAGTGGGCTGCGAAGACAGATGCCCCGGAAGGAAAGATCCCAAAGAATGCAATTGTAGTAGTTGAAGGTATTCAGGGAGTGAAACTGATTGTAAGGAATGGAGAGGAGACGAAGATATGATGGCAGCAGTAATGGGAACATTTTTAGTGATTATTTTAATTATTGTTATGGTAGTATTGATTTCCTGTGTGAAGATTGTAAGACAGGCGCAGGCACTTGTGATTGAGAGACTGGGAGCATATCAGGCAACGTGGGGAACCGGACTTCACTTTAAACTTCCGATCGTGGATCGTGTTGCAAGAAGAGTGGATATGAAAGAGCAGGTTGTAGATTTTGCGCCACAGCCGGTTATCACAAAAGATAATGTAACAATGAGAATCGATACAGTTGTATTTTACCAGATTACAGATCCGAAGATGTTCTGTTATGGAGTGGCGAATCCGATCATGGCGATCGAGAACCTGACAGCGACAACTCTTCGTAATATTATCGGAGATCTGGAGCTGGATCAGACACTGACTTCCCGTGAAACGATCAATACGAAGATGCGTGCATCTCTGGATGTGGCAACAGATCCATGGGGAATTAAAGTGAACCGTGTAGAGCTTAAGAATATTATTCCTCCGGCAGCTATCCAGGATGCCATGGAAAAGCAGATGAAAGCAGAGCGCGAGAGACGTGAAGCAATCTTACGTGCAGAGGGAGAGAAAAAATCTACGATTCTTGTTGCAGAGGGACATAAAGAATCTGCAATTCTGGATGCTGAGGCTGAGAAGCAGGCTGCAATCTTACGTGCAGAGGCGCAGAAAGAGGCGATGATCCGTGAGGCAGAAGGTCAGGCTGAGGCGATTATGAAAGTACAGCAGGCAAATGCAGACGGTATCCGCTTCCTGAAAGAAGCAGGAGCAGACGAGGCTGTTCTTACAATAAAGAGCCTGGAAGCATTTGAAAAAGCTGCAGATGGAAAGGCTACAAAGATTATTATTCCATCTGAGATCCAGGGAATCGCAGGACTGGTGAAGAGCATCAAAGAAGTCGCAGTTGATGATACACAGAAATAATAAATATGACAGAATGACAGCAAGCCGGATAAGAGACGGTTTGTAAATATACAGAAAGAAGGACATAAGAGAGATGGATTTAAAGGGAAGAAATTTTCTGACACTGAAAGATTTTACACCAGAGGAGATCACATACATGCTGGATCTTGCGGCAGATCTCAAGGATAAGAAGAAAAAAGGTATTCCGGTCGATAAATACAGAGGCATGAATGTAGCGCTGATTTTTGAAAAGACAAGTACAAGAACACGTTGTGCATTTGAAGTGGCAGCACATGACATGGGCATGGGAACAACTTATCTTGATCCGACAGGATCACAGATCGGCAAGAAAGAAAGTATTGAAGACACAGCAAGAGTTCTCGGAAGAATGTTCGATGGAATTGAGTACCGTGGATTTGGTCAGGAGATTGTAGAAGACCTTGCAAAATATGCAGGAGTTCCAGTGTGGAACGGACTGACAAATGAGTATCACCCGACACAGATGCTGGCAGATATGCTGACGATCCGTGAGCATTTCGGACATTTAAAAGGAATAAAACTGGTGTACATGGGTGATGCAAGATACAATATGGGTAACTCTCTTATGATCGCATGTGCGAAACTGGGAATGCATTTTGTAGCATGTACCTCTAAGAATTATTTCCCAAATGCAGAGCTTGTTGAAACTTGCCAGGGATATGCAAAGGAAAGCGGAGCAACCATTACTCTGACAGAAGATGTAGAGAGCGGAACAAAATATTTAAATCGAGTGGGAAAATATCCAACGATTACATTTGCACAAAGAGAGATTCCTTTACATATGGTTGTAATGAAGCGTTTGCTTGACATTATAGGAGCAATCGTTGGATTGCTTATAACAGCAGTTGTAACAATTATTCTAGGACCATTGATTAAATTAGAGTCTCCAGGGCCACTATTCTTTTCACAGAAGAGAGTTGGACGAAATGGACGTATTTTTAAAATCTATAAATTTCGGTCTATGTATGCAGATGCAGAGGAACGAAAAAAAGAGTTGATGGAACAAAATGAGATGGATGGTCTGATGTTTAAGATGACAGATGATCCAAGAATTACAAAGATTGGGAAGTTTATTCGTAAGACAAGCTTGGATGAATTGCCACAGTTTTGGAATGTACTAAAAGGTGATATGAGTCTTGTTGGTACAAGACCACCAACAGTGGACGAATTTGAGCAATATGAAGGATATCACAAACGCAGGTTAAGTATGACTCCTGGATTAACTGGAGTATGGCAGGTAAGTGGACGTAGTGATATTACGGACTTTGAAGAAATTGTTTCTATGGATGTAGAATATATTAAAAATTGGTCTTTGAAGAGAGATATTGAGATTATTTTGAAGACAGTTCAGGTTGTGTTGCATAGCGATGGAGCAAGGTAAAAGATTATAAGATAAGGTTAGGTAGAAGATGAGTTCTGAAAAAAAACATGTATTTATAATAGGATCTAAAGGAATTCCAGCCCAATATGGAGGATTTGAAACTTTTGTTGAAAAGTTGACAGAATATCAAAAAGATGAATCTATACAATATTATGTAGCATGTATGAATGCAAAAAGAAAAAGATTTAAACATAATGGGGCTAAATGCTTTAATGTTACAGTGCCAGATGTTGGGCCAGCCAAAGCAGTTTATTATGATATTGCAGCATTGAAATGGTGTATTGGATATATAAAAGCACATAATATTCAAGATGCAGTCATTTATGTTTTAGCATGTAGAATAGGACCATTTATAGGTCATTTTAAAAAGCAAATGGACAAACTAGGAGCACATTTATATGTAAATCCAGATGGGCATGAATGGCTAAGAGCAAAATGGAATGGATTGATAAAAAAATACTGGAAAATTTCAGAAAAACTTATGGTAAAACATGCAGAATTATTAATTTGTGATTCTATGAATATTGAAAAATATATACAGGAAGAATATAAGCAGTATACTCCGAATACTACATTTATTGCTTATGGAGCTGATATAGCAAAATCAAATTTAAAAGATGATGATCAAAAGCTCGTTGATTGGTATAAGAAATTCAATGTGAAGCCTAAGGAATTTTATTTAGTTGTTGGACGATTTGTTCCAGAAAACAATTATGAGACTATGGTTCGTGAATTTATGAATTCTGATACAGATAAAGATTTTGTGTTAATTACGAATGTAGAGCAGAATAAATTCTATGAGGAATTGCGCGAAAAAACGGGATTTGAAAAGGATAAAAGAATCAAGTTTGTTGGAACGGTTTATGATCAGGAGTTGTTAAAGAAAATCAGAGAAGATGCATATGGATATTTTCATGGACATGCAGTAGGAGGTACCAATCCGAGCTTGATAGAAGCACTGGGAAGCACTGATTTGAATTTACTTATAAATGTAGGATTTAATAAAGAGGTTGCGGAGGATTGTGCTTTATATTGGAATGATAAGCTGGGAAGCCTTGCTAGTCAAATTGATAAAACAGATCATATGGAATTGAATGAAATAAAAAAACTTGGAGAAAAAGCAAAAAAACGTGTAGCAAAGGAATATACATGGGAAAAAATCTGTAAGCAGTATGAGAATGTTTTTACAGAGTGGGAGAATTAATAATGAAAATATTAGCAGTTCATAATTTTCATAGAAAAGGATCAGCAAGTGGAGATGATCAGGTATTTAAGAGTGAAACTTTATTGTTGGAGAAACATGGAAATCATGTGATTAGATATACTGTTTCAAATGACGAATTTGATAATGTTGGGATGTTTGGAAAAATTGCTAGTACATTTGGAATGTTATGGAGTTTTAAAAATTATAAAGCTATACAAAAAATTATAAGATCTGAAAAACCGGATGTTGTACATATTCATACCTTTTTTCCACTGCTTTCACCATCTATTCTTTATGCTGCTAAACGATGTGGTGTAAAAGTAGTAGCTACGTTACATGATACACGTTTTGTATGTCCATGTTCTACTTCATTACGAGGAACGCAACTATGTAATGAATGTGGGGATGGAAAATATTTTCGTATGTTTAAATATGGTTGTTTTAAAAATTCAAAATTACAAAGTTTTATTGTAGCTGGGATTTTTAAATATCATCGAATTCGAAAAAGTTTTTATGAACAAATAGATAGATATATTTGTTTAAATGATAATCAAATTCGATTACTTATTAATATAGGATTTGACCCAAATAAGATTATAAAAAAATATAACTTTGTTCCTGATGCAGAAGCAAATTTAAAAGCAATAAAAGTGAAAGAATTGCCTGAACGGTATGTTGTATTTTATGGACGTATTGGTGAAGAAAAAGGAATAAAAATGTTAATGAACATTTGGGATGAATTAAAAGATATTCCATTAGTTGTTATGGGAGGAGGACCTCTTGAAGGAGAGTTTAAATCATGGGCAGAGAAACAATCAAATGTTTATTTCTTGGGATATACACAGCATGACAAGTGTTTGTCTATTGTAAAAGGTGGAGAATTTGTGATATTCCCATCTATTTGGTATGAAGGCTGTTCTATGGTTGAAATTGAATCAGAAAGTCTTGGAAAAGGGTTGATTGCTACAGATCTTGGATTTTCAGAAGAAGCAGTGCATAATGGCGTAAACGGATATAAAGTTAAACTAGGTGATGAACGAGGATTTGTTGATATAATAAGTAAATTGTGGAATAATTCAGATGAATGTAGAAAGATTGGGGAAAACGCCCGTAGAGATTATGAAGAAAAATATATGCCAGAAGATAATTATCAACAATTAATAGAGATATATAGACAATCTTTAAATTAATAAAAAATTATTAAAATATTTAAATGATTGAAAAGGGTAGTATGAAATGAAACGAACAGAACATTTAGTAAAAATGAAAAATTATATACGATACTTTTTGTACATTATGGTTATAGTATCGCCAATGTTTGTGCTGCAAATTAAGGAAAAACAGCTTTTCTTATGGCTGCAAATATTATTTGTAGTTATAATGTTTATCAGCTATAGACGTTTTTACATTGCAAAAAGTATTTTTATAATAGGGATTTTTATAGAGCCATTTATAGCAGCGATATTTGCAACTACGTCTTCAATGCCAGATGTATATAGGAGAGCAGCTATAAATTTGCCAATCATGTCAATTCCGTTATATTGTGTGGTTTGTTATTTATATAAAATGATAAAAAGTAAAATAGATGTAATTAGTGTTATAATAAAAGCTTTGAAAGTAGCTATTGTAGTTGAAGTAGTGTGGTTTTTCCTGCAACTGCTTTTATATAAAATTGTAGGGATAGATATTAATCAAATAATATTTGTCGATACATTACATACAGTTACTAATGCTTCGTTTATAAGAGATTGGGTATGGTATCCATCAGGATTGAGTTGGCATTCTGTTGTATTAGGACCATTGTTTGTAATGGGGATGTTACTTTTTGATAATATACTTTTTAGAATAGTGATAGTATTGGAGGCTTTTTTATGTGGAAATAGTACTACTTTACTAGGAGTGATGATATGTATAATGTTGTTGATGATAAGAACTATATATAATCAGAAAATAGAAATTACGACAAAAAAATTAATAGAAATCAGCATTGTGGTTATACTTGTATGCATTACGGCTTCTACGCCAGATATTATGGATAAATTATCACAGGTTATTATAAATTTATGGACAAGACTATTTGGAATGGATAAAGATGCTAGTACTGCGGCACATTTAAGTTATTATTCTGATTATATACATATTTTAAAAAGAAGCAATTTATCACAAATTATATTTGGATATGGATACGGTTGTTCAGGATATACAATAACGGAACTATATGGAAGATATAACAATGGGGGAATATGGGCAATTGAGTGTGATTATATAAATATATTAGTATCAAGGGGAATTGTAGGTTTTATTAGTTATTATAGCCTTTTAGTATATATAATGTTAAAGGGTTTAAAAATAGATGTACGTTATTTTATATTTATATTTGTCATTTTATTTCAAGGGTTTGGATATAATATTCAATTTGATTATCTTTTATTAGTAGAGATTATTATGTTTATTTCGATAAGAGAAAATATTAATTTCTTTGATATAGTAGACAAAATTAATTTAAAAGAAAGACGAAGTGATTAGCATATAGATAATAGATTTTTGAGAATATGATTAATAGTTATGCATAGCTATTTGACAGTTATGAAACATAGTTATTTTATATACGTATTATAAACAGTTGATTAGTATTAAAAATAGAGTATTAAAAATGTATAGAGAGATTGGAAAAAAAGATAGATTAATTATTTTGTATCGAACATTTATTAAGTTTGTCAGAGGAATTATCAAACGACCATTTTTGAAAGAAGTGCATGGATTACTTTTAATTGGAAAAAATGTGCAAATTTATCATGGAAAAAAAATACGATGTGGAAAAAATGTGAAATTTGAGGATTACTCTGAAATACAAGGATTATGTTCGGATGGTATTAAGTTTGGTAATTATGTGACAATTAGTAGAGGAGTAATGATACGTCCCTCTAGTTATTATGGTGGGGATTATGGTATCGGATTAATAATAGGTGATCATAGTTCTATCGGTCCATATGGATATATTGGATGTTCAGGTAGAATTGTTATTGGACAAAATGTAATGTTTGGCCCTAAATGTAATTTATTTGCTGAAAATCATGTATTTTCTGATACTGAGAGCAGTATTAAAAGTCAAGGAGTTTGTCAAAAAGGAATTGTGGTAGAAGATGATTGTTGGATTGGAAGTAATGTGACGATACTAGATGGAGTAACGATTGGAAAAGGCTCAGTGATTGGAGCAGGAACTGTAGTAACAAAAGATATTCCTAAAGGGAGTATTGTAGTAGATAAAAAAGAAAAGTATGTTAGGCAAAGGTATAGCTAAAGGATTGAAAAATATGAAGATAATATCTTTTACAATGGTGAATAATGAGAGTGAGATAATAGAATCATTTATTCGTTATAATTATAATTTTGTTGATGAAATGGTTATTATTGATAATGGATGTACGGATAGTACTATTAAGATTATAAGAAAACTTATTGGTGAGGGGTTTAAGATAACTGTTTATGATGAATCTTTAGAAGCGTATAATCAATACCGATTAGATAACAAATATTTAACAAAGATAGCAAATGAAAAAAATCCGGATATCATTTTACCATTAGATGCAGACGAGTTTTTAACAGGAAATACTAATCCAAGAGAGGTGTTAGAAGCACTTTCGTTAGATAGAATATATTATATTACTTGGCGCTGGTATGTTATGACAAAAGAGGATAATGTATTAGAAACATTTATTCCTAAAAAAATGCAATATTGTTTGAGTAAGCCAGCATGGAATTATTCTGATGGAACAGTTGTAACAAAAGCCATTATTCCAGTAAAATATTATAGAGAGATGGGATTAACACTTTCAATGGGACATCATACGGTTTTTGGTAATGATAAAGTGAAAATTACCCAACTTGATAATCTTCAGCTTGCACATTATAGAGCAATTAGTGAAGAACAACTTATTTATAAAACATGTTGCTATACAATAAGAGATATAGCGACAATGGAAAATAATTTTGAAACAGCTCAGAGAACTAATCAAATGGCTATTATTGAAAATGGTACTAACATGTGGGATGCGGCGGAAGAATCTTCATATGGAGGATACCCTAGGGAGATTGAAAAAAAACCGTTAGAATTATCTTTTTGTATAAAAAATGATTTAAAAATAAAATATTCAGAGTTAGCTCATGAAAGTATTAATAATAGGATTTTATATACTGGGCGCGAAATGGCAGTTCGTGCTTATAATTTGGAGAGAAGTAAAAAAGAAAAGAAATTTGTAAAACCTATTATTTTATGGCTAGATGGGATAAGAGGGGATGAATGTATATTTCCAAACCCATCTAATAAATTAACAATTCTTACAGAAATGTATAATGTTCGCGGGTTAGTAACAACAACAGAAGAAATAAAGTTTTTAAAAGCTAATTACAGATTGATTGTTACACCAGATTTTGTGAAATTTCTTCCGCATGAGTATATTGTAATATCGAACAATAGCTTTGAAAATATAAAGAAGAAATTGATTGATTTAGGCCTAGATAGTGCAAAAATATTATCTTTAAGCGAATATAGAAAACGTTTGGGAGTAATTAAAAATATTTATTGCTATATTACTTTTATTCCAGGAATGACCCACAGGGTTAAACTTTATATAGAAAGAAATGGAATAAAAAGTACTATAGATAAAATAAAATCAAGAATAAAAAGGTGAAGAAATGAGTATTAGTTATGTGATATTACATTACAAAAATTTAAATGATACTATAAAATGCATTGAATCATTATTAAGGACTACAAATAATGATAGTAATTTAATTGTTGTTGATAATGGTTCAGGAGATGGCAGTGGTGAGAAATTAAAGAAAAAATACCAAGATATGCCCCAAATTAAGGTATTGCTTCTTGAAAATAACGTAGGCTTTTCAAAAGGAAATAATGCTGGCTATACATATGTAAAAAAGAATTATGATTCAGATTTTATTATCGTTACCAATAATGATGTTGTTTTTTATCAAAAAAATTTTGAAGAGACAATCAAAAAAATTTATGCACAAAGCCAGTTTTATGTTTTAGGTCCAGATGTATATATTCCAAGACATAAAGATCATCAAAATCCATTATTTAAAACGCCTATTAATAAACAACAACTTATTAATGAAATTAAAGAATATAAATATTA
>ERZ791800.1263-NODE-1263-length-11116-cov-4.035440_pt1 | contig 11116 bp, 12 predicted proteins | sample MGYA00510310_ERZ791800 | MGnify/ENA primary metagenome ERZ791800 (study PRJEB30046, sample SAMN00791954) | human gut metagenome | study: EMG produced TPA metagenomics assembly of the A metagenome-wide association study of gut microbiota in type 2... | reverse complement strand
AAAGCAGAAGTTAAATGCTTGTATAATTATATATTTATAATAAAGGGGAGTAAATGAAATGAAAAAGAAAATTACAGTGCCTGAAATTATGGCAACAAAAGGTTCAGACAAAAAAGTTTCTATGGTAGCTTGCTATGACTTTATGTCAGCTACACTTGTTAACCTCAGCAAGGTAGACATGATTCTTGTAGGCGACTCTCTTGGCATGAATATGCTTGGCATGAAAGGAACAGTTGGCGTAACTGTTGATGATATGATTTACCACATCAAGAACGTTGTTAAAGGCGCTCCTGAAACATTCGTAGTAGGCGATATGCCTTTTGGTGCATACAACGGAAGCATTGAAAAGGCTGTTGAAAACGCAACAAGAATTTTCGCAGAAGGCGGATGCGACTGCGTTAAGATGGAAGGCGGAATGAACACAGTTCCTTACATCGCAGCAGTAGTTAAAGCTGGTATTCCTGTTATGGGCCACATCGGTCTTACACCTCAGACATCAGCTATGATGGGCGGTTTCAAAGTACAGGGCAAGAGCACAGCAGCAGCAGATTTCCTTGTAGAAACAGCTAAGGCTGTTGAAAAAGCAGGTGCTTTCCTTATCAACCTTGAAGGTATTCCATCAGGCGTTGCTAAGAAAATTACAGAAACTCTTACAATCCCTACAATGGGTATCGGCGCCGGCCCTCACTGCGACAGCCAGGACCTTGTATGGCCTGATATCATGGGAATCAATGACTTTACCGTACAATATACCATGTTGCCTGTGAAAAGTTCCTTACCCATGACTTTAACACTGGAATTACTGGTCAACGGAGAAAGTTTCTCACGCACCTACACCACTCCGCTTACTCCCCCCAACAGTCTGCTAGCGGCAGGAAACTCATATCTTTTCCGGGCGATCATTGACGAAAACTCCTTAACATTCGCCAATGTAAGCGTAAAAGAATGGACTGAAGTAGACGAAAGCGGCAACCCGCTATATCCGATACAAGACTAACCTCTCCGGTTGCGCAAGCCGGCAATCCCTATGCCACCGCTTGCGTAACCGAAGCGTTTGTAAGCACCTGCTTCTTCAACCTCTTGTAGACATAGATAAAAGCAGGAACAAGGAACAAGTCCGCAGCTATCCAAGCCAACGGGTCGCCGTAGCAGACAGCCAGAAAACCGAAAGCAGGAACCGCATAAAGGCTGACGAGAATACGGGCAATCATCTCCGCCACTCCGGAAAACATAGCAAGATTCGTAAAACCCACTCCTTGAATGGTATAACGCAAGACGCACAACAATCCAAGCACAGGGAAGAACATACAGGAAATATGAAGGAAAAGTTCCGTATCCAGTAAAATCTCCGTTTCCGAGGGATCTACAAAAATCAAGGCAAAGTATTTAGCTCCCGACATCAGGAGCACGAAAGTAAACGCCGCATAGATAATCATCATCAAGACGCTTGCCTTAATCCCCAGCCAGATACGTTCCGGTTTGCCCGCACCGTAATTCTGTCCGCTATAAGTAGCCATAGCGATTCCCAGACTCTCGAACGTACAGATAAAGAACATCTTGATACGCATCGCCGAAGTAAAGGCAGCCACACAAGCCGTACCCAACGCATTGTTTGCGCTCTGAAGCATGATACTACCGATAGCCGTAATGGAAAACTGCAATCCCATTGGTACACCGATATAAAGCAACGTCTTAGCCAGCTTCGACTGGAACCGCCGTTCCTTCGGAGTACTCTGCAAAATGTCAAACTTACGATACATATAAATATAACAGAGCACCGCCGAAAGCCCCTGTGAGATAACCGTAGCAATGGCAGCTCCCGCCACTCCCCAGCCGAGCACCAAAATACAAAACAAATCGAGCACAATGTTCAACACCGTAGAGAGGAGCAGAAACCAGAAAGGCGTCTTACTATCCCCCAACGCGCGGATAATGCTCGAAAGAAGATTATAGAAAAAAGTAAAAGGTACCCCGATAAACGTGACAAGCAGATAAGCATACGCCCCTTCGAATATATTCTCCGGTGTACGCATCATCTGAAGAATATCCGCACACAAGATACTGGTAACAATAGCGATAGTGACAGACATCACCACAGAGAGCTTCAGACTGACGGATATGTAACTGCGCATCGTGCTATAATCCCTCGCTCCAAACTTCTGTGCCACGGGAATACCGAACCCTCCGCAACATCCGTTGCAGAACCCCAAGATAAGGAATACCACCGATGTGCTGGCCCCTACCGAAGCCAACGCATTAATACCCAGAAACTTTCCAACGATTGCCGCATCGACAAGCGAGTACGTTTGTTGCAGCAGATTGCCAAGCAAAAGCGGCAGTGTAAACTTTAAAATCAACGGTAATGCCGGCCCTGCCGTCATCTCTTTAGAAGTTGCCATACGTCTATGTCCTAAAATTGCGCGCAAAGATACGGAAAATCCCATGAATAAAATCCGGATTCACCTTCCTCTTTTATTGACGTAAATCAAAAAACGAGGAAACGCTTATCATAACGGAAAACCTACCGTTTCACCAGCCGCTTGGGCGACCCGTGCCACGAACATCCCAGACAGAACACCTCCGTCAGGTCGAAGCCTTCCATAGAATCCTCCGGGTATTTAGGCACGACTTCACCATTTTCGAGTACATATACCAACAGTCTTTCCCCTTGTTCATTCTTCACATACATAGCAGCAATTTTACATTGCGGGCACAATAACTTTTTCATGCCGCAAAGATACATTATCTTTGTGAACCCGATCTACAAAACCGGATAAAATGAAGAAAAACCGTATTGCACGCGAAAAGGAAACAGTAGAGCTGATGATACGCCTCTACTGTCGGAAAAAAGAAAAGAATACCGTTCTTTGCCCCGACTGCGAAGAACTGCTGCGCTATGCACACGCCCGTCTCGACCGTTGCCCGTTCGGTGAGAAAAAGAGTTCGTGCAAGAAATGTACCGTACACTGCTACAAACCTGTCATGCGTGAACGGATGCGGCAAACCATGCGCTTCGCCGGACCGAGAATGATATTCTACTCCCCTTGGGCCGCCATACGTCATTTACTAAACCTATAAATACATCACCCATTCAGCCATATACCATTATGAAAAGAGCCATAATCATAGGAGCCACCTCCGGCATCGGACAAGAAGTAGCCAAAAATCTTTTGAGAGAAGGCTGGCAAATCGGAATAGCCGGCAGGCGTCAACCGGCACTCGAAGACTTCCAACGCATTGCACCGGAACAAATAAAGGTCCAGTCACTGGACGTCACCCAGGCAGACGCTGCGGAAAAACTGAACACCCTTATCCGTAAACTAGGCGGCATGGACCTCTTCCTCCTCAGCTCCGGCATCGGTTTCCAGAACCCGGAACTGGATATCGACATAGAACTGAACACTGCACGTACCAACGTCGAAGGATTTACCCGCATGGTGGACACTGCCTTCGATTACTTCAAGCAGCATGGCGGCGGACACCTTGCCGTTATCAGTTCTATCGCAGGAACCAAAGGTTTGGTATAGCTCCCGCCTACTCCGCCACGAAACGTTTCCAGAATACCTATATCGATGCTCTCGAACAACTCTCCCACCTGCAAAAACTAAATATCCGCTTCACCGATATCCGTCCCGGATTTGTTGCCACCGCCCTACTAGGTGACGGTAAACACTACCCGATGCTAATGAAAGCAGACAAAGTGGGCCAAGCCATTACCCGTGCCCTGAACCGCAAACGCCGGACGGTAATCATCGACGGACGTTACCGCGTGCTCGTTTTCTTCTGGCGACTGATCCCCCGCCAGTTATGGAAACGCCTGCCCGTAAAAAACAAAAGCTAAAAAGAGCAAGATAGGATAACACTATTTTCGGGAAAAAACTCTATATTTGTCCACAGAGACAAGAGATCTGTCTATCATTCCCTTAACCAACTAAAGAACTAAAAAATGGAACAGAAAATTTGCCAGTGTTGTGCCATGCCGATCGACGAATCTACATTCGGAACAGAAGCGGACGGTAGCAAAAACCAAGATTACTGCCTGTATTGCTACAAGAACGGGCATTTCACCAAAGACTGTACAATGGACGAAATGATCGAGCTTAACCTAAAGTATCTCGACGAGTTCAACAAAGATTCGAAAGTAAAGTACACGATCGATGAAGCACGCGCCACCATGAAAGAATTCTTTCCGCAATTGAAAAGGTGGAAGAAATAAGTAAAAACGAAAGCACACCGTTTCCAACAATCCGTTATCCACAATTAAACAACAAGAATTATTCAGATTTTCTTTTTTATCATACATTATTTCTTCTTATCGTTTTTTTATTATACATTTGTAAATGTATATTCTGTCATTAGGATTGTAAAACAATACAGCAAATCATAAAAATAACAGTTCAGTCCTGATTACGGATAAAAATAGGAAACAAATGAAACAAAGCAATTCACTTTCTTCTAAGGATGAGAATATGTCTTCAGAAAATGGAGCGGCCGGATTGACACAAGACCAACTGCTGTTTACAGAAAACATCTACGCCAGTCTGCCAATAAGTATCGAAGTTTATGATGCTAATGGTATCCTACGTAAAATCAACGATAAGGCATTGAAAATGTATGGAGTCAGTGACCGTACAACAGTCATAGGTAAAGTCAATCTTTTTAACAGTCCTTATATGGACAAGGAATTAAAATCCAAGATACAGAGAGGTGAGGATGTCACTTTAGAATTTGAGTATGACTTCGACCGTATCAACAGCGATGCCTATTTCTGCAGCCAAAATAAAAACTCTATAATTTATGAAGCCCAAGTAGTTCCGGTATTAGACGATAAAGGTACTATCATCGGCCATATATTGCTTTCTAATGACGTGACCAGTGCCAAGGAAATAGAATTTCGCACGGAAGAAAGCAAGAAGAATCTGGAAATGGCTATGGAAGCTGCCAACATGGCTTCATGGGTATATAATGTGCATAAAAAGACATTCAGCACATTGCACGGAAACGCGCTAGCAAAAGAAGAAATGTCTTTGGAGCAGATGCAAAGTATCCTGCATCCGCAAGACCGTATACAGTTAATGCAACTGTTCGCTCAACTGATAAACAAGGAAACGCAACAGGTGCACACCACCCTGCGTTTTTATAACAAGGAAGAAAGGCAATACCGCCATTACGAAAGCCGGATGCGCTTATCCTCCGAACACCGGGGAAAGCTCCTGATTGTCGGCACACAACTGGATGTAACGGATAAAGTGCAAATGTTGAAAAAGACACAAGACCTGACAACAAAGCGCGAGCTGGCCATGCAGGTGAGCAATATCGTACATTGGGACTTCGACGTATCCACACAGAAGTTCGAGTCCTACAATGATCCGATCAACGACTATGCCCCCAACAGGCTTGTTACTCTCAAAGAATTTGAAAGTGTCGTACACCCTGACGACCGCTCTACCTATTTCGATGCCATCCAATCTATGTTGTCGGGCGAAAACGAAACCGTCAACTTCACTTGCCGCATGCAAACAAAATACGATGAAACCTGGCAATATTGCAATGTCATCGGCGTTCCTTTCGAACAGGACGAGAATGGAAACACCATACGCTTCACCGGCTTCCGACAGAATATCTCCAAGCTCCACCGCCTGAACGAGGAGCTTAAAGAGAGAAATTATAAAATGGAGCTTACGTTCAAGACCGTCGGTATGTCTTACTGGGATTTCGATGTGACAGGCCGGAAGTTCACCGCATTCAATGATCCCGTCAACGACTATCACCCTGAAACTCCGATTGATGTCGACCAATATTTGAGCGCTGCCCACCCGGACGACCGGGAACTTGTACGCAAATATTTCGAGGGAATGATAGAAGGAAAAGAGCAAGAATTCAATTTCCAGTACCGTTCCAAAACGAAATGGAATAAGGAATGGCAGACCTTAATCATCACCGGCATTCAAGTGGAAAGAGACAAAAGAGGAAAAATAATCCGTTACACAGGCATCGGCTTCAACAATACGAAGTGGGAGAAAATGGCACAAGAGCTAAAGATATTGAAAGACAAAGCCGAACTTTCCGACCGCCTCAAATCAGCCTTCCTGGCCAATATGAGCCATGAGATACGTACCCCGTTGAATGCCATTGTCGGTTTTTCCGGCCTCATGGTAAATTGTGACGACCCCGAAGAAAAGGCGGAATACATGGAGATTATCGAATCGAACAACGACCTGCTGTTACGGTTGATTAATGATATTCTCGACCTTTCCAAAATCGAGTCGGGCATCCTCGAACGCAAGAGGGAAAAGTTCAATCTGGCAAAAGTATCCGGTGAACTTTATACAATGATCCAACCGAAGATCACTAATCCGGAGGTAGAGTTCATCCTCGGCAATTCCGGTCCGGATTGCTGGATATTCCTGGACAGAAACCGCCTCAAACAGGTCTGGATGAATTTCCTTACCAATGCTGTGAAATGTACGCATAGCGGACATATCAAAATGGGATACAGTCTCGAAAACGGAGGAATCAAGGTCTATGTCGAAGATTCGGGTGTCGGCATTCCGTATGAGGTGCAGAACAGGGTGTTCGGACGATTCCAGAAACTCAATGAATTCGCACAGGGAACAGGACTCGGATTAGCCATTTCGCGGGCAATTATCGAAGGCGCAGGAGGAGAAATAGGATTTACTTCCACGCCCGGTGTCGGTTCCACTTTCTGGGCATGGATTCCATGTGATGTAAGTATGCAGGAAAACATCGATCCGAAAGCAACGCCACAACCAACACAGACACAAGAGACAGTTTCTTTGAACCACTCCATATCTTTAAAAGGTATAAACGGAAAAGACCTGCAAATACTGATTGCCGAAGATAACGACAGCAATTACTCGTTAGTGAAACATATCCTCAAGGAATACCAGATCACCCGTGTGGTGAACGGAGTGGAAGCGGTGGAAAAAGTACGCGATGAAGAGTTCGACATCGTCCTTATGGATATGAAAATGCCGATTATGGGAGGTTTGGAAGCGACACGGAAAATCAGGGAGCTGAATCCTATCATCCCCATTATCGCACTTACCGCCAATGCCTTCGATGCTGACAGGGTAAGCGCCATGGAAGCAGGTTGCAATGCATTTCTGACAAAGCCTTTGAAAAAAGAAGAACTACTTGAACTGTTCTCATTCAAGTTGTAACAACATCACAACCAGTTCTCTATATAGTTGCCACTCGGAACGCACATCATATTCATATCCTTTTATCCTTTATCCAGTTCTGGGTGGCGCTCCAACCACCTTACCGCATACGAGCAGGTAGCTTTCGGCTTCATACCGTTGGCCAGTGCATAGTCATAGGCAGCTTTCACCAATGCGGCGGCTATTCCGCGCCCCTCTATGGGACGGGGTACAATCGTGTGGATAATATCGAGCGAATCACCTAAAAGGCGATATTGTACAAAGGCGGTGCGGCCGTCCACTTCTGTCTTGAACAAATTCTGTTCGGGCTGATGAATAATTTCGTACTCCATAATCTTGTTTTTGTAATCCATAATCCTGTTTTCCGGTTGCACGGCGTGTCGCAGTCAGGCTGGTAGCCTTTAGAATTGCTCAATCCATTGCAATCGGTTGGTATCGTATCCACGGCGTTCGGCGGCGGTGACGAGTTTTTTCTTTATATCCTCCGGCAGTTGCGGAGTCCGGCTCAGTATCCAGAGATATTTGTCGGTGCTGCTGCCTACGAGGGCGTAGTTGTAATTCTCCTCATCCAGTTCGAGCACGTAATAGTCCGAGTAGAAGTTGAGGAAGAAAGAGACTTTCAGTTTGCCCGGCTGCGCGGGGTCGGGAATCTTGGCGTGCCCGTTGGCGGTCTTGCAAATATCATAAGGGGAATTACGTTTGCATCCCCGGTTCTCTACGCGAATCAGGCCGTCGGGACGGAGCGTGTAAGTGGCGGTCACATCGACAAGTCCATGCTCGAAACGGTTTTCGTAACGGGCAATCTCGTACCAAAGTCCCATGTATCGCTTCAGGTCAAGTATCTTGACGGTGGTATGGTCGGTTCCTTTGAAAAGACGTTCCACGTTGGGGACGGAAAAGCGGAAACCGGCTTCCAGCAGACGTGTGGGACGGACTTTCTGACCGGCTGTGAGAAACGAAGCCGCCTCGCCATAAAAGATACGGAAAGCACGTTGCGGAGCAACAATCGTCGTCCATGCCTGATAGGCTTTACCCATTTCGTGAGTAAAATCGTATTGCGAGATCTGTTGCGGGGCAACCAGATTGAACACACCTTGCGTCTCCTCATGCCCGATAAAAAACTCCATGGCACGGCAAAGATCGTGCAGTGCTATCCACGGGAAGGACTGGGTGCCGGGACCGATAGCGGTAGCCACCTTCGTAGCCTGCAACGGGCGTAACATCTGCTGCATCGCTCCCCCGTCGGGAGAGAGCACGACACCAAAGCGGGTAATGACGAGCCGTGTAGGTTCGGGACAGCGTTTCGCCTCTTTCTCCCACGCATAGCAAAGGTCAGACAGGAAGCCTTCCCCACGGGTACGGGTGTATTCGTCCGCCTCCACTTCGGGAGGGTAATAACCTACGGCGGAAGCCGAAATCATCAGCTTCGGTTTCGTCTTGACGGCATTCAGCGCACGGACGATGCGGTGGGTGACGACGATACGGCTATTGAAAAGCTCCTGTTTATATTCCGGTGTCCAACGCTTGTTGATAGGTGCGCCTGCCAGATTAATGACTACATCGCAATGCGCCAGCGTTTGAATCAACAGTCCGGACATACCTTCGCGAAACATCGACCTTCCCAGAGGAATCACCCGATGTCCGCCCTTTTCAGTCAGATAGCTGGAAAGATGTTTACCTATATATCCGGTAGCTCCGGTCATTGCTATATTCATCTTGATTCTATTGTATGTTTTTAACTCTACTAGAAAAACGTATAAAATGCAGGAAAAGTTCTTTGAAAAAAACAAAATGAAGTTATCTTTGCAAGGAAGACGTAAACATTGAAAGGAAAAACGAGATGATAGAAGCCCCCGAAGCCCGCATTCTCTGCCAGCAACTGAACGAAACGGTCAGAGGAAAAAAGATAACGGACGTGTACACGCAGTTCAGTCCTCACAAGTTTGCCTGGTTCACAGGCAGTTCCGAGGAGTATGCTGAACAGCTGTCCGGCAAGACGATAGACCACGCACAGTCACAGGGCGGCATGGTGGAGATCACCATAGGAGACAAGGTTCTCATCTTGACGGACGGCGTGAACCTGCGCTATCTGGCTCCGGGTTCCAAGTTACCCGCCAAACATCAGCTGCTCATCGCCTTCGAGGACGAAAGTTGCCTCGTTGCCTCCGTGAGAATGTACGGCGGACTGATGTGCTATGACAAGGACGCTGCCGACGGAGTGCTCTCCAATTATTACCTGACAGCGAGAAGCAAGCCGCAGGTCATGTCCGACGGTTTCAGCCCGGAATATTTCCTCGGACTTATCAATGCCGACAGCGCACAGAAGAAATCCGCCAAAGCTTTCCTTGCCACCGAACAGACGATTCCCGGACTCGGCAACGGTGTTTTGCAGGATATCCTTTACCATACACATATCCACCCGAAGAAAAAAATAAGCGGACTGACAGACAAAGAGCGCGAAAATTTGTTCTATCAGATAAAAGAGACGATGAATGACATCTACCACCTAGGCGGGCGAAGCACGGAAAGCGACTTGTTCGGAGCGAACGGCAAATACGTTGCCTGTCTCTCAAAAGATACCGCAGGCATGGCTTGCCCCCGTTGCGGAGAAACCATTGTGAAAGAGAATTATCTGGGCGGCAGCATCTACTATTGCAGAGGCTGCCAACCACTGCCGACAGCGCAGCGCCGGAATAAGGTTTCCTCCTTGCGGCGTGATCGCGTCAGGCTCAAGGTTTACTTATTAAATTAAATGATGAATTGAAATGAAGAAACAGATTAAAATCAATTATATCCTTACACTTATCTTAGTGTTTTGTATTGGTGCTACCATTCCTACATTGATAGGCAGCAGCCAAGTCAACGAACAGCATTCCGCCAAGTCGGAAGTGCCCTATTGCGTCACTTCGCCCACCGTACCCGCCCAGGTTACCTTTGACGGCGAAACGATTGACCTCCGCCGCTACGACCGCCGCGAACGAATGGACCGCGAGATATTGGCTTTCACTTATATGCACTCCACCACCATGCTTCTGATTAAGCGTGCCAACCGATACTTCCCTATCATCGAACCGATACTGAAAGCAAACGGTATCCCCGATGATTTCAAATATCTAATGGTGATCGAAAGTAACCTGAACAGTATCGCCCGCTCTCCGGCAGGTGCAGCCGGACTATGGCAGTTTATGCCCACCACGGGACGCGAGTTCGGACTGGAAGTGAACGAGAATGTGGACGAACGCTATCATATCGAGAAAGCTACCGTAGCTGCCTGCAAATATTTCAAACAGGCATATGCCAAATATGGCGACTGGATAGCAGTCTCCGCCGCTTACAACGCAGGACAGGCGCGCATCTCCTCCCAACTCGAAAAACAGTTGGCAAGCCATGCCATGGACTTGTGGCTGGTAGAAGAAACTTCCCGTTACATGTTCCGGTTGCTGGCAGCTAAAGAGATTTTCAGCAATCCCCAACGTTACGGGTTCCTGCTGAAAAGAGAACATCTCTACCCGCCTATTCCTTATAAAGAGGTGACCGTATCTACACCTATCAACGACTTGAGCGAGTATGCCAAAAAACAAGGTATCACCTACGCGCAACTCCGGGATGCGAATCCCTGGCTGCGCGAAACGTCTCTAAAGAACAGAAGCGGAAAGAGTTATGTCCTCCATATCCCCACACAAGAGGGAATGCATTATGATCCCCAAAAGACTGTTGCTTACAATAAGCATTGGGTGATTGATTAATGATATAAATTAATATACGGAATGATAAAGAAACTAATTAAGGATATTATAAAAGGAGAAAGGGGCTTCAACAAAGGAGAGGGCATCTCCCCAAAAAGGAAGGTATCTCCCAAAAGGCGAGAGTATCTCCAATTCCCCTCCTTCGGGGAAGGAGGGGTGGCTGAAAGCCGGGGTGGTAGGTGGATA
>ERZ791800.1258-NODE-1258-length-11191-cov-6.047773_pt1 | contig 11191 bp, 4 predicted proteins | sample MGYA00510310_ERZ791800 | MGnify/ENA primary metagenome ERZ791800 (study PRJEB30046, sample SAMN00791954) | human gut metagenome | study: EMG produced TPA metagenomics assembly of the A metagenome-wide association study of gut microbiota in type 2... | reverse complement strand
ATGGGAGCCCCCGGCAGTGCCGGGGGCTCCCATTTTGTCTGCAGAAAGATCAATCAATGGTCGTCTTCGTCCGTCCAACACCCAGCACGGCGGTGGAGATCTTTTTCCAGCTGTTGCAGCCGCAGACGCCGTCGACGCGCAGACTGGTGCGCCGCTGGTAGCCCTTGAGAGCTTCTTCCGTCCGGCTGCCGAAGATGCCGTCTATGCGGTTCCCGGTCTGGTAGCCCAGCGTCGAGAGGGCGTCTTGGAGGATCATGACGTAGCAGCCCCGGCTGCCCCGGCGGAGGGTGGGGTAGCCTGCCGTGGTGCCTCTGCAGGCAGGCGTGCCGTAGCGCCGGTCGAAGTGGACCCATGTGGGGGTCTGGCTCAGCGGCTCGACATAGCCCCACGCCCCGGTGGAGCGGGCAGCGTTGTAGATGGCGGTGCGCTGGGTCTGGCTGAGACTCTGCCCCACGTCGAAGGCCACGCCGGCATAGTGTTGGCTGCGGGTGCCGTGGCCTCCCTCCCAGATGCGGCGGAAGGCGTATCCCACCGGGATGCCCCTGCCGTATTTGCGGCGGGTGAGGTTCCACGCTTCCATTGCCGCGATGGTCGTCCAGAGCACCGGGCTGTTCGATTTGCCCCGGAACTCCCGCACGGTCAGAGTCCTGCCGGTGCTGTAGGGCATGGGGTCGTTCTCGCGCAGGCTCGAATAGGTGTAGACTTTGTTCTCGTAGGCGTCATAGACCAGTAGGCGTGCCATCTCTCATCCCTCCTCGGTGCAGTTGTCGCAGTCGCAGGCAGTATGACTCTGGGCGCGGAGTGCGGCCCAGGTGGGCCGGTCCACGACGCCGTTTGCCTCAAGACCCGCCCGCTGCTGCGTCTCCTTCACAGCGGCGGTATCCTCCGGGCCGAAGACAGCGTTGTCGGCGACGTAGTCCTCCTCGCAGTAGAGCTTGGAGCGGCCATTGAGCCAGCCCTCGATGAGGCTGACGTCAGGCCCTGCGCTGCCCTCCTTCATGGCCCGGTTCGGGTAGTCCGGCCCCTGCTCGGGATGCCGGTCGGGGTTGGGGGTGAAGGCCGCCAGCTGTAAGCTGAGGGCTTCCACTGCTGTCCACGTCTCGGCGTCTGCCACGCCGGTGGCGGGCAGGCCCAGAAGCTCTTGCGCGCTGGCGGTGGCGTCCGCGGTCTCCTGTGTGTACTGTCTGGAAAGCGCGGGGGACGCTACACTGTCGTAGTAGTAGGCGATGCGCTGCAAAAGCAGGGTGTAGTAGAGCACGGCGCTGCTGTCGGTGCCGACGGTGAGCGGCGTGCCGGGGTAGGGGAGACGCTTGAGGGTGACCACCGGCCCGGACGAGCGGAGGGCCGACGCTTTGCCGTAGAGCGAATCCCATGTCTTCCGTCCTACGATGCCGTCCACCGTCAGCCCGGCGAACCGCTGGTAGGCCCGCACGGCGGCCTCGGTAGCCGCGCCGAAACGGCCATCGATGGAGACAGAGGGGATGCTGCTCTGGTAGGCGCTCATGAGGTAGAGGTAGAATTGCAGCTCTCGGACGGCGGTGCCGGTGGAGCCATTGCGCAGCACGCCCGGGTACTCGCCGGGCCGCAGGCTGGGCGAAAGCAGGCGGTTGGCGATGTCGTTGTAGACTTCGTAGAGCTTGTTCCATGTCGTCCGGCCCACGACGCCGTCGCTGGTGAGGCCGAAGTAGGTCTGGAACCGCCGCACGGCCGCTGCGGTAGACGAGCCGAAGATGCCGTCCACGGTGATGTTGTTGAGACTGGAATAGACCGTCCGTGCGATCTTCAGCCAGAACTGCACCAGCCGGACGTTCTGGCCGCTGCTGCCCTGGCGCAGGGCGGTGCCGGGGTAGGCGTTGGGGGTGCCGTTGTCGGACTGGATGCTGCGGAACTGGTCGTACAGCTCGGTCCATGTGGTGAGGCCCACGATGCCGTCCACCGTCAGGCCGTAGAGCCGCTGGAACGCCCGGACAGCCGCCGCTGTGCCGCTGCCGTAGACGCCGTCCACCGTGACAGAGGGGATGCTGCTCTCATACTGAGCCAGCGTACTCAGCCAGAACTGCATCTGCTCTACCTCGCTGCCGGTGGAGCCCTGTTTGAGGACGCTGCTGCCGAGGTTCCATGAGCCGTCCGGGAGGGTGCCGCTGAATGTCTCGCCTTCACTGGTCAGCTCGGCGAGGTCCTTCACCGAGACATAGATATAGCTGATCTTATACCAGGTGCTGCGGCCCACCACGCCGTCGGCGGTGAGGTTGAACTGCTTCTGGAACTTTTTGACCGTCTCGGTCATCTTGCGGCCGAAGATGCCGTCCACCGTCAGCAGGCCGAGGAAGGGGTAGTCTTTGGTGATGCGGTTGAGCTGCCGCTGCAGGGTGAACACCGCCGCTCCGGTGCTGCCCTGCCGCAGAGGGCTTCCGGGGTAGCTCTGGGGGATGGACTGGATGTTGTTGGTGCGGATGATCTCGATGTTGTTGCCATAGTAGTATTTGAGGATGCTCAGTGCGTTGCGGCCCTGATTAGCCAGCGTGACCGTTCCCCACTGTTTGAGGCCGGGGCAGGTGACGGATTTTCCGTCGCAATATTCAGCGTAGTAGGGGTTCACGGTGCCGGTCTTGCGGATATAGGTGTTGAAGATGTCGTCTGTCAGCCGCACCATGACGTCGAACACCGTCCGGCCATGGACGTAGTATTGGTCGTAGCTGGTGGAGTTGGTGATGTTGAAACTGTAGCCCTTGCTGGGGTACCACTCGGTGTAGATGCGGTTGAGAGCCAGCGAGATCTGGCAGTGGATGTTGGCCCGCAGGGCCTGCTCGGGCCACGGGGAGCAAAATAACCCAACTGGCCAAAGCTGCCTGCCCGGACTGCCGCAAGGCACGGAGCGAGATGCAGGAACTGGTCCGGGCGGCATCCTCGACGGCCTTTTTGATGCTGCGCTGATTTCCTGACTTGCGATAATAATAGAATATAAGCAGTATTCACAAGCATAAACTCTTGAAATGCTTCTGTTATGATGTTACACTACATATTGTATACGTTGGTATATATACTGTTCAAAAAAGCTGCTGACGATCTGACGGGATCGATGCTGCAATGAACTTTTTGAAATCTGTGCAATGGAAATAAAACCGGAATGAGACCGCCTGGGGAGGAGAAAGATTGGGGGATCATGAAAAACTCTGGAATGAGCGAAACCATGCAGACGCTGATGCGGAAAAGCGTCTGTGCGCTGCTGAGTCTGCTGCTGTTGCTGTCAGCCGTGCTCCCTGTGAAGGCTGCCGCAGAAACCGCCCCTGTAAAGATCGTCCGCATTGGTTCGTTTGAGAACACCTTCAACTATTGCAACGAGAAGGGCGCAAGAAAGGGCTACGGCTACGAATTACTGCAGACCTTATCCGGCTATACAGGCTGGCAGTTCGAGTATGTGACCTGCGACTGGTCAGACTGCTTTGAAAAACTTGAAAACGGCGAGATCGACATCATGGGCGGTATTTCTTATACGGAGGATCGCGCTGAGAAGATGCTGTTTTCGGACGAACCGATGGGGGAGGAAAAATATTACCTCTACGCCGATCTCTCGCGTGCAGACATCTCCGCCTCCAACTTCAAAACGCTGAACGGCAAAAAGGTCGGTGTTCTGATGGGGACGGAGCCGGAGGTGATGCTGACCGAATGGGAGAAAAAATACGGCATAAAAACGCAGCACGTCAACATCTCCAACAACGAGGATGTGCAGCAAAAGCTGGCAAATCACGAGATCGACTGCTTTGTTTCGCTGGAAGAATCCTTATGGGCAGAGCTTGGCATCTCGACCATAACCCGCGTGGGAAAATCCAGCATCTACTATGTGCTCAACAAAGACCGTTCTGATCTCAAGGAAGAACTGGACAATGCGATGCGCGCGTTGGACGAAGAGGCTCCTTTTTATACGGCGGATCTGTGTAAAAAGTATTTCTCGCTGGATTATAAGCCCATCCTTACGGGTGAGGAAAAGGCGTGGCTCAGAAAGCACGGCGCGATCCGAATGGGCTTTCTGACGAGTGATAGCGGCGTCAGCACCTTTGACCCTGCCACCGGGGAGATTACCGGGACAATAACGGACTATATTCAGTTTGCCGCAGATTGTCTGGGCAATCAGAAGCTGGAATTTCAGTTGGTCGGTTATGACGACAAAGAGGCGGAACTCAATGCGCTGAAATCAGGCGAGATCGATATGATCTTCCATTTCGACCAGAGTCCCAATCTGGCTGAAGAATATCGCGTTGCCAGAACCAACACAACTTGGACCGCCAATATGATGGTGGTCACGAACCAACAGCTCTTTACCGAAAACAAAGTGAACCGCGTTGCCGTTCCCCAAAACAAGATCTCCCTGACAAGGTACATTGCGTTTTATTATCCGCAGTGGGAGATCGTGGACTGCGATACACAGGAGGATGCGATAAAACTGGTCAAGGACGGACAGGCAGACTGTTTTATTATAGGGGTCAGCAGTGAGGCGAAATACAGTAAAATTTATGGTTTTTACAGCGTTCCGCTGCCTAACCCTGCCAATTCCTGCTTTGCGGTCAATAGCGGAAACCGCAGCCTGCTGTCCATCCTGAACAAAACGATCAAGGCAATGCCAGCCAATATGCTTACCAGCTCTCTGGCGATGCATAAGAGTTCTTTGCGGAAGGTCACTCTGAGCGAGTTTATAAAGGATAACTTTGTCATGGTGCTGCTGGTCAGCAGCATTGCGGTTGCAGTCATTCTGCTCACGATCCTGAAGCTGCTGCGGAAGGCGCGTAAAGCCGAAGCAGCTGCAAGGAAAGCCGCAGACGATACGCAGGAGCTGAATGCAAAATTGCAGGTCGCTGTGGAAAACGCCGAGAGCGCGAACCGTGCCAAATCCACCTTCCTGTTCAATATGTCGCATGATATCCGCACCCCCATGAACGTCATTATCGGTTACGCAGACCTTGCCTCCCGGCATTCGGACGACCCTGCAAAGCTGAAAAAATACATGGAGAACATTCAGGTGTGCGGACAGAACCTGCTGATGCTGCTGAACAATGTTCTGGATCTTGCCCGCATCGAAAACGATAAGACGGAGATGGAGTATTCTGTTTCGGATATCGATAAGGATTTCCGTAATTGCATTGCCATGTTCCGGAATCTGGCAGACAGCAAGGGGCAGACGCTTATGGTGACAACACAGCTGCTGCATCCGTATATCTATGCGGATATTCCGCACCTGACCGAAGTCTGTACAAACCTCGTCAGCAACGCGGTCAAATACACGGGAGCCGGCGGCACGATCCGCTGCGATGTTACGCAGAAGCCCGGCGAAAAAGAGAGCTGGTGCAATATGGTGATCACGGTTGCCGACAACGGCATCGGGATGTCACAGGAGTTCCAGAAGCACATTTTTGAACCCTTTGAACGGGAACGTACGTCCACCGTCAGCAAGGTGGAAGGCAGCGGCATTGGAATGGGCATCGTGAAAAAGCTGGTCGGGCTGATGGGCGGCACAGTGGAAGTGGAGAGCAGGATCGGTGTTGGCTCCACGTTTACTGTGACCATTCCCTGCCGCATTGCGTCCGAGGATGAAATACAGGCGAAACGGGAGACTGGCCCTTCGGACCAAAAGAGCCTGTTCGGCGTGAAGATCCTGCTGGCCGAGGACAACGACCTCAATGCGGAGATCGCCGTCGAGCTGCTGCAGGAAGAGGGCTGCACGGTAGACCGAGCCAAAGACGGCGTGGAATGTGTGGATATGCTGGAAAAAGCGGCGAACGGAACGTATCAGCTGATCCTTATGGACATCCAGATGCCGGTGATGAACGGCTACGATGCGGCAAAAAAGATACGGAGGATGGATGACCCCCAAAAGGCGGACATCCCCATCATCGCCATGACGGCAAACGCCTTCTCCGAAGATAAACAGGCGGCATTGGATGCCGGGATGAATGACCATATCGCAAAACCGATCAATATGAATGTCCTTGTGCCGACCATCCAGAAATATCTCTGATGCGGACAGAGGGCAGCAGCACATAAGGATACTGGTAGCCCGCCTCACCCTGTGCGTTGATACAAAAAGTCACATCGACTGGCGCAAAGAAATCGGACGCGCGCTGCTTTTAATGGATCAATACATGAAATTTTATTGAAAATCCCTCATGGCGGTGGTAAAATAATCTTATATCTCTGTCGTGCTGTACCTATGCCTTTTTGCGGTATTCGGGAGTGCAGAACGGCAGCTGCCCAAGAGTTGTGAGGAGAACGATTTGATGAACAAAAGAACATTGCACCGCCTGTTTTCCGTGCTTATGGCACTGGTGATGGCGGTCTCCATGCTGACCGGCTGCGGAACAAAAACCGCCGAAAATGTGGAAAAGCAGGAGGATGCCCAGACCATTCAGGTGTATCTGTGGACGAATAGCCTGTACGAAACCTATGCGCCCTATATCCAGTCCCAGCTGCCGGATGTAAATATTGAATTCATCGTGGGCAACAACGATTTGGATTTTTACAAGTTTTTGCAGGAGAACGGCGGTCTGCCGGATATCATCACATGCTGCCGCTTCTCGCTGCACGATGCGGCTCCCTTGAAGGACAGCCTGATGAACCTTGCCTTGACCAACGAGGCGGGCGCTGTGTACAACACCTACCTCAACAGCTTCAAAAACGAGGACAGCAGCGTGAACTGGCTGCCGGTCTGCGCGGATGCCCACGGCTTTGTGGTCAACCGCAGCCTTTTTGAGCAGTACGGTATCCCCCTGCCTACCGATTACGAGAGCTTCGTTTCGGCCTGTCAGGCGTTTGAAAAAGTGGGCATCCGCGGCTTTACTGCCGATTATATCTACGACTACACCTGCATGGAAACGCTGCAGGGGCTTTCCGCTGCCGAGCTTACCACGACTGATGGGCGCAAGTGGCGCACTGCTTATAGCGACTCTGCCAGCACCGAACGGGTGGGTCTGGACGACACCGTGTGGCCGGGGGCGTTTGAGCGGATGGCGCAGTTCATTCAGGATACCCACCTCACGGCAGACGATCTTGCGTTGAGTTACAACGATGTGATCGGGATGTTCCGGAACGGAGAAGTTGCCATGTACTTTGGCAGCTCTGCCGGTGTCAAGATGTTTCAGGATGAGGGCATCGACACGATCTTCCTGCCCTTCTTCAGCCAGAACGGCGAAAAGTGGATCATGACCACTCCGTATTTCCAGGTGGCGTTGAACCGCGATCTGGAGCAGGACACCGCGCGCCGCGAAAAAGCCATGAAAGTGCTGAACGTCATGCTCTCCGAGGAGGCGCAGAACCGTATCGTTGCTGACGGGCAGGATGTGCTGAGCTACAGCCAGAACGTCCCCCTGCGCATGACCGAGTACATGAAGGACGTGCGCGATGTGGTGGAAGAAAACCACATGTATATCCGCATCGCCTCCAACGATTTCTTTGCCATTTCCAAGGATGTGGTCTCCAAAATGATCGCGGGCGAGTACACGGCACAGCAGGCTTATCGTGCGTTCAATGCCCAGCTTCTTGCCGAAGAAACGCCTGCCGATGACGAGATCGTGCTGACCTCCGGGAAGAGCTATTCCAATGTCTTCCACGCAAACGGCGGCAGCGCCTCCTTCTCCGTCATGGCGAACACGCTGCGGGGCGTTTATGGCACCGATGTGCTGCTTGCCACCGCAAACAGCTTTACCGGCAGTGTGCTGCAGGCAGACTATAATAAGAAAATGGCCGCTTCCATGATCATGCCCAACGGTCTGATGTCCCGCCAGCGCACCATGACCGGCGCAGAGCTGAAGGAGACCGTCCGCGCCTTTGTGGAGGGCTGCAAGGGTGGGTTTGTACCCTTCAACCGCGGCTCTCTGCCGGTGGTCAGCGGCATTGCCGTGGAGGTCAAAGAGGCAGGCGGCAGCTATACCCTGACCGGCATCACCCGGAACGGACAGCCGCTCCGGGACGACGACACCGTTACCGTGACCTGTCTGGCAGCGGAAAAACAGATGGAAGCGCTGCTTGCGAGCGAGAGCGGCACGCCTTTGGACGGAGATACATGGGTAAAAAACAGATGGCGCGATCATGTCTCCGGCGGCGGCGCAGCGCTTGCAGAACCTGAAAACTACATTACGTTGAGGTGAGCAGGATGGCAGACGAAAAGCACGAATCCAAACGAAACTGCCATCCCCGGCAAAAGTGGCTTCCGGTTGCTTCCATTCTTCTTCTGGTCTTGCTGATAGCAGGTTTCAGCGTTCGGTACATCTCGTTTGTGTCCCAGACCATCTATCAGGAAAGCACCTCGCATCTGGAAGAGGTGCTGCATAAATCCAATAATATGCTGAAAGAGATGGTGCGCAAAAACCTGACCTACCTGCATCTGTACAACGGCTTTCTGGAAAGTACCTCGGATGAGGCCGAAATACAGGCGTATATCAGGGCGGCACAGCAGAAGGCTGGGTTTGCCGAATTCTACTTTCTTACCTATGACGGCAACTACATGACTGTGACCGGGGAAACGGGCTACCTTGGCCTGCAGACAAATCTGGACGAAGAGCTTGCCAGCGGTAACGATATTGTGATGAATACGGCTCTGCCTGGAAAAACCCAGATGCTGGCGTTCATCTGTCCCGAAACGCAGGGCAGCTACCGGGGTTTTGCCTACGATGCCGTTGCCATCACCTATTACAATGATGAGGTGCTGAGATTACTGGACAATTCTGCCTTTCAGGGCAATGCCAGCAACTATGTCATCTACCCGGATGGGCGGGTGGTCATCGACAATTCCGTAAACCGCAAGGAAACGGTCTACAACTTCATTGCGATGCTGCGCGACCATTCCGACCTTTCCGAGGCGCAGATCCTGGATCTGTCCAATGCCTTTGCACAGGGCAGCAGCGGAAACATGAAGGTAAAGCTGGGCGGCATCAGTTATTATCTGGTCTACGAGGGCACGGCGATCCAGAGCTGGACGATGCTGGGACTTGTCCCGGTCAAAATCGTCAATGCCAATCTGGATAAGCTGTGGTTCCATACGATACAGATCGTAGCGGGCATCGCCGCAGGTCTTGCGGTGCTGGTCATTCTGCTCATTGTGCGCAGAAGCCATATGACCCTGCGCCGGAAGGATACCGAGATCTCCTACCGGGATGAATTGTTCCAGAAGCTCTCGCTGAACGTGGACGACGTTTTCCTGATGTTGGACGCAGAGACCTCCAAGGTGGATTATGTCAGCCCGAACATTGAGCGTCTGCTGGGCATCCCGTGGAAAGAAGTCCGGCAAAATGCCTTTGCTCTGGACAAGCTGGGCGCCCCGGAGCACAGCGAAAACTTTCTGGATGGGCTTCTCAGCGGACAGCAGCGGGAATGGGATTTCGAGTTTGAGCATCTGGAAACCAAAGAGCGGCGCTGGTTCCATAACATCGCCATAGGCAGCGAGGTGGAGGGCAGGACCAAATACATCCTTGTCATGTCCGACCGCACCGCCGACAAACAGGTAAATCAGGCGCTTTCGGATGCCGTTGCAGCCGCCGAGACTGCCAACCGCGCCAAGAGCACCTTCCTTTCCAATATGTCCCACGACATCCGCACCCCCATGAACGCCATCATCGGCTTTACCACACTGGCGATCAGCAATATCGACGACAAGGAGAGGGTGAAGGATTATCTGGCCAAGACCCTTGCTTCCAGCAACCATCTGCTCTCACTCATCAACGATGTGCTGGATATGAGCCGCATCGAAAGCGGAAAGATCCATCTGGAAGAGGTGGAAGTCAACCTTTCGGATGTGCTGCACGATTTGAAAACCATTGTCAGTGGGCAGATCTACGCAAAACAGCTGGAACTTTATATGGACGCGATGGATGTGACCGACGAGGATGTCTACTGCGATAAGACCCGGCTGAACCAGATCCTGCTGAACCTGCTGTCCAACGCCATCAAGTTTACCCCGGCGGGCGGCACGGTCTCGGTGCGGGTGCGCCAGCTTGCCGGGCAGGTGCGCGGCTGCGGGCAGTACGAATTCCGCATCAAGGACAACGGCATCGGCATGAGCCCGGAATTTGCCAAAAAAATCTTTGAGCCGTTTGAGCGGGAGCGCACCTCCACGGTCAGCCGTATCCAAGGCACCGGTCTTGGCATGGCCATCACCAAAAACATCGTGGATATGATGGGCGGCACCATCGAGGTGCAGACAGCGCAGGGCAAGGGCAGCGAGTTTATCATTCGTGTGCCGCTGCGGGTGCAGGCAGAGCACCGCCCGGTGGAAAAGATCACCGAGCTGGAAGGCCTGAAGGCTCTGGTGGTGGACGACGATTTCAACACCTGCGACAGCGTGACAAAGATGCTGGTCAAGGTGGGAATGCGCGCGGAATGGACCCTTTCCGGCAAGGAAGCGGTGCTGCGCGCGCGGCAGTCCATTGAGATGAGCGATGTCTACCACGCCTACATCATCGACTGGCGTCTGCCGGATATGAATGGCATTGAGGTCACCCGCCAGATCCGCAGTCTGGGTGATGATACGCCGATCATTATCCTGACTGCCTATGACTGGTCAGATGTTGAACAGGAGGCAAGAGAGGCGGGAGTAACTGCATTTGTGTCGAAACCGTTGTTTCTTTCAGAGCTGCGGGAAGTTCTGATGAGTCAGGCGCAAAGAGAACTCCTTAAGAATGAAAAACAGAAGGCTCAGGCGAAAAACCGAAAGAGTTATGCAGGTAAAAAAGTCCTTCTTGTAGAGGATAATGAGTTGAACCGCGAGATTGCAACAGCAATCATGAAAGAAATTGGTCTGGAAGTGGATACAGCAGAGGATGGCACAGATGCTGTGAATATCATGTCATCAGCAGAAGGCAGGAAATATGATCTGATTTTTATGGATATTCAGATGCCGATTATGAACGGATATGAAGCATCCAGGAGAATTCGAGAACTGAAAGACGGTAACAAATCGCAGATTCCAATTGTTGCAATGACAGCAAATGCGTTTGAAGAAGATAAGAAGATGGCTTTGGCAAGTGGCATGAATGATCATGTTGCAAAACCAATAGATATGAATGTATTATTGCCGACTATTATGAAATATATGTAAAGGAAGAAAGAAGGACACTGATTTTGCAGTCAGTGTTCTTTTTACATATCAGTCGACTAAAGAAAAACATTTTATAGTTGTACATTATCTCGTTGAGAAGGGCAAATCTGT
>ERZ791800.1247-NODE-1247-length-11341-cov-176.155680_pt1 | contig 11341 bp, 6 predicted proteins | sample MGYA00510310_ERZ791800 | MGnify/ENA primary metagenome ERZ791800 (study PRJEB30046, sample SAMN00791954) | human gut metagenome | study: EMG produced TPA metagenomics assembly of the A metagenome-wide association study of gut microbiota in type 2... | reverse complement strand
CACTCCGCAAGGTGGATGTAAGCCAAGGCAATGTGAAGAAGCAGGTTGCCAATACAGTAAAATCTCTCTGCGCTACCTACAGGTTCCAGTCCTTAGGCGAATACCGTGCACTTCTTTTCTTATATAATATATCCTTGGAGGAGGTCAGAGGCGAAGTTGGCGGTCGTGAGTATCATGGTTTCGTCTATTCTGCCACGGACGGACAGGGCAACAAAGTTGGAAATCCTTTCAAGGCTTCAAAGATTGACAGGTCTGTCGGTGCGGAGGCGATAGAAAAGCGGTTCGCTTATTCTGCCAAGAAGTTCAAGGAGGACAAGAAACTCTCCGAGATGACCAAACATAGTGTGGAGGCAGTGTTGAAACAGACTTACCATAAGGATAAGTTCGTTGAACTGCTGAAAGCAAAGGGCATTGATGTTGTTTTCCGCCATACAGCTGACGGCCGTATCTACGGAGCAACATTCATTGACCACCGCACCCAAAGCGTTTTCAATGGTTCAAGGCTTGGAACGAATCTTTCTGCCAATGCCCTGCAGGAGCACTTCTCCTTACCTTACGAGAATGAGCAGCCAATACCGCTTACCATCCCGAAGGAAGATGGCACAATGCCGGAACAGGAATATCATGGTTCTGGCTTGTTCGATGAGTACGGCAGCGGTCTTGGACTTATGGCTGGAGGCGGTCCTTCAAATGAGGCACAGGAAGCTGCATTTGACAGAGAGTTACGTAGAAAGAAGAAGAAACGTAAAGGACGAAACCTTTAATCGTTTCATCAAGGTTGGCTTTCTTATACAATGGAGAAAGCCTGCCTTCAATCAAAAACAATTTGTATAACTTCAAAACAGAAAATCAATGGCACAAGAAGACGATTTGAGAGCATTGGGAAAAATAATGGATTTTCTCCGTGCTGTGAGTATCATACTCGCAATTATGAATGTATATTGGTATTGCTATGAGGCAATGCGCATGTGGGGAGTGACAATCGGAGTTGTTGACAGAATCCTTATCAACTTCAACAGAACAGGTGGCTTGTTTCATTCCATTCTCTATACCAAGCTGTTTTCGCTTCTGCTCCTGGCACTCTCATGTCTGGGAACCAAGGGCGTGAAAGCAGAAAAGATGAGTTGGAACAGGATTTGGACGGTTCTTGCCGTTGGTTTCTGTCTGTTCTTCCTCAACTGGTGGATATTGCTTCTGCCTATATCACATTTTGGCAATGCCACGCTGTACATCTTTACAATGACAGCAGGTTATATCTGCCTGTTGATGGGAGGACTCTGGATGAGCAGACTCTTGAAACACAACCTCATGGAGGATGTGTTCAATAATGAGAACGAGAGTTTCATGCAGGAGACTAAACTCATGGAGAACGAGTATTCCGTCAATCTGCCAACACGATTCTATTACAAGAAGAAATGGCAGAGAGGATGGATCAACGTGGTCAATCCGTTCCGAGCGACCATCGTGTTAGGTACACCGGGTAGTGGCAAGTCCTTTGCTGTAGTGAACAACTACATCAAACAGCAGATAGAGAAGGGGTATTCAATGTATATCTATGGTGCGCCAGTCAAGGTAATGTTTTAATCGTCCCTTTGGCAAGGATTAGGCAAGTGTTCTTTGAAAACGACCTATCATCACCGACTTATCTGTCCAACGAAAGACGGCAGGGAGTGTAGCACGTCGGTTACATCTATAAGTCAGTTAGTTACCAAACTGAGACTGAATAGGGATGATAAGACAAGTATGAGGGTAAAGCCCGAATTGGTTGAATGATAATCTAAGCGGTTCATATAGGAAACTGTGACGTAAGGTAACTATGGAAACTACTGTTGTATAGATAGTTTCTAATCGTCATACTGTATCACTTTCCTTGCAGTCGTAGAGTAAGGAAAGCAAGAACTTGATACAGCGCAACTGTAATATACAGCAAAAGGTGGAAGTCATACCCGACAACTTGTCACGCCAACAGTTAAAACACTATAAACTGGGATTGCCTAAACTGTCAGTAAACTTTGACAGCAAGGCAACGGAGTCTCCGTAGTAGTCCGAGCGAGGGAAAGCCTCGTACATGGCGAAGGGAGACAGTTGAGATTTTAATACAATTAATGAGTTAAAGTGTGAGACTTTATGAGAAATTCAACAAACGTATTAAACAGTCTATGCAAACATAGCAAGGACTTGAATTACAAGTACGAGCGTCTGTACCGCATCCTCTACAACAAGGACATGTATGCAGTTGCCTACCAGCGCATAGCACCCAAACAAGGAAATATGACAGCTGGTACAGATGGAAAGACCATTGATGGGATGAGCCTTGAGCGCATTGACAAGTTGATTGCATCATTGAAAGATGAAAGCTATCAGCCTAAGCCATCAAGAAGAACGTATATTCCCAAGAAAAACGGGAAGATGCGTCCGCTTGGCATACCTGCAATAGAAGACAAACTGTTGCAGGAAGTTGTAAGAATGGTTTTAGAGGCAATCTATGAGGAGCAGTTTTCTACTTGCTCACATGGCTTTAGACCTCAAAGGAGCTGCCACACTGCTCTTGAACAGATTACAAAAGCCTTTTGTGGTACCAAATGGTATATTGAGGGTGACATCAAAGGATTTTTTGACAACATCAACCATGATGTTATGATAAAAATTCTTGAAAAGCGCATTAAAGATAGCCGCTTCATCCGACTTATCCGCAAATTCCTAAATGCAGGATATATTGAAGATTGGCAATATTTCAAATCCTATGGCGGTACGCCACAAGGTGGAATTATCAGCCCTATCCTCGCTAACATATATCTCGACCAACTTGATAAATACATGGAGGAATACATTGTGAGATTTGACAAAGGGAAACGGAAAGAGGTCAACAAACAGTACAGACACTACCAACGTAAGAAAGGACGTGCAAAAAATGCTCTTAAAAAAGCTCAAACAGCAGAGGAACGAGACAAGGCTCTTCGCCTTGTTAAAGCGTATGACGGTCTTATGCTAAAGACTTCAAGTAGAAATGACATGGATGAAAATTACAAAAGACTGAAATACGTCAGATATGCAGATGATTTTCTATGTGGCGTAATAGGCAGCAAGGAGGATGCAACCAATATAAAGGCAGACATCAAGATATTTCTTGAAACCAAGCTGAAGTTGGAATTGTCCGAAGAAAAGACCCTAATCACCCATTCGGAAACACCTGCTAAATTCCTTGGGTTTGAAATCCGAAATCGGAAATGCTCGGCAACAAAGAGAGACTCTCTTGGTCGAAAGAAAAGGTCACTAAGTAAAACTATTGAAATTAAAATTCCATTAGACACGGTCAAGAAAAAACTGCTTGCGTATGATGTTGTGGAAATTAAAAAGCACAATGGTAAAGAAATATGGAAGCCAAAAGCAAGACCAGAACTAAATTTCAATGATGACCTTGAAATTCTCCAAAGATATAATTCTGAAATAAGAGGATTTTACAATTATTTCGGGATTGCTGTCAACTGTGCCAAGCAAATGAATAACTTTGGTCACATTATGGAATATAGCATGTATAAAACTTTCGCTGCCAAATATCGTAGCAAGGTAACAAAGGTATGCCGCAAATACAAAAAAGACGGCATTTTCACCATAAGTTACCAAAACAAGAAAGGAAAAACAATCGAAGCTAAATTCTACAATGGCGGTTTTAAGAGATTGAAACCATCTGAGGATAGTGAAATTTCAACGATGCCAAACTTCATAATCCATTCAAGTACTACAAGTCTTATAGACAGACTGAAAGCACAAAATTGCGAATTATGTGGGGCTACCGACAGACTTGAAATGCATCATGTGAGAAAACTCAAAGGTCTCAAAGGAAAAGAGCCTTGGAAGCAATTCATGATTGCAAGAAAAAGAAAAACGATAGCATTGTGCAGTAGTTGTCATAAGAAAGTCCATTATGGTACAATATAGACTGAATATCGAAACGGAGAGCCGGATACGCTGGAAGGTGTACGTCCGGTTCGGAGGCGAGCATTTGGAAATCGCTCATGTTCACATGATACGACGCCGGGTGCTTAGCCTACATTTCAAGTTTCCCGACCTTTCGACGATTGCCTACAATCACATGATGAACCATCAGAATGGATATAAGGTCAAGCCCCAGTTCTATGTCATCAACTTTGACGATCCTCGCAGAAGTCATCGCTGCAATCCTATTCACCCGGATTTTATGAGTGACATTTCCGATGCTTACGAAAGTGCATATACAATAATGCTCAACCTCAATAAGACTTGGGTGCAGAAGCAGGGCGACTTCTTTGTGGAGAGTCCGATAATCCTCTTTGCTGCCATCATCTGGTACCTAAGAATCTACAAGAACGGAAAGTTTTGTACCTTTCCCCATGCCATCGAATTGCTCAACCGCAGATACGAGGATGTCTTTCCGATACTGACGAGCTATCCCGAATTAGAGAACTATCTTTCTCCATTCATGGACGCCTGGCAAGGTGGGGCGATGGAGCAGTTGGCAGGACAGATTGCAAGCGCAAAGATTCCGCTGTCACGAATGATCTCACCACAACTCTATTGGGTGATGTCCGCAAGCGAGTTTACACTCGACATCAACAATCCCGAAGAACCGAAGATTCTATGTGTCGGCAACAATCCCGACCGTCAGAACATTTATGGTGCGGCACTCGGCTTGTACAACAGCCGCATCGTGAAACTCATCAACAAGAAGGGACAACTCAAATCATCCGTTATCATTGACGAGTTGCCGACCATCTATTTCAAAGGATTGGATAACCTGATTGCTACGGCACGAAGCAACAAGGTGGCGGTGTGTTTAGGCTTCCAAGACTTCTCGCAGTTGGTTCGCGATTATGGAGACAAGGAGGCTAAGGTGGTTATCAATACGGTAGGTAACATCTTCAGCGGACAGGTCGTTGGCGAGACCGCCAAGACTTTATCCGAGCGTTTTGGAAAAGTGCTCCAAAAGCGCCAGTCCATTTCCATCAACCGACAGGATGTCTCTACGTCCATCAATACCCAAATGGATAGTCTCATTCCGCCAAGCAAGATTAGCGGACTCACCCAAGGTATGTTTGTCGGCTCCGTTTCCGACAACTTCACAGAGCGCATAGAGCAGAAGATCTTCCATGCCGAGATTGTCGTTGACACCGACAAAGTAAAGCGAGAGGAAAGCAATTATCAGCCAATCCCTATCATCAACGACTTCAAGGATGCCGATGGCAACGACTGCATGAAGCAAGCCATTCAGGACAACTACAACCAAATCAAGGAAGATGTCAAGCTGATTGTCAAGGACGAGCTGGAGCGCATCGCTGGTGACGAGAGCTTAAAGCATCTCATACAGAAATAAACAATAAGGCGAGTAACTTTTAGGAATTGTCCTTTCAGTTACTCGCCCCTGCATACATATATGGGATTTATCGTTTTTTATCGTCTCATTCTTTCCAATTCATCATCCTTTCGCATTTTGTCGTTCAACTTCTCCTGCATTCTGTCAAGGAAGTAAGTACGACTATAGTTCTTGCGTCTTCTGATGTCGGTGTAGAAACGATAGCAGTCCTTAGCTTTGATGCCGAAGAACTGGTACATGGCTTGCGCCAAGTCCTTGAACTTCACATCGCCATCATTCACGCTTCCCATTACGCAGATGCCATATACCATTTCTACAAGGTCAACGGCATTGCCAGTCCATTTCACTAATGGTTTTGATTCTGATGATACTGGTGGGGAGGCTTCTGAAGTGGATGTAGTCACATGAAGATGATATGTTGCTGCCACATGCTCTTGCATCCTTCGGACAAATGCAATAGCCTTGCGCACATACAAGCCTACGGTTCCCAAACAATCCTTTATATGGGGCATTGACAGATGAAAGTCAAGCTCGGTTTCTGCGTATGACAGTGCAAAGACCGCTTGCTTCACGTTGGTGCTGCATAAATCAACCACAACCTTGATAAACTCACGATATGAGTTCTCCAAAGCGTTACCACCTTTGTTCTTATGACCTGCATTCAGCAAGTTGAAAAAATCAGTCTCTATCAATATGTTGTATTCCATGTTGCTGTCTCTTTTATGGGTTTGTACTAATTTGATGTTTCTGTGCGCACATCATTTATTAGTCCAATACCTATGCCATTCCAAGACAGACTAAACAATAGGATGATGATATTTCCTGATAATCAGCAACTTTATCAAGAGAATAAGATTTTCACGAGGAAATTGCAAGCAGAAATAGTGTAAGGAAAACCGGACACTCGTCCAATCTTCCTTACACGGTTCTTATACCGTTACAACTTATTAGTAGGAATACCATACTCTTTCATACGGGCATAGAATGTAGTATGGCTCATTTCCAACATTTTTGCCGCATCACGCTTGATGCCATTGCATTGCTTCAAAGCCCACAAGATACGCTCTCGATTGATCTTGCGTTCTTGTTCATCAAAGTCCAAAGCCTCTTCTGTCAATGCCGATTGTGACAACTGCAAGTCCTCGACATCTATTATCTCATTCTCGCATAACAGCATAGCTCGCATTATACATGATTTCAACTCACGCACATTGCCTGGCCATGTATGGCTTACAAGTGCCCTTTGCGCTTCCTTACTGATACATTTTATTTCTTTGTCCGTATGCCTATCATATAGTTTCAGGAAGAAGTTAGCTAATGGCATAATATCTTCCTTGCAATCCCGCAACCGTGGAATCTCAATAACCGCTTCGTGAAGTCGATAATACAGGTCGCTTCTGAATCGTCCTTCCCGAACTGCGTCTTGCAGATTCTCGTTGGTGGCGGCAATAATGCGCACATCAGCCACTTTGTCTTTTGTAGCTCCCAATGGTCGGTAGCTCTTGGATTGCAACACACGAAGCAGCATCGCCTGTACGTCTTTCGGCAGGTTGCCTATCTCGTCCAAGAACAGTGTACCTCCAGCAGCCAATTCAAAGTAACCTTTTCTTGCTGCCTCCGCACTTGTGAATGCCCCTTTCTCATGCCCGAAGAGAGCGGAAACGGCAAGTTCCGCAGAAAGCGTACCGCAATCTACTACCTCAAAAGGTTTGTCGGCTCTTTTGCTTTGCAGATGTATCTTTTCCGCTATATGTTCTTTGCCAGTTCCGTTGTCGCCCAATATCATAACAGCCATGTCGCTTTTGGCAAACAATTCTGCCATTTTGTATATACGGCGAAACTTCTCACTTTTGCGGTAAACAATCTTGTTATTCAACTCTACGAGTCGTTTCTGCTTGTCTATGATTTCTTCCAAACGTTCATAAACTACATCAAGCAACAATTTCTTCGGTATATAGTCTTCCGCTCCCAATTTCATAGTCCTCACGGCACTCATGCTTTCATCGTAAGATGTCATGATGATAAATGGATTCTTGTAGCCGTTACTACGCATCCATTCCAACAGGTCGATACCGTTATCATTCCCCAAGCGCATATCCGAAATGACAACATCCCATTCAGAGGATTCCTTCACAGCTTTCAGACCATCTCTGTAATTGTAGCATAAGATTGTTTTCCATCCCTTCGCTTCCAACTTCTTGCCCAACATATTACAAAATGTCGGGCTGTCTTCAATGATTATTACTTTCTTCATGCTGTTACCTCCTCAATTTTCTTTTGTGCGGCTTTGATGATTGCCTCACCATGTGCGAAAACATCCTCAACCGCTTGGTTGATAACGTCGTCTGATGATGTAGAATCTTCTATCAGGTCAAAAAGATAGTTCAAAGACTCGTCAGATTGTACCATCATCCACGAGCTTCTTGCGTGGTGAATGGCATCGGACATTTTCTTGCGGTTCTCCTCTTGGGCTGCATTACGGATACTGCCCAATGTGTCAGTCATTTCCTTTACGAAATTCTCCAAAGTTTCTTTTTCATTGCCGTAGGTCAGCAACATAGAAAAGTCTATTTGTTTTTCTGCTATCTTACCATTCACACACTTTCTGGCAGTGTTTATCAAATCCTTGTCAGACATCGGCTTGAACAGACAAGCGACAAATCCTGCGCCAAGCAGTTCTTGCTCACTCACATTTGGTGCTGCTGTCATAACGACAACAGGAATGGTCTTGGAGTTACGCACGTTCACCATACGCATCATTTCCAGAATCTCGATACCATTCACTTCAGCCATCTTCAAATCCGTTATCAGCAGATCATAAGATTTTTTGCGCATCATATCCAATAAATCCGTGGCATTATTACAAGTGTCACATACAATGCCGTTTGATGCAAAAGCCTCACGGATGGTACTCAGTTGCACATGGCTATCATCAATGGCAATGACAGTAAACGAATCTTGTCGTTTCGTTCTATACTGGATTGGTTCCACATTCTGCTTTTCGGCTGCAGCCATAGGAAGACTAATGGTAAAGATACTTCCCAGCCCTTGGTGACTGGACACATCGATTTTTCCTTTCATCAGTGAAACGAGGTTCTTGACAATGGAAAGTCCCAAGCCAAATCCCGGTTGGGTGACCGCATTTCCCAATCTTGCAAATTCCTTGAAGATTTGTTTTTGTTGCTTGTCATCCAATCCTGTTCCTGTATCCTTAACCTTTAGCATGAATACACCATTCTTATAGGTTGTGGACAATACTATCTCACCCTTTCCCGTATATTTGATGGCATTGGAAAGTAGATTGCGTCCTATTGTAAGCACCTTTTCCTTGTCTCCATTGACAACACCATCTGCCTTATTGCTGACGCTCAATTCCAGTTGTTTCTTCGCAGCAAAGGGCTCATACTCCATTTTTAATTGCTCGGCAATGTCCATCATGCGGAAAGGGCGTTCCTTGACGGTCGCCTTTCCATTCGCTAATTTGGAGTAAACCAGGAAACTGTCAATCATAGAAGTCAAGCCTTTCGATGTGTCAACAATCAAGTCGGCATACCGTTTGCTTTCATCCGTAGCATCTTCAAGTCCGCTAATCTTGCGAGCATAATCCTTGATGGCAGACAAGGGACTGCGCATCTCATGCGTTACAGTCAGCATCACCTTTCTTGTTTCTTCCTTGCTCTTACGTGTCTTGAATGCGAATCGCCATACCAATAGGAATAATACGAAAAATACCAATATCAACAATCCTATCATCCCTATATAATAATAGGTATAATTGCCTTCCAAGTCTGCGATTTGTCGCTCACGAACTTTGATGCCTTTATCCACATTCTCATCAGCTATGCTGATTACTCTTTGCAACTGCTTATTGATACTTTCATTTCTGTTTCCAAGACTATCCAATATCTCCACTACCTTACGGCTTTGCTGGTGATGTTTAGCAACAACCGTTTGGTTTAGGTTGGTGAGCATCTTTTCAGTTTGGGTTAAACGGTTGCCTGTTGTTACTGCATTTTCTTTCTTGCCGAACAATCTGCTGAAGAAACCGCGCTTCTTTGGCTTTGCCTGCTGTGGCATAGCTGAAAGTCTTTTGCTTTCAGTCTTATTCTGCTCTACAATTCTTGGAACTTCTGCGGTCAGCTTTTCTTGAGTGGCATTCAGATCCTGCATGGCATCCTTTATATCCAAAAGGAGCTGTTCCTTTTCTGCAAGAAGATGGCAGATTGTATCAGAATCTTCTTGCAGACAAATATCTGCGATGCCTTGAAGCATACTGTTCACTTCCAATCGAAGCGAATGATACTCATTTACATCTGTTGAGTCCCAATCCGCAACCATTTCACCAAGCAGTGACAATTCCGTTATGTGCAAGTTTAAGTCATGCACATTCTTTCGCCACTGATGCAGTTCTGCATTTCTACACTCAATCTCCTTTCTGTCGCGCCATTCAAATAGGCCGATAACAATGGTACATCCTACGATGACGATGGCAGTCATGATGCCTAAAGCCATCCATCTACAGATATGCCCGGTCTGTTCTTTGCGTTCCATGTTGTTTACTTTTTACGTTTCTATTACTTCATTATTGCTTTGCAATAACATTTTAATCGGCAAAGATAATGGCAGGAAGTATCAAAGACGAATATTTATATATATTATAACAACTTTTATGTAATTTCTTGGTAAAAACAGCATATCGTCAAGATAAGAGCCATTATTGAATAATAACCATTGGCAAGAAAGCCAAAAGCTGATAAAGTGTAGATTGTGAGACTTAATCGAAAAAGGATGGCAAGAGTTTCAATCCTACCATCCTTCTGAATCTTATTGAAAAGTCTTTTGCGTTGTCAGCTTTATCAATGAGTAAATGAGAGAGTCGTTTACCTAACTCTTACACCTTTACCATTCAGAACTTCACCTCTAATATCATCAGTTTTACATAAATACAAGTCGTAGCCAATGGCTGTAATATCGCAATATCTTGGAGGAGTAATGACTTTTCCACTTAGTGACATCAATCCATACCAACCAAGTTCTGCTTCATATTTTTTGCAATTTGCAGTCTTTTGATAAGGTGTTGGTTCTGCTTCTGCCGTTTCACCTGTTAAATTACCCTCATTATGCAATTATCTCAAAAAATGAGAGAAATAGCGAGTACTTATGGCTGAGAAACGTGAAGATTAACACCGAGAAGGACATCTTTGATTCTCGAAATGTAAATATTCATAACTTTCAATGTGTTTCCTACAAAATCGCCTTTGGCTCATGCGCATAACAGGTGAGTATGAAATATGCAGGCTATATATCTACTCAATCCTTGAATTACCATTCTATTAAGGTTGCTCTACCGCTTAGAGGAGGCTCACCGTATAATCCTCTTTGGTTATTCAATTGTGTTTGCAACTGTAATCTTTCTGCCTCTGTAAGTTTTTGACCATTTGGATAATATGTATCATCTAATTCGATATAATTATCTGTCCTTGCGATGTAAGGCAAATAACGCTCATTTAAAAAATAGATATCATTATAAGAAAGAGAGTAGGTTTTGGCAATAGAGTAATTGCCTGTTTTCATAATGGTGTTTCCAGAGCCGTTTGAATAATCTGTAGATGCAGCCAATGTTATCGAAAAATAGTCAAAACTTCCCTGCATAGTGTAATTTTTAGTAATTTTCGTAAAGGCAGATTTACAGTTGCTTTTTACATTATTAAGATTGATTGTTACATAATCATCTCGATCCTTGCGCTGTTGTTCATTGAACATTCCGGCAGCATTGCAAAAAGCATGGAGGAAGAATCGTCGAATCTCATCATCTGATTCAGACTTCAATGCGGCGGGAACATTAATGAACTGTCCTCCTTGTATAAGGCCGTAACTACCACTACCTTCAACAGCAGATTCATTCATGTGCACTGTAATGTTGGGTAGTTTTATATCAATAGTTCGTTAAAATTTGAGATAATGGCTAAGCAGCTTTACGTTGCCAGCCAA
>ERZ791800.1246-NODE-1246-length-11357-cov-56.474783_pt1 | contig 11357 bp, 8 predicted proteins | sample MGYA00510310_ERZ791800 | MGnify/ENA primary metagenome ERZ791800 (study PRJEB30046, sample SAMN00791954) | human gut metagenome | study: EMG produced TPA metagenomics assembly of the A metagenome-wide association study of gut microbiota in type 2... | reverse complement strand
ATAATTATATGTTTCATTTATATCCTTACTTTTCACTTCAATTTTAATATTGAAATAAGTATCGGATTCATCAGTAGATATGATAATTTCAGAATCTTTTTTAGGTATCATCAATGGGCCTTCTGGAATATTTAAGACATACATATCTCCTTTTTCTGAAACTAATTTATTTCGAATGTCATCAGGTGTCAAATGAAGGCTCTTGATAATTGCCAACAAAGAAGTGTCTATTTGTTGAACTTTTATTGGATTGTATATATATGATGAATTTTCTAATATAGCCATCTCCGATGGGATGTTTTCAACATATGCATACCCACACCCAATGACAAATCCTTCATAAGGATATCCTTGGATACAGCTGACCCTAAAGTCATCTAACTCCATATATGTTGTTCTATAATTTCCCATATTACACCCATCTATTGTCGAAATCAACACCTTGAACAGTTAATGTTTCTGGAGAAATCGTTAATGTTGTAGATAACCCCTGTCCGAAACTGATACTTCTGTGTAGCCTTATGCAATACGCGTTCATAAACGCCACCTCAAATATCACTCCGGACGTTCCGGTCTTGAACAGAACTGCCCCGTTTTTTTTCACCCACGGTTTCACAGCCCATCCGTAGATGTTGCTTTTCACCGTCTGCGAAAGGGTTATCATGATTCGTCCTCCACGCACTTCGCCTTCCGGTTGGTTCTTTAGGTTATCTACTGGCTGGTGAAAACCTATCTTGAACTGTTCCACTGCATATTCGTCGCCGTCAACGCTGAATATGACATTCACGTTGCTGTCCACTTGCGGAAAATTAAAAAGTCCCATAACGCTGCTGTTTTTAAAACACCCACTGATTTTCAAACTCTTCTGTACCGAATGCCAGTTTCTGTGCCTGTACGGTCAGTTTGGTCGCAATATAGCTTTTGCCCTGCCGGATATAGCTGATTTCCATATCCACACAAGTCGCTTTCTCAAAGAGTATCTTTTCGAGCGTGGAGCCTTGGTTGTCATGAACTACGATGGCTCCGCTCTGGTATTTACGGGCATCCAGCATCCACTGGATCATGTCACGGTTGGGAAGATGAGGGTAGGTTACATAAAACGTGCCGCCTTTTACCTCGGTCTGTACCTGTCCTTTGATATCTATCCCTTGGGCAAATCCGAATTCGCAGCCGATGAGCTGGTAGCTGTCCTTGTACATGTCGGTCAGTGAGGAGGCAGCCAGGTTGCCTATCTTTAAGAATACGGTATATCCAAACATACGATACTTGATTATTGGTGAATATTCCAGGTTAATTCATTCTGTTCGTCCAGATCTACCTCCAGACTTTTTCCTTTGCCCAGCTCCTCGTTGATGATAAGCCGTGAAATCGGTCTGCGCAGATAGTTACGGATTACACCGGCCACTTGGCGGGCACCGTATTTGGGTGTGAATCCTTTGTGTGCAAGCATCTTACGGGCATCATCGGTGATGGTTATGCCGATACCCTGCTTGTCCAGAAGTTTTCTGACTCCGTTGAACTGTATGTCGAATATTTTCAGGAGTATGTCTTCGCGGATGGGGGAGAACGGAACGATTTCAGACAGGCGTGCCAGAAACTCCGGACGGAAATGCTGCCCCATCACCTCCATGATCTGGGTGGTGGACGGAACATTGCCGGACTCAAGTTGCTTGGTCAGCCACTCGCTTCCTACATTGGATGTGAACAGCACGATGGAGTTGGAGAAATCTCCTTCCTTGCCCAGACGGTCATGCAGTTTTCCCTCGTCCATGATTTGCAGGAAAATGTCATATACGGATGGATGCGCTTTCTCTATTTCATCAAAGAGGACAACGGCGTATGGCTGTTGCCGTATTTTATTGACCAGCATGCCGCCTTCCTCATATCCCACATATCCCGGAGGCGCTCCGTACAGCAGGGCGGCGGAGTGTTCTTCCTTAAACTCGGACATGTCGAATCGAATCATGGATTTCTCGTCATTGAACAGTGCCTCCGCTAGTGCTTTGGCAAGTTCGGTCTTGCCGGTACCGGTGGGTCCCAGCAGGAAGAAGGAGCCGATGGGCTGTCCCGGCTTGTTCATGCCGCTACGGGATTCCAGGATGGCATCCGTCAATGTCTTCAGGGCCTGGTCCTGTCCGACGACGCGTCGCCTCAGATAGTCTTCCATATTGAGTAGCCGTTCCTTTTCTTGCGACTGTATCTTGCCGATAGGGATGCCTGTCTTGCTGGCGACAACGGCGGCTACCTCATAGATACCCACCTCCTCTATTTTCTTCTCTGCAAATTGGAGGAGGACGTTCAATGCGTTTCTCAGATAGCCGGTCAGTTCTTCATACTCCTGCAATTCATGGATGTCCGCTTCATCGGGTATGACTCCTAAAAGGATGGGGCTTAATTTGTTGTGCATTACGAAAAGCAGCGTTTTCAATTCTTCGGTCTTTTCCTGAAGGTCCTTTTCGTCCTTTTCTATTTCATCCAGCCCGGACAGCAGGGTCTCCACATTCTTCTTTCCTGTTTCATTGACCATCTTGATGGCGGAGAGCGTCATGTCCAGCAGACCGATGGCGGAATCAGGCAGACGGCGGTCTTTGATATACCGTTTGGCAAGACGGACACATTCGGCTACGGCTTCGTTGCTGATTCTTACATGATGGTAGTCCACGTATTGTTTCTGCACGGAGTGTAGCATCTGGATAGCGGACTTTATGTCCGGTTCGCTTACCTGTATGACCTCAAAACGGCGGCTGAAAGCATGGTCCGGCTCGATTATTTTGCGGTATTCGTCAATGGTGGTGGCACCGATGACGGTCAGGTCGCCGTGCGACAGTTCGGATTTCAATACATTTCCAGCACCGGTATTTCCTTGTCGGTTGTCCAGCAATACATGGATTTCGTCAATAAACAGGATTGCATTGTCGATATTCCGCAATTCTTTCAGGATGTTTTTCAGGCGGTCCTCGATTTCCCCCTTGTAGGTGGCTCCCGCAATCAGGGAGGCGTTGTCCAGTTCAAATACACGGGTTTCTTCCAGAAACGAGGGTACTTTATGGTTGACTATGTCCCAGGCAAGTCCGTAAACCAGTGCTGTCTTTCCTACTCCGGCATCACCGACAATCAGGACATTGGACTTGCTCCGGCTTCCCAGTATCTCCATGATCATACGGTTTTCACGGTCGCGGTTGATGACCGGATGCAGCTTGTTGGCCGCATCTTCGGTTAGATCCACACAGTATTTGCCCAAGAAGGAGGATGAGGCGGAAGTCGGGGCATAGGACTTCTCCGTGGCGGCGGAAGGACATGCCGGCTGCCCGTTACCTATATATATGGAATGGATATCCTTTTCCAGAATGGGGAAAGACCTGAGCTGGTCGCTGGAAAAAGCGACACCGGGCTTTGCCAGTGCCAATAGCACACAGATGGGATTGATGTCGAACAGCCCGAACTGGATTCGTGCATCGTCTGCGGCACGGAAAACGGCGTCAATCCGTTCCGAAGGCTTGATTTCGGACAACTGGGTGGATTTCGGGCATTGTTCGATATACACGTCCGCCCATTCCTCCAGATAGCCTAAATCCTTACCTATACTTATTATAAAATCTCTTAACCCTACATCTTTATGAAGTAGAGCCTTCAACAAATGCGAGGGTGTATAACACTCGTTCGCATTTTCACGAGCCACTGCAAGTGCTATGTTAAGCGCAATTTTTACAGAATCATCAAGATTGATGAAACCAACTCCTGTTTCCATAATCGTAAGATTTAAAAATTGCGCAGGAGAACATTGCAAATATAAGGCAAAAAAAATAATTCGGCTATTGTTGGCAGCGTTTTTTTTATGCTTATGGGCATATTTTCGGTAAAAACAAGAAAAAATCATCAAAAGTTCTTTGTAGTTTTCAGAAAATGCCATATATTGGGCGCAGAAATTGAAGGACAAAGATAGGACTGCAGCAGGCCTCCTTTGACCGGATATTTCAAAATCAACTTATTTTTTAATTTAAAACTTTGAGAATATGGCATTTAAAGCGTCATTTAAGTTTTCGGACTCAAGAGAGTTTGATGTACTGACCTGGAGAGTTAAGTTCAATCGTGATGTGGACCCCAAAGGCCGTCCGGCATCTGACATTTATGGTGGCACAATCTATGTGGAAATCGAATCAACTCCCGATACCATTGTGCTGGATAAGATGTTCAAGCAGTACCAGCCCGTAAACGGAAACATCGTCTTCAAGAAAGCGGATGAAGATGCCAAAATGAAGGAATTGGTGTTCGAAAATGGTTATGTGGTGGATTACGAAGAGGCACTGAATGTGGCTAACCCTTATCCGATGACAATCAAGTTCGCCATTTCTGCACAGACCGTGAAGATGGACGAGGCTACATTTGTACAGGATTGGCCGGAAAACAACTAATGGTTGTTTCCTAATCAAAGTTTTAAGGTGCCGGAATATACCAATTCCGGTTATTTCGGCACCAAAAAACATACCGACTAGTCGGATTATTTATTTAAAATCATAGTTTAAGATAGTATGGGAGCAAGTTTTCTGAATTTGGTGACTACTAAAGTAACCGTGAAAGGAGAAGAACAGAAATTCGTTTCACTGCATCTCCGTCAGGGTTTCAACCGGCATCACACCTTTACTGTGGTGGTGAATTATCTGTCGCCTAACAATACGTTCCAACAGACCCCGGAAAAATTCATCGGCTACATCGGGGAAACTGCCAGCATTTCATTTGTCCATAGGCAGACGGGTGAAAGTTATGACTTCGAGGGAATCATCACTCAAGTGGAAATGGTTGGAAGCATGGGCGAGACAGGCGGAGTGGCCATTCACGGAACAAGCCCTACGATACTGTATGAGAACAACAGGACACTCGACTCTTGGATGGATCAGTCCCTCTCTACCATAATAAAGGAGGCGACGCAGGAGTATGGAAAGGTCAATCTGGTTTCCAATCCCAAGTATGCGGCGCCCATACCCTACATGGCGCAGTATAACGAGAGTGTCTTTGACTTTATGAATCGCCTTTCGGCTCTTTATGGGGAGTGGTTCTATTATGACGGAACGAAAGTGTATTTCGGCAAGCCTGACAGGGACAATACGGAGAAGATTGTTTATGACATGGATTTGGAGGAAGTACGTCTGGTTGCCAATCTGGTACCGGGTAAATCCGCAAGATACGATTATGTAGCGCAGGAGAACAAACAGCATAATGCGGATACGCCTGCCAAACCGGATGGCATGAACGACCTTCAGTCTATTGCACACAGCTGCTCTGAGAAGGCATATACCGCAAAAACAACCTCGGCTGCCGACCCCCATGTAACGGACAAGGCGGAACTGGACGAACAGATGAGGATTGTAAAGAATGCGTCTGGTGCCAATCTTCTGAACATCAAAGGCATAGGAAAGACTTGCCGGATAAGGATTGGTGAAATCATCGATGTTTCTTTCCCCGACAGGATGAAACTGCCTCCTTTAGGCAAGTTCCGTATTGTCGGGATTGAGCATGAGGTATGCCGTGACGGACATTACTCCAATAGTTTTGTCGGTGTGCCGGACAGTACGGTACATATTCCTGTTCCCGATGCGAAGCGGCCGTTGGCGTTGCCGGAACTGGCTACGGTGAAGGAAAACAACGACGACAAGGGACAGGGACGTGTGAAAGTGGCTTTCGACTGGCAGAAAAACGGCAAGACAACCAATTGGATCAGGGTGCAGACTCCTAATGCGGGAGTAAGTGGTGCGGTTCCCAAAAATCGCGGATGGGTATTTGTTCCGGAAGTCGGCGATCAGGTTATGGTAAGCTACGAGCATGGCAACCCGGACCGCCCCTATGTTACGGGGTCGGTGTTCCATTCCGGTTCAGGTAAAGGAGGGGACAAGGACAACAAGGTCAAGAGCATTATCACACGCAGCGGCAATGCCATCGTTTTCGATGATGAGACGGGAAGCATCGTTATTACCGACCAGACGGGAAAACAGCTGATCATGTTGGATGGCACGGATGCCATTACCGTCATGGCGAAAAAGAGCATTACCCTTACCAACGAGGCGGAATCGGTCATCGTAATGGATGATAAGTCGATAGGCTTGCAGGCCGATACCATTGCTCTCGAAGGCAGGAAAAGTGTAACATTGCTGTCCGGCAACGAATGTATGGTACTCAGCAGCGAAAAGAGTATAATTAGCAGCAGCGGTACCAATATCAAACAGGAAGCGACAAAGGATTACGATGTTGCTGCAAAGAACGGAACGGTCAACGGTGTAAATCTGATGATAGAGGGAAAGGGAAACGTAACGGTTTCGGGAGGAATAGTAAAGTTTAACTCATAATTCGGTTGGCTATGGGAGCATCTGCATCTGTGATACAGGAATATTACAAAGCGGTCGATTACTGGGCGGACATAGTCGGCAACAAGGACTGGAAACTGTCTGTATGGATTGTCGGGCAGAACGATGTGGACTTGGTAGACAGGTTTCTGGAAATAGAACGTTCTCCGGTAGGGCAGTTCGATGACATATTCTTTCGTTTTGATACGCCGTACAGGGGGGATGACGAGGAATACACTGAACAGCTCTGGCAGGAATATGCGGGTTGGTTTTCAGAAAAGGTTGAGGAGAAGTATGATATTCTCAGGGCTCTGAGGCACGACGGGTTGCTGAAGGAAGAATACATTCCTGATGTGTCGGTTGAGCATACGGCGGGCAACTTGTGGAGAGAGATGTTGCGTTTCAAGGCATGTATCTCCCGGTTGGATGATGCCTTTTTCTGTCTGTACTTTCCTCCGGAACAGGAAAGGGGGTATTCCCGGACAGGATGGTTCGGCAATGTGCTGAAAGAAGGTGTCCCGCAGGGAATCCGGATGACAACCATTGACTTGAAAAAGAACAGGAGTATCCGATTGGGTGAGTCTCGGGAAGTGGTTTGCATACGCCCGCGGTTCGATATGGCGGCGGCTTTGCATAACCGGATGGCACGGTCGGATAGCGGTAACGACCTGATTGCACCTGAAAATCGGTTCAAGCAGCAGGTTACGGTTGTCATGGATTCTACACAAAAGCAGGATTGGAAATTATTGGACAGGGAAATCCGAAAACTGTTGGATATTGCACAGGAAATAAAGGATACGAATATCCGGATTTCCGCTCTGCTTATCGCATCCGAGGCATGTTATGCTATCAGGGAATATAAGCATAGCATGAAATACAGCGACGAAACCGTCCGGGAGGCGGAAAAGGCGATGCAGGGCGGTGAAACGGCAGGATATAGTTATTGGAAAATGGCTGTTTCCATGAAAGCGGCCATTCTGACAGCCGGGAAAAAACGGGAGGAAGCGGTTGCCTTGTATGACATGATGGCTAAAAAAGCCGTCATGCAAAAGGACCCTTATTATGTCATGGAAGGCTATCGCATGTGTGGTTTCCTGCGCTATGAGGATGGAAAGATGGAACAGGCTTTCGAATATTTTTTGCTTGCCCTGGCAGGCGGCAGCTACCTTTCTGCCGAAATCAGGCGGAGTTCCACGTTCGTTTATGCGGCGTATCTGGCTCTTCATACGGGAAGGTTGGTTCGTGCTCCGATTGATGTCGGGATATTGGAACGGCAGCTCTGCGAATGGATTGGGGAGGATTGGAAGGAACTGGTGGACAATCCGGATATGCAGCAGGCGAAGGCCAGAAGAAGGGGAAGTTTTTTCAGTTGAGCGAGATTTAATTAATATATATTTTAAATTTAAAATTGAATAAGTATGGATCTTGGTAATTATGGAATCGGCGGAAACGAAGTGAAGATTGACGCTTCCGAAGGTATTGCGGAAATTCCACAAAATCGAACCTTATTGGTGGAACAGCTGACGAAGGATGAGGCGGTGGCTCCCGAAGTGGTTGCAGGTCTGACCAACATTGACGAAGTCTTTGCACATTTCCGGCCGGAAATAGATATCGAGTTCGCGGATGCGGACGGTGCTCCCGTAGAGGAAAATTTCCGTTTCCACAATGTCGGTGATTTTTCTGTCAAGAAAATGACGGAGCAGAGTTCATTCTTGTCCGGCCTGAATGCGGAAAAGCAGTTTGCGGACAGGATGGAGAAGTCGTTGCGTTCCAACAAGGTGCTGCAACGGGTGCTGGAAAATCCGGAGACACGTGGAGCGTTTGTCAATGCGATTTCTGCCATTTTGGACGATTTGAAGAACAATGAGAAGTCTAACCCCACTAATGAATGATAGTTATGAGCGAACAGAATACACAAAGAGAAGCAGCCGTACAGCAGCAACAGGCTGTGGCGCAGTCCAGAAATCTGAACGCTGAATTGCAGATTCTGGCTAAGTTTGGCGGTTTCAATGTCTTGGAATCTTCCGTGGACGGCATACAGAACATGAATCCGGAGCGTAAGGCACGGCGGAACATATTCCTTTCCGACCCTGAACGGGCGGCTGAGCGCAAGGAGCTGGAAAAACGGCTTGAGATGTGGGTCGATATGTTGAAAGGCAACAAATCCATCAGCGAGATGGTGGAGCTGTGCCAGAAGAAGTCTGCGGCGGTGTCCGGTCTGCTATCCCAGAACCAGCTGAAAGCGGTGGAAGAGGTCAGGCAGTTGGAGAAGTCCTACCGCACGGTCATGCTCTTCTACAAGAATACGGATTCCGACAAGATCAAGAATATCTCCATTGTGAACGCTTCGATGAGCCAGCTTACCGATTTGGACAACTCCTTCTTTATCGATGCCATTGCAAACGAGCTTCGTGCGAATTATGACCGTTTGGACTTGCGTACCAACTATTCCCTGCTGGTTATCCCGGGATATTTGGGTTCCAACAAGGTTGTTGAAAAATGGGCAAAGATTGCGCATGACAACAAGGTGATGATTTACACGGATTTCGCTGATCTGGAAAAACCGGATGATGTCATTGAAATGTTCTTTGATTCCAATCTTTCGGGAGGCGATGTGTACAAGTCCAACGTATGTATGACCTGCAACTATCTGGTAGGACGGGGACGCTATGCGGAACTGGGCGAAACCGAAGACTTGCTGATTCCTCCTTCTGCGGCATTGGCCGGCAGTGTGTACAAGACGGTAATGGCACAGGTTACCGCCGGTAAGAAGTATGGTTCCATGAGCGAAGTGGACGGGGTTGCCTTCAATCTGAAAAAAAGCGAGATTTCCGAAATCGAGAAGATTGGCCTGATTCCGATGGTGAAGGAATACGGCAAGGTGATGGCTTTCTCTGCCAAGACATTGTTCAATGGGGACAACTTGGGATTGCAGACCTATTCCGTAGTCCGTGTGTTCGATTGGGTAACGAAAGTGCTGATGGATTTCCTCAACCGCCGTGCCTTTGAGAACTGGAACAGCAAGGCGGAAAGGGATTTGCGTGGTCAGATCAGCAAGTTTTTGGATAGCATACAGGGTCCCGGACGCTTGATTGAGAAATTCAAGATTCTTCGTTTCGAGCGCGATCCGAAGCAGAAAGACCGTATTTTCCTCGACATTCACCTGACTCCTTATTTCCCGGCAAAGAGTTTTGTCATCAAGTTGGAAGGTACAAAAGGGGATGACGAGAACGACTGGAACAGCGACTATGCACAGGATGCATAGGTAAGTCCTTGCAGGGACAGCCGGAGTGTGCCGGTTGGAACACCCGGTTGTCTCTTTTTCACATTCTAAAAAATTCTCACCATGTCAGATGTGTTCAAGAATATAGCTGACGCCGCCGGTAGCAGCAGCGTCAGACGGGGTTTTGCCGACCTTTTTTCAGCCTCCAAGGCGGCTTTGGACGAGATTCAGGCGGGTCTGGGCGGAATCCTTCCTTCCATGCCGGGTATGCCTGTCGCCAAGTTCGGCGACCTGTCCATCGGGATAGACATGCATCCTACCGTTACCCCTCCCTCTCCCATCATGCCTGTGCCTCATGTAGGCAAGGTGTACGACCTCATGGCAGACCTCATGGCCGGCATGGCGGCTGCCATGCCGTCTGCGGCTGATGGAGTGGCCGGAGTGGCGTGCAACATCCTCAAGAGCATGGCTCCGTCGGTCAAGGTTCATAACCAGTGGATTGCGCAGGCAGGTATCGGCATCGTGCATCTGCCGGCATTTGTATTGCATCCGGCTCCGTTGGTCAGCGGTATGTCCGAGTCGGAGATGTGGATGGGCAGTTCCACTGTCCTGGCGGACGGTGCGCCCTGTTCCTCCCTCACACATCCGGCACTCTCATGCAACATTGTGGGAATACCGACGATTCCCCGCAAGGGGAAGCCCAGGAAGGTGAGCAAGGCCCTGCTTGCCCCCACTTCCATGCTCTCCACCATCACATCCGTAGGAAATCCCGTGATTGTGGGAGGACCGCCTACCATTGATGTGTTTGCGCTGGCGATGAAACTGGGGCTGAAAGGATTGTCAAAGTTCGGAAAAAAAATATCCCATCTGCTGCATGGATTGATAGACAAGGCGGGATTGAATCCCCGGCTTGCCAGGATTCTCAAGAAAACAGCTTGCATCATATTCGGTGAGCCGGTGGACGCTGCTACGGGCAGGGTCTATCACACCAATGTGGACTTCGAGCTTCCGGGTCCGATTCCCGTCGTATGGGAACGTACCTATTACAGTGATGCCGCCGTGGACGGTCCGTTGGGATACAATTGGCACCACAGCTACAATCTGGGAATACGGCAGCTGGAGGAAGGGGCGTTCGCATTCCGTCATGCTGACGGACGGGAGTCCTTCCTGCCTGCGCTGAAACTTGGAGAATCCCATTTTGACCGCAGGGAACAGCTGGCATGGACACTCGATGACCGGGGTTACATGCTTACGGACATCCGGGGGTTGCAATACCGTTTTGACGGTCCTGAAAACCGCTCCGGTTACCGCATGGTATCGGGCATTTCCACGAAGGACGGATTCCGGATCCGCTTCGAATACGCTTCGGGGGGAAGGCTGGCAGGAATCATATCCTCACGGGGAGAATTCCTGAAGGTGGAAACCGACGAGTCGGGACGGGTACTCTGCGTATCCGTACATCAGGACGGTGAGGAGGTGAAGCTGGTCCGTTACCGTTACGATGACCGGGGCGACATGGTGGAAACCATTGACGCGTTGGATGTCAGCAAGCATTTCGTCTATTCCGGCGGACACCTGCTGGTACAGCTTACCAACCAAGGGGGCATGTCCTTCCATTGGGAATATGAAGGTAAGGGAGAGAATGCCCGCTGTGTGCATACATGGGGCGATGGAGGCGTGATGGAATATTTCATCCGTTACGGCAAGGGATATACCCATATCCGTAACGGGGAAAATGCCGAAACCGAATATTATTACGGTGAGGACAAACTCATCTACAAGATAGTGGATGCCAACGG
>ERZ791800.1235-NODE-1235-length-11547-cov-9.288113_pt1 | contig 11547 bp, 10 predicted proteins | sample MGYA00510310_ERZ791800 | MGnify/ENA primary metagenome ERZ791800 (study PRJEB30046, sample SAMN00791954) | human gut metagenome | study: EMG produced TPA metagenomics assembly of the A metagenome-wide association study of gut microbiota in type 2... | reverse complement strand
CGGCGCGAAAGCGCCGGCCCCTTCTTCATGCCCGTCCTCATTCTCAGCCTCTGGCATCCACTGGGTTGATGCTCCCCTCCCAATCCCATGTCATTAGGGATTGGAAGGGGATTCTGGGGGCCGTGGCCCCCATTCTAGTCACTGTCCAATACGGACTGTGACGGGCTGCATCAAACAGCCCTTATCGGTTTCGACAAGCTTTTTGAGCCAGTCATCACCGAATTCTTTTCTGCCAATGTTCAAGCATCCGTTGACATCAGAGTTGATAACTTGACCGTTCGATCGGAAAAACAGTCCTCGCACTCGCCTGCCCGTGCTAAGAACCTGATTCGCATTCTTATCGCCGTAATTCGGCAATGGATCGAAGTCAAGCGCAGACTGACGCGAGGTGTAGCTTTCCTCACGAACAATCACCTTGATGCCGTACTCCTCCGCCTTGTAGCGAATCATATGGATCAAGCGATTGAACGGAATGCTCACAAAATTTTGATTGTTGACCTTGCCAAGGTTGACGTTCTGCTTCCACCCGTCGTTATGCCCGATGACAACGGTTCCCAAGTCATGTTGAAGGCAAAACTTCACAACGAAGCGGGAAACCTTGTGCAGGTTGTCATTGATGCGGCAAATGCGCTTCATGACCTTGGAGCGACGATGCGCTTGCTTTCCATGAGTCTGAAGACTTGCGGCGTCCTTGTTGTACTTGGCGTTGATGCTTTTCAACATGCCACCTTTGACAACCACGGGATGAATCCCGCTGATCGTCGAAGCAAGAGTGACGATATTGCGAAGCCCAACATCAACCAGGCACGCACGGCTGCCGTCGAGCAGGATGGAGGTCGAACAAGCGACCTGATAGGTCAGTTCGATGAAAAAGGCGTTCCCGTGCGGAACAATTCGCACGTCGCCAACTATCGTTTCATTTATTTTGGCGTTGAGAGGCTGATTTTCACAAGAGCGGATTGGCAACCGAGGAAAACCAATGTCGTTCTTGTCGGTGATAACAAGATTGCCATCGACAACCTTATAGCCATTACGCCCAACGACGAAAGTTCGATACTTTTTGCTGTAACCCGGCAGTCGCGGCATCGCCTGGAACTTGCTCGGATCAGACAGATAAGCTTTCTTGGCCTTATTCCATGAAACGAATTGCTCTTGGATGATCTGAGTCTGTCGTTGAGCGGATGCAGCCGAAGGCATATTTCTATACGACTCGGTGCATTCGCTCCGAACGGTTTGATCCAACTGAACTCGGTTCAACCAAGGTTCTTTGGCAAAAATTCTCTGCCGTTGGATGTAGACGGCCTGATTGCCCAACTTGCGGGCGGCAGAACACAGCCTATGGCACGCGAGGTAATGCGTATGCCCAGGCTTGACGACTATCCGTTCCACTCGTTGAGACATTTCAAAGACCGTTATTTCGAAGCCGCGCAGACAGCGTCTGCAACAGTTACATCCATTGGGATTTGGTGGTGTCGAATCATGGAAAAATGAGCACCAGAACCGTACTCAATACTATACAGCTGTAGCCGAGCTAACGCTCGGCCCGCTATACATCCCCACCCAATGCGTCGCATTGGATGGGAAATTACGCGGGTTTTGTTAATCCTCTGGTGCACTTGCCGCACGACTTCGTACACTTCCTGCAAAAGCCCGCGAAGAAGGAGCGTGCATCATGCAGGATCCGAACAAGCTGCTCGCCAAAATCGTGCGCCGCCTGCGCACCATCGGCACGGACACTCAGCTCGTCGAAGTGAAGGAGGCCGCCTGGAAGCTGCCCGAGAGCATCGGTGAGACGCTTTCGGCCTTCATGAACCACACGGGCGGCATCCTCATCCTCGGCCTCTCCGAGCGCCGCGGCTTCACACCGGTCGAGGGCTTCAACGCAAGACGCCTTCACAACGCGCTCCTTTCCGCCTGCGACACCATCACGCCTCCCTGCAGACCCGACAGCCGTTCGAGGGCGCCGAAGTCGTGGCCGCCGTCATTCCTGCGCTCGAACCCGACCTGAGGCCCGCCTACATCACGGACCGCGGCCCCGTGGCCGGAAGCTTCATCCGCACGGGCGACGGCGACAAGCGACTGACGCACTACGAGGTCGACCGCATGTGCGAAAGCCGCATGCAGCCCGTCTGGGACACCGAGCACGTCTCCGAGGCATCCGTCACGGACCTCGACGCCGCCGTCCTCAAGACGATGGTCGAGCGCAACCGCGCCATGACGCCCTCCGTCTTCGGCGGCATGGCGGGCGAGGAGATTCTCGTCAAGACGGGCGTGCTCGCCGAGGGCGCGGGACGCCTTGTCCCGACGCTCGGCGGACTTCTCGCGGCGGGCGTCTATCCGCAGCAGTTCTTTCCAAGGCTCAACATCGTCCTCACGGTCAGAGGAACGGGTGAAACCCGTTCCATCAACGGCCCCGTGCCCTACATGGTCGAGACGGCCGTGAACCTCCTTGCAGAGCGCCTGAGGACGGCGGACGGCTTCGCATATCCGCTTCGCGCCTGCCACGAGGCGGTCGTGAACGCGCTTCAGCACCGCGACTATTCGCCCGAAGGCCGTGGCTCGCAGGTGCGCATCGACCTCTTCGACGACAGGCTCGAGATCCTCAATCCGGGCGGTTTCTTCAGGGCGGCCGTCTACAACCGCCAGATCCACGGTCTGGCGGCGCTTCGCAACGCCAACCTCACACGCATTCTCGAGTGCACGCCCTGCCCTGATGCGGACGGAAGGCCCGGCACCGTGCTCGAGCCTGGCACTCAGGGGCTGCTTCTCATCGACGAGGCGCTTGAGGCCGCAGGCAGACCCAGAGCCGTCGTGCACGACTGGGTCTCCGCCGTTTCGCTCGTCTTCTTCCGCGAGGAGCGCATCGTGCACTGGACGGACTTCGAATACGACCTCACGACGGCGCTCTCCGAGCGTGACTCGATTGCGCTCACCGAGATCGTGCGATGTTCGGGCCTCTCGAGAAGCACCGTGCTCGCCAAGCTCCGCCGCATGATCGACGCAGGCCTCATCGAGCGCATGGAACCGCTCCACAGCCCGCGGCAGCGCTACAGGCTCTCCAGTTGAAGACGGACTGCCAAACGGCTTACAAAAAAGAGGCGGCTCCCTGCGGAGTCCGCCTCTTTTCGATGTCTCTTTCGCCGTCCGGCACTATGCCTTTTCCGAAGGCTCGCCGCTAGCGGGAAGCCCGTCGCCCTGCCCTGTCTGAGCGGGCGGGCGCTCATTATCGCCCTCGCCGCGCGCGGCCATTTCGCGGGCGCCCCAGGCGTCGAGCCCCTCCTTGACGCTGCGCCAGAGCCCCTCGAGGCGGCCGATCCAGCCGTCGATGCGTTCTCCGGCCGCCTTGACGAAGGCCCTGAGGTCCTCGGGCGAAAGAATGAAAAGGAGCACGAGCGCCACCGCCGCCAGCACGAGGCCGTAGAGAAGGAGCGCCGTCACGGCGGCCAGGGCGGAGACGGCCAGTACCGTGACGAGCACGGCGAGGATAATCTTCAGGATCCTGGTCGGGAGGGAGTCTTTCTGCATGCGCAATCCGTGGCGGCGGTGGTGAATGCCCGTATTTTAGAGGACGCGGCGGTGCTGCTGCAGGTGCAGGGCAAGAAGCGCCATGAAGGCGACGCCCGCCCAGAGATGCAGCCCCGTCTGCCTGACGCCGAGCGCGCCGATCGAGAGCGCAAGGGCGCCGAGCATCGTGCGGTTCTGCAGGATGCGGGCGGCGCGCTTCGGATTGCGCCTCGACGTTTCGGGCATGAGCGTGCGGGCGGCCGCGCCGAAGGTGCCGACGCCTGCGGACTCGATCCTGCCGAGCACGCTCCCGGCGGCTTCCGCCGCCCTTTCGACGGCACGACATGCCGTGCAGGACGTCTCCTTTTCGTCCGCGGGCGCAGCGGCCTCAGCCTCATCTTCTGCGCCTGCGGCGAAGAAGATGGCGGCGTAGCCCTCGACCGTCTCAAGCAGCGTCTCGGCCGTCGTCTCGGCCTCGTTCCAGGTGATGAGGAGCGAGCCCACGCGCGGGTTGATCGACACGCCCGTCACGCCGGGAATGGTCTCGAGCATGCCCGCGACCTCCCTGCAAGACTCGGCCTCCAGGCCGTGAAGCATGGGATGGCGCAGGCGCGCGCGTCCCGGCAGCAGGCTTCTCACGCAGTCGCGAATGTCTGCCATGTCTGTCTCCTTATGCGACGCCCGTGGCTTCGAGCGCGGTCACGGCAACGCGCGGAGCGCCGGCGGCCTCCGAATCGACGCCGCGGATCACGCCGCCCAGGCGGTTGAACATGTCGGCCACGTCCTTCCGGAGTTCGTCCGCATAACGGGTCTCCCCGTCGTAGTGGCCGAGTTCGGGGCGCATGGCGTTGAGGCACACGCCGATCGTCGTGGCGTTGTGAAGCAGCGCCGAGACGGCCGGCATCAGAATGCCCGTGAGGCCGCCCGCAAGGAACGCCGAGTTGAGGCCCACGGAAATGCCGACGTTGCTGCGGATGCGCTTCATCGTGGCTTCGCCGAGGTCAAGGGCGACGAGCAGGTATTCGAGCGAAGGCGCCATGATGACGTCCGCCACCTCCTGCGCGATGTCCGTGCCGTCGCGCATCGTCACGCCGACATCGGCCGCGCTCAGCGCGGGACTGTCGTTGATGCCGTCGCCGATCATCAGGACCTTCGCGCCCGCGTCCTTGAGACGCAGGACTTCGTCGGCCTTGTCGGACGGAAGCACCTGAGCGCGCCAGGCGTCGATGCCGAGGCGTGCCGCGACGGCCGCAGCCGTGCGCTCATCGTCACCCGTGAGCATGACGACCTTCTTGCCGCGGGCGTGCAGTGCCTTGATGACGCCTTCAGCCTCATCGCGGATCGGATCCTCGATGCCGAGCACGCCGATGAGGCGGCCCGAAAGCGCGACGTAGAGAATGGTCTTGCCCTGAGAGGCCAGACGCTCGACGTGGGGGCGTGCGGCTTCGCAGCTCACGCCTTCGTCGTCCTCGATGAAGTGGCGCGAACCCAGCAGCACGGTCTCGCCGTCGACCTTCGAGCAGATGCCGTGGGCGACGACGTACTTCACCTCGGCGTCGTGCTGCTCGTCATGGTGTGCAAGCCCCTTCTCTTCGGCCGCGTCCACGATGGCGCGCGAGACGGGATGCGGGAAGTGCTCCTCAAGACAGGCGGAGAGCGTCAGCAGCTCGTCCTCGGACATGTCCTCCGTGAGGGAGACCACGTCGGAGAGGTGCGGAGTGGCGTTGGTGAGCGTGCCCGTCTTGTCGAAGACGACGGTGTCGACTTCGGCAAGCGCCTCGAGGTAGCGGCCGCCCTTGACGACGACCCCTCGGGCCGTGCCTTCCTTCATGGAGGAGAGGATGGCAAGCGGCGTCGCCAGGCGCAGCGCGCAGCTGTAGTCGACGAGCAGCACGGAGGCCGTGCGGGTCAGATCGCGCGTGACGAGCCAGACGATGGCCGCGAGCGCGAAGTTGAAGGGCACGATCGCATCGGCGAACTTGAGCGCCTTGCTCTCGATGCCCGCCTTCACCTTCTCGCTTTCCTCGACGAAGCTGATGATCTGCGAGAGGCGCGTGCCGTCGCCGATGCCCGTCGGACGAATGCCGATCTCGCCGCTCTCGACGACGGTGCCGGCAAAGACGGCGCCGCCCGTGGTGCGGTGAACTGCGAGCGGCTCGCCCGTCATCGCGGTCTGGTTCACGGCGGCCTCGCCGTCAAGCACCACGCCGTCGACGGGAATGACGCTGCCCGAGCGCACGACGATCACGTCCTCGGGCGTCACGTCGGCGAGGGGCTTCTGGCGCAGTTCTTCGTCCTCGCGGACCCAGACGACGTCGCACTTCACCGAGAGCTGCTCGGCGAGCGAGGCCATCGACTTCCTGCGCGCGTAGTTCTCGAGCATCTCGCCCATGCCGAGCAGCAGAACGAGCAGGCCGGCGGTCTTGAAGTCGCGGCGCAGGAGCGAGACGATGAGCGCGGAGGCGTCGAGTACGGCGACATTGAGACGCCCCTTGAAAAGCTCGGAGATGCCCTCGCGGATGATCGGCACGGCGCCGAGGAAGGCGTTGGCCGCATTGGCAACGACGGGCAGGAAAGGGCGAAGGAAGACGAAGCGCGCAAGCGGACCGAAGTCGAGCTCGGCGTCGTCCGCCCTGTAGTTGTTGGCGGCAAGGGCGCCCTCGCCGCCCGCAGCCTTCGGCGAGGCAAGCGCGGGCGCGACGCGGGAGACGATTCCGCCCATGCCCTGCCCCGCCAGTCCGAGGAAGCGCAGGATCGGGCGCACCACGAACGAGAGGACGGGCATGTTGGAGGCGCCCGAGCGCACCGCCTTCGAGACGTGTCTCACGAGACGGTTTTCGCTCAGCACCTCGATCGCCTCGGCGGCGCGGGTGGGCACCACGCGGCGCACGACCTCGGCGGGCTCGAGCACGACGGGGCCGCGGGGCGCGGAAACGAACGCCGCGCGCTCGGCGCGGCGGATCGGCGGATTGACGGCAAGGCCGGCGAGATATTCGGCCAGCGCTGCACGGGCCTCGCCCGTGTCGTAGGTCACGATCACGGAGCCCGTGCGCGGATTGGCCGACACGCCGGTGACGCCGGCAATGCCTGAGATCTGATCGGCAATCAGCGCCGCGGAGGCGTGCGAAAGAGTCTCCTTCGTACGCCAGCGCTGGCGGTTGCCGACCTCATGTACAAGATGGAAAAGCATGTGCGCATGCCTATAGAGTCGGGCCGGCGGGGCCGGCGATCAGGCGGCTTCAGCCGTCTTGTCCTCGACCTTGGCGGCTTCGGCCTCTTCGGCGCGGGCCTTCTTCTCCTGAGACTTGACCTGTGCTTCGGCGACGGCGTCGGCGATGTCCTCCTTCGCGCTTTCAACTGCGGACAGGGCCTTTTCCTTGAGGTCGATGCCGGCGGAGAGGAGGTCCGTGGCCAGCGGCTTGACGTCGAGCTTGCCGCGGGTCACCGCCACTGCACCAAGAGCACCGAGGACAACGCCGCCGAGGAAAAAGAGGCCGTACTTCGTCGTTTCATTCATTTTTCGTTCTCCGCACGCCTTCGTGGGAAAAAGGAGCGGCCGCCGGCGTGCTGGTCCGGCCGTCCTGAAAATGTGCGCGGGAATGCGTCTCCTGAAGCCGCCCCGCCGACTGCATTCTATACGCGAACAATTCTCATTGTCACGCCAAAAATCGGGCGGCACGCCCGACCTGTCGCGCAAAGACAACGAAAACGCCTGAAATGCAATCGTTTCTGCGAAATTCCATTATCGCCGTCTTTGGTGCGTCCTGCTCAAGCGAATGCAAAAAAGCACGAAACCCGTCGAAAAAGGGCTCCGTGCTCAGGATGGCTGTTGTTTTCGCACCAATTTTATCAGGGTTTATCCCTACCCTCGGCTGTGTGTGCGCTCGTGTGGTGGCGCGGTGCGAGTCTTTCGGCGAGCGTGTCGCCGTCCTCGGTCTCCCAGGCGGCGGCTCCCGCCGAGGTGCGCATTACGATCGAGGCGGCCTGCACGGGCGAGGCGAGGCTCACGTCTCGCACGAAGGTCCAGACGCCGTCGCGCTTTTCAAGATCGCCCGCGTCGACGAGGCGCTTGATGGCGTCGCGGATCGGGGCGATGAGGGACGGCGTTGCGTCGGAGGGCGAGCAGCGGCTCCCTGCAAGGATGAGGATGCCGCCGCGCACAAGCCGTGCGCGGGCCTGTGCGCCGCGCCCCGTGCAGGAGAGCGGCAGACCGGGGAACGCGCGGGCGCAGTCTCCGTCACGGACGTCGTGACGTTCGGCAAGCCATGCGGGCGCTCCGCCCGCCACGGCCGCAAGCGAGGTCCAGGCGGCGGGCAGCGGCCCCGCCTCTTCCTGCGCCTCGACGCCGTCAAGGAAGGTCACGCCGCCCGAGGACGCCACCGCCGCGCGGACCGCATACTCAAGGTGCGCCGCCCCCGGAGCGCCGAGCACGACGACCGACGTGAAGGGCGTCCTGCCGTTTTCAGGCAGGCACCCCGCCGCAGCCTCGCGAACGTCTCCCGAGACGACGGCCGCCACCAGACGTCCCGGCATCGCATCGGGCCCCGCGAACACCGTCACGGCCTCACGCCCGCCAAGAAGCGCAAGCGCCTCCCGAGCGGCGTCATCCGCTCCGAGGATCGAGACGAAGGCGTCCCCCTCGAAGACGGTCCTCGCGCCCGCGGGCGTGCCGTCGTGAAGCCAGAGTCTGATGTCGCGCAGTGCCATGGAGGCCCCTCCCTTGTGCCGTGTCCTGAAAATCTCCTGCCTCATTCTAGTGCCTCTACAGACGCCTCCGCGAGTTCCGCCTCAAGGCGCCCCGAACGGGACTCCAAGTCCTCTCCTATGGCCTTCGCTCTCGCAATAGAGAATGAGATTGCTTCTCATTTGACTTACATCAAGAAAAATACATGCTGCATAAGAAGAACGATTCTCACTCCATTCAATGTTTTCCCCACTGCCGCAACGCTCCCGAAGCCGTCGGCGCCCGTCTTGACAAAAGTTGTAATGCGAATGGTTCTCAGTTATATTCCGATCACCATTCCGTCCACAAGGCGGAATCGTCCTTACTCACACTCGGACAAGCCGCAAATGATGAACAACACTCCCGCAAAAACGCTCCGCCGTCTCACGGATCTTGAGACCGGCTCCTGCGCCTCGGTCGCCCGCATCAAGCTCGATGCCGCCGAAGAGGCACGTCTGTCCGAGCTCGGTCTTCGCCCCGGCGCCGAAATCCGCCGTCTTCATGGTGAAGCCGGCCAGAGCATTCTCATTGGCGTCGGCGACGGCCGCATCGGCGTCAACTTCGACACGGCCAAGCGCATCTATGTCTTCTAATCAGAAAAAGGATCCACTCTCATGCTTCTCAAGGAACTCTCTCCCGGCGCCCGCGGCAGGATCGTCGCCCTCAGAAAGGAACAGCCCGAATACCGCCGTCGTCTCCTGATGCTCGGCGCCACGCCCGGCGCCGAATTCGAAGTGGTCCGCATCGCACCTCTGGGCGATCCGGTTGAAATCCGCGTTCGCGGCAGCATGATCAGCGTGCGCCGCGACGAAGCCGCCATCATGGAAGTCTCCGTGGACTGATTCACGCCGACCGCATTCACTTTCCAACCATTCAAGCGAACATCATGACGAAAAAAGCCATCTGCGTTGTCGGCAATCCGAACTGCGGCAAGACGACGCTCTTCAATGCGCTCACGGGCGCCAAGCAGGACGTGGGCAACTGGCCCGGCGTGACCGTCGAGAAGAAGACGGGCTCCTACGCCTGGCGCGGCGAGGAAGTCGAGATCACCGACCTTCCCGGCATCTACTCCATCACGCCGTCCTCCGCAGCGGGCGAGGATGAGCGCGTCGCTCGCGACTACATCCTCACGGGCGAGACGGAATGCGTCGTCAACATCATCGACGCCTCCAACCTCGAGCGCAACCTCTACCTCACCGCACAGCTCATCGAGATGCGCGTGCCGATGCTCGTCGTCGTCAACATGCTCGACGTCGCGAAGCAGCACAAGATCGAAATCCGCCTCAACGAGCTTGAGAAGGCCCTCGGCTGCCCCGTCGTGGGCATCGTCGCCTCCCGCTCCTCGGGCATCAGCGAGCTCAAGGACCGCATCAGCGAGTTCCTCGCCAACCCCGTCGTCCCGCCGATGAAGATCCGCTTCGACGAGCGCATCACCACCTGCATCGACAAGCTCGAGGCCGAGCTCAAGGCGGGCGGCGTCGCCCGTCCGCGCTGGTTTGCCCTCCAGGTGATGGAATCCGCTCCCGGCATCGAGGAAAAGCTCCCCGACGGCATGTTCGAGCGCGCCAAGTCGATCATGGAGCCCGTCTCCGCCGACTTCGACGGCGACCTTGACATCGCCATCGCGGGCGCCCGCTACGAATTCGTCGGCGCGATCGCCGCCGACGCCGTCGTCCGCAAGGGCAAGCCCGGCGAGACGCTCACGGACAGGATCGACCGCATCGTGCTCAACCGCTGGCTCGGCCTGCCGATCTTCCTCTTCGTGATGTACCTGATGTTCCTCTTCACGCAGAATCTCGGGGCGGCCTTCATCGACTTCTTCGACATTCTCGTGGGCGGCGTCCTCGTCGACGGCTTCGGCGCCCTGCTCGAAACCCTCGGCGCGCCCGACTGGCTGCGCGTCATGCTCGCCAACGGCATCGGCGGCGGCATCCAGACGGTCGCAACCTTCATCCCGGTCGTCTTCTTCCTCTTCTTCTTCCTCGCCATTCTCGAGGACTCCGGCTACATGGCCCGCGCCGCATTCGTCATGGACCGCCTGATGCGCGCCCTCGGCCTGCCGGGCAAGGCCTTCGTGCCGCTGCTCGTCGGCTTCGGCTGCAACGTGCCCGCCATCATGGCCACCCGCACGATGGACCGCGCCTCCGACCGCATCATCACGATCATGATGGCTCCGTTCATGAGCTGCGGCGCCCGTCTCCCGGTCTACGTGCTCTTCGCCACGGCGTTCTTCCCGACCAACGGCCAGAACCTCGTCTTCGGCCTCTACCTCATCGGCATCCTCGCCGCCGTCGTCACGGGCCTCCTGCTCAAGCGCATCGCCCTTCCGGGCGCCGCCTCGGCCTTCGTGATGGAGATCCCGCCGTACCACATCCCGACCGTCAAGGGCGTGATGCTGCGCACCTGGGACCGCCTCAAGGGCTTCGTGCTGCGCGCCGGCCGCGTCATCGTCGTGATCGTCGCCTGTCTCTCCATCCTCAACTCGATGGGCACCGACGGCACCTGGGGCCATGAGGACACGAACGAGTCCGTCCTCTCCGAAATCGGCCGCACGATCGTTCCGGTCCTCGAGCCCATGGGCGTCTCCGAAGAGAACTGGCCCGCCGCCGTCGGCATCTTCACGGGCGTCCTCGCCAAGGAAGCCGTGGTCGGCACGATGAACTCGCTCTACGACAGCATGGCCCGCGCAAAGAACGCCGAGAACGGCGTTGCCGAGGAAGCCTCTGAAGACGAAGCCGGCTGGTCCTTCGGCGCCACGCTCGTCGAGGCCCTCGAAAGCGTCAGGACGAACCTCGCCGATCTCGGAGGCGCTCTCCTCGACCCGGCTGGCATCCACGTCGACGACCTCTCCGACACGGCCGCTGCCGCCGAAGAACAGGAAGTCGCCGTCGACACGATCGACATGATGCAGCAGCTCTTCGGAGGCGGCTTCGCAGCCTTCTGCTACCTGCTCATGGTCCTGCTCTACATGCCCTGCGGCGCCGCCGTCGCGACCGTCTGGCGCGAAGCGGGCACGGCATGGACGCTCTTCCTGTGCGGCTGGACAACGGCGCTCGGCTACACCTCCGCCACGATCGTCTACCGCCTCGGCACCTTCGCCGAAAACCCGACGTACTCGATCGTCGCCATCGCCCTCTCCGTCGCCATCCTGGCAGGCATGCTCCTCTGGATGCGCACCTTCGCGAAGAAGAACGGCGGCAAGGGCCGCAAGGTGATCCCGATCTACGCCACGCGATGATCAGTGCCGCCGTCAGGCTCCGCCCTGACGGCAGCACGGCTCCCCAGGCCTTCCCGAAGGGGCCGGCGGTCGCACGACCGCC
>ERZ791800.1228-NODE-1228-length-11783-cov-5.439461_pt1 | contig 11783 bp, 10 predicted proteins | sample MGYA00510310_ERZ791800 | MGnify/ENA primary metagenome ERZ791800 (study PRJEB30046, sample SAMN00791954) | human gut metagenome | study: EMG produced TPA metagenomics assembly of the A metagenome-wide association study of gut microbiota in type 2... | reverse complement strand
ATGCAATTGCATGACGCGCACCTCGCAGCAAGAATGCCGAGGCATTCTTGAACAGCTGCGGGCAGTATCATAAATTAAAAATATGTGAAGTGATATGTCGGAAATTTCATACAATCTTAATAACATTTTTTATCGACATAGTGTATAATATCTTTAATGGCAACAGTGCCGGTACGAGGAGGACAATCCTTCCAGTACCGGCACTTGAGCCAAATGAACATAAATTGCTGTTTGTTCATCTGGCTTATGGTTTGATGGAATGAAGGAGTAATAGAAAGAAGTATGAGTAAACCAACACTTGGAAATCCACAAAATACAATTGAAATATTGCAAAAGTATCATTTTAATTTTCAGAAGAAATTCGGACAGAATTTCCTGATTGACACGCATGTGCTTGAGAAGATCATCAGTGCGGCCGGAATTACAAAAGATGACATGGTTCTGGAGATTGGACCGGGAATCGGTACCATGACCCAATATCTGGCTGAGGCGGCAGGAAAGGTAGCTGCCGTGGAGATTGATAAGAATCTGATCCCGATTTTGGAAGATACCCTCAGCGAGTATGGCAATGTCATGGTGATCAATGATGATGTTCTGAAAGTAGATATCCGTGGTCTTGTGGAGAAGGAGAACGGCGGACGTCCGGTGAAGGTGGTTGCGAATCTTCCATATTACATTACGACTCCGATCATTATGGGGCTGTTCGAAGGAAATGTTCCGGTTGAAAGTATTACGGTCATGGTGCAGAAGGAAGTTGCAGACCGTATGCAGACCGGACCGGGAAACAAGGATTACGGAGCATTGTCACTGGCTGTCCAGTACTATGCAGATCCGTATATAGTGGCAAATGTACCTCCGAACTGCTTTATGCCAAGACCGAAGGTCGGTTCCGCAGTCATTCGTCTTACAAGACATGCGGCTCCTCCGGTGAAAGTGGACAATGAGAAGTGGATGTTTGATATTATCCGAGCATCCTTCAACCAGAGAAGAAAGACACTGGCAAATGGATTGTCTAACTCTGACAAGATTGATTTGCCGAAAGATGTGATCACAGAAGCAATCGTAAAGCTTGGCAAAGGAGAAAGTGTTCGTGGTGAATCATTATCGCTGGAAAAATTTGCTGCGCTTAGCAACGACTTGTGGGAAAAGAAAGGGAGATGATTTATGGTAGGAAAGACAGTGAATAAAAGCGTAGACCGTGCATTATTTGAGATTACTCCGGAGATTCAGCATTTTGCAGGATTGTGTGAGAAGAATAATGCCATTGATAAAGAGCTGTATACTAAGTATGAAGTAAAAAGAGGGCTCCGTGACCTGAACGGAAAAGGTGTGCTTGCAGGACTGACCAATATTTCCGATGTATGTGCTAAGAAGATTGTGAATGGCGAAGAAGTTCCATGTGCCGGCAATCTTTATTACAGGGGTTACAATATCAAAGATCTGGTTGGCGGTTTCCTGAAAGAAGATCATTTTGGATTCGAAGAGATTGCTTATCTGCTTTTATTTGGTGAACTTCCGAGTAGTTCCGAACTTGAGATGTTTCATGAGACTCTGGTGGAGAGAAGAACGCTTCCGCCGAACTTTGTGCGTGACGTTATCATGAAGGCTCCGAGCGGCGACATGATGAACAGTCTGTCCAGAGAAATCCTGAATCTCTATTCCTATGATGATAAAGCAGACGATACGACCATCTCGAACGTGCTGAGACAGTGCCTGAACCTGATCAGCCAGTTCCCGATGCTGATGGTCTACAGTTATCATGCATATAATTTCCGCATGGGAGAAGATTTGTACATTTATGCACCACAGCCGAATCTGTCCACAGCTGAGAATATTCTGATGATGCTCCGAGAGGATAAGAAATATACGAAGCTTGAGGCAAGGATCCTGGACATGGCACTGGTGCTCCACATGGATCACGGCGGTGGTAACAACTCAACATTTACCACTCATGTAGTTACGTCCTCAGGAACAGATACGTACTCTACAATGTCTGCAGCGATGGCATCTCTTAAGGGACCAAAGCATGGCGGTGCCAATATCAAAGTAACGCAGATGTTCGCAGATATGAAGGAAAAAATATCTGACTGGACGGACGAAGACGAAGTACATCAGTATCTGGAAGACCTTTTGGATAAGAAAGCATTTGACCGGAAAGGGCTGATCTATGGCATGGGTCATGCGATTTATTCTGTATCCGATCCGCGTGCGGAGATTTTCAAGCAATTCGTAGAGCAGCTTGCGAAAGAAAAAGGACGGGAAGAAGAGTACGCACTGTATGCCATGGTAGAGCGCATGGCTCCACAGGTCATCGGCGAAAAGCGTAAAATTTACAAAGGTGTAAATGCAAATGTGGACTTTTACAGTGGTCTTGTGTATAGTATGCTGGATCTTCCGGCATCTCTTTACACTCCGATTTTTGCGGCGGCCCGTATTGTAGGCTGGAGCGCCCACAGACTGGAAGAGCTCAAGAATGTAGATAAGATTATTCGCCCGGCTTATAAGCCATTGTCTCCATACCGTGAGTATGTGAAGATGGAAGATCGTTAGTCTCCGGTAAAAAAATAAAACCCCGCAGCGGCCCGAAGCTTGCGGGGTTTTGCTTTTGACAATAAAATTCCGTTTCTTTTACTTAGGATCATACAGCCTGAAGAACTGGTTTGCTACGGCTTAGATAGGCGACAAGGATGTCGAAAAATTCACCGGCCGTTGGACGGACATATAATGGCCGCAACGAGTAGGACTGAAGCTGATCATAACCATTTTCCCAACAGACTCTTATAACCGTGCGGATATCACGTTCAACACTTCCGACTGTCGCTTTATACTTTCTGGCAATCTCCGGATAAAGCTGTTTACTGATGGCAAGCAGATATTCCTCGTCTGCCTTGCCACAGGCAGGGGCGCGCTTATTCTTGTCCATACGCTTCTGCACCCGGTCAAACAGGTCTTTCGGAACGATAGCCGGAATTGCATCTGGTACAACGACGTCTCGAAAAGACAATTCACCAATGTAACGACGGTTCTTCAACATGGTGTTCACGCTGCTGTGGGTCATTTTTTCGCCCTGCATATTGCGGACACCCTTGTCGTTGAGGAAATTTACGATCTCCACCATCTTATCGCCGTTGTCATATCGCTGAAAGGCTTCCAGCACCAGCGGAGCAGTCAGCGGGTCAAGGCGATAAAACTTTTCCTCATCGATTTTGTAGCCAATGGTTCCTGTACCGCCAGTACACTTCCCTTTCAGGGCGTTCTCAGTTTGACCACGGATCACCTTTTCGGACAACTCTGCGGAATAGTATTCTGCCATGCCTTCCAGAAGGGTTTCCACCAGAATGCCCTGTGAACCCTCGGCAATGGGCTCCATGACGGAAATCAGATGAACGCCGTTCTTTTCCGCATAAGCCGTGCATTCCCGAATCTGGCCTTCGATGGATTCCTCACGCTAATTATCCGAGGAATAGCGGGCATAGATTACGGCGGTCATAGACTCACTTCCTTTTTCTTATCGAACAGACGGGTAGCTTTTTGCGTACTTGTAGATCTGCCGTGCACAGTCAAGGCTCATTTTGCTGGAATCGTTGTGTTTGAGCCATGCGTTCATGTTGCCAGGATTCAGCTTCAAGTCTGTGTAAAGGCGATAATTCGTCAGTTTCTTTTTTCTGCAGGTCTATTACGCTCGCATTACTGAATTTCTGCGTTTCCAGCCATCTCCATTGCAGCGTTCGATTGACACAGGTTGAGTTATCGGCAGATACAGCAAACACAACGGGCGGCTCTGGTAACAGAGCTGCCCGTTGTGTTCGTTTATGAAAAGGAGAACTTAGATCTCATACCACTTGATCTCGTTGGCATCCAGATGCAGAGCAAAGCTGCTGCCGTCTGTGGTGTAAACGATGGTGTCCTGCGGCTCGTACGTGTTGTTCACCACACAATACTTGCCGTTCTTGACGTAGGCGTGAACTTCTACATTATAATTGGAGCTGAACCATGTATGCAGTTCCTCCTCGCTGTGGGCACTCCACAGGATAGCGCGGTAAAGGGTGCGGCTGTTGGCAAAACTGTAAGGCACACCGCTGATGTACACGGCACGACCCTTGCCGAAGTCGTGTGCCGCCATCTGCACTTCTTTGTTTCGCTGCACCAGCACTTCGGTGCCTTCCAGCGCATAAATATTCCTCTTGCCCTCGCCAAAGTCGATGGGCCGGTCGGCATCCTGCAGAATGAAATGGTCCGGGTGTTCTTCCCAGTTGTATTTGTCGTAGTTGAGGGTGAAGCCGTTTTCTTCCTCCACGCCCAGCACGCTGGCAAGCTGGAGAATGTGGCCCTGATACGGGTGACCGGAAGGCTCACCCACGCCGATAAAGCCGCCGCCGTTCCAGACGAACTTGCGGATAGCGGAGGAGATCTCCGGGTCTTCCCACCAGATGCCGCCGGTGTGTGCGGTGTCGGCATCGCCGACATTGATAATGACATCCAACGAATCCAGCAGATGCGGGTCGTTCTTGATATCCTCAAAGCTGATAAACTTCACATCAAAGGGCGCACCGGACAGCATCTCAATGACACCGGCATAGCTATAGTTCTGCTTGTAATAGAGGGCGTGATGCACCATGTGACAGCCCCAAGCCCGCATTTTACCCCAACAGTTCAGCACGGCCACTCGCTTGACACAGTAGGGTGTGGTGCCCTTGATGTTCTCGTACAGTTCGCGGAACTCGTTGCAGACGCTCTCCACGTAGTCCACGAACTCCGGGAACTGCAAGGCCAGTTTCAGATAGCCGCCATAGCCAATGCGGTCAATGGGCTTGCGCAGGATGGCGCGGCGGGCTGTAACCCAGTTCTCCTTGGCTTCCCGCACCGGGTCGCCGCCCTCGTGGAAGGTGTCGGGGAAGAAGTACGGCAGGAAACGGCCCTCGGTGTACTTCACGCCCTCAATGTCAGAGATCAGGCGCAGGGTGGAGCCGTTGCCCACGCTGCCCACCACGGCATCCAGCCCGATGGTCTTGAACTCCGGCATAAAAGGCTCGGTGCCGATCCAGTGATCGCCCAGGAACATCATCGCCTCGCAGCCGCACTCGTGCGTGATGTCCACCATTTCTTTGGCCAGCTTTGCTACTTCGCGCCGCTGGAACGCCTGAAAATCACGGTATTCCTTGCTGGGCACACGATACTGGTTGTTGTAGTAGCCCTGGTCGATGATATATTCCGGGCGGAACTTGTAACCCACTTCCTGCTCAAACTGATTGAGGATATAGGGGCTGACGGAAGCAGAATAGCCATACCAGTCCACGAATTTTTCCCGCTTGAGTTCATCGAAGATCAGGGTGAACTGATGGAAGAACGTGGTATAGCGGATGACGTTCACATACGGATGCTCTGCAATGAATTTCCGCAAACGCTCCATGGAATATTTGTGGGTCTTGGGCTGACGCACGTCAAAGGTGATCTGGTGCTCAAAATTCGTCCAGCCGTTGGTGGTGGCATTGTACATATGCACCGGGTCCCAGATGAGGTAGGCAAGAAAACTCACGGTATACTCATGGAACGTCACCGCCTGCACGGTCACGCTGCCATCCGCATAACTCCATTGTTCTGGCGGCACAGGCTGACCCGTGGAGCGATCCATGACCTCCCACCAGCGGGTGATGTCATCGTGATCGTTCACTTTCATCAGCTCCGGGCTGATGCCTTTCATCAGAGGGATGGTCACGGTGTCGCCGGGGGCGGTGTAGAAGCCCGTCATAATGTAGCACTGCTGCACCTCGTCCGGGTTTGCTTTGGCCCATGCGTTGTCCTTGCGGGTGGTATAATAGGTAGAATAGATCTTTGCATCGGCGTTTTTCAGTTCCTGCGGAAAATCCGTACCATCGCAGTCACGGATGGCATCCGCACCCCACTTTTTCAGAATCTCCAACGTTTCGGGCACCACATCCAGGTCGGTCGGAATGGTAACGCGCCCGGTCTTGCACTTATCTTCCATAGTTTTCCTCTCTTATCCTCAATCCTGATAGATTGCGTTGTAAATGGCCAGTACTGCCAGCAGCAGTGCCACGCCCACAAGCATGATGCCAAGCCCTGCCAGCTGTCCGGTCATTTTCCAGCCTGCCACAACCAATGCAATGGACAGCACAAACAGCACGATCATCAGCACGATGCGCAGGGCAGGATGCGTTTTCCAGAATGTTTTCATGTTTTGTCACCTTATCCTTTCAAGCCGCCCACCGTCATGCCCTGCGTCAGCTGCTTCTGCACACAGATGTACAAAATCAGAGTGGGCAGCATCACCAGCACAAGACCTGCGTACATGGTGCCATACTGCGCAGCACTCTGCTGAGCCTGCATCAGATTCAGCAGACCCACCGGCAGAGTACGGGGTGCGCTGGTGGAACTCATAAGGGTCATGGAGATGATGTACTCATTCCAGAAAGACAGGAAGTTGAACAGAATAATGGTGATGATAGACGGCTTCGCCATTGGGAAAATGATACGGGTCATTGCAGAGAAATAGCTGGCACCGTCGATGTAGGCTGCTTCTTCAAAGTCATGGGGCAAAGTGGCAAAGTAGCCCGACAGCAGATAGATAGTAAAGGGCAGCGCGGTGGCGGCGTATACCACCGCCAGCACCACCAGATTGTTCAGCAGAAAGCCGCTGCCGAAATGGCCTTTCAGCCACACATCACCATCACGCAGCATCAGGAAGATGGGAACTACGATATAGTTGACATTGATGAACAGACCTGCCATAAACAGCGTGTTCAGCAGCTTGCGCCCCTTGAACCGGAAACGGGACAGGCAGTAAGCTGCCGGCAGCGCAATCACCAGCAACAGCACCAGAGCCAGCGCTGTGACCAGAACGGAGTTGAGCATATATTCGCCCATCTTGGCTCCATTCCACGCATTGACGAAGTTCTGCCAGTAGAATCCGGCAGGCAGTGTCCACGGATTGCCGTAGAACTCCGAGTTCTGCTTGATGGATGCCATAAACACCCATGCCACCGGCACAATGATCGTCACAGCCAGCAGGATCAGCACAAAATAGATGAAAAATTTGTACAGGCCCTCCGCCGAGCGGGAGGATTTTTCTTCCGTTTTCTTCATATTTTTCCTCCTTAAAACTCCAGCGGTTCACGGCTGGTGGCACGGTTGACGCAGGCGGACAAGGCGAACGAGAACAGGAAGATAACCACACCGATTGCCATGCTGTACCCGTAAAGACCGGCGTCCTTCTGGCTGTACATATAGCTCAGTGCCACGTCCGATGCGCCGTTCGGCCCGCCGCTGGTCATCGCCTTAACAAACAGGAACGCCATATTGATGGTGGAAATGATAAAGAAGGTCAGGGTGGTACGGATGTTCGTCCAGACCAGCGGAATCGTGATCTGGAAGAATTGGGTCAGACGGCCCGCTCCATCCAGATTGGCACTCTCGTACAAGCTGGCAGGCACCGAGGACATGGAAGCCATATACATCACCATGTAGTAGCCCACAGCCTGCCAGACCATTGCAATGATGATGGACGGAATGACCAGCTTTTCGCCTTTCCAGAGGATAGGGTCAGTCATATCCCGGAATAGCCCGATGATGCTGTTCAGCATACCATTCTCCGGCTTATAGATGGCAGAGAAGATACCGGAGATGACGACCACAGACAGGATGTTCGGGATGTAGAAAATGATGCGGAAGAAATTCTGCCCCTTGATTTTTTCGCGGGTCAGGATGGCTGCAAACACCAGCGCAAACGCAAAGGTGATGATAGTAACGACCACCACCAGCAGGATCATGTTCTGCATGGAGCGGATGAACTGGGTGTCCTTCAGCAGATGCTGAAAGTTTTTCAGCCCGACAAAGGTTTCGTTTGGCGAGTAGGCTCCACGCTCATACAGGCTCATGCGGAACACATTGAGGGTTGGCAAGATCATAAAAATGAAAAACAGGATGGTGGCCGGTGCCACACAGAGGAACACGAACCGTTTGCGGCTTTTGTCAGATTTCATAGACAAACCGTTCCTTTCTACTGGAATCCAGAAACCCAAAAAAGCGGAGGCGGTCAAAACCGCCTCCGCTGGGCAGGGCCTTGGAAGCTGTTTTCGGATGCAGCTTCGTTCTTACTCGATGATGTTGGCGCGCATCTGGTCGCTGGCGGACTTGATGCCATCGATCCACTGCTGTTCCGTCGTGCTGCCGGAAACCAGAGAGTTGACAGGGTCAAAGAACACCGTGCGGACTTCCACACCGGGGATAGCGGTGAAGGAAGCAAAGTTGCCCATAGCTGCCTTTGCGCCGTTGTCGTAGATGGAGTAGAACATCTTGTTGTCGCCGTCCAGATCATCGGCAATCCCCAGCACAGGCTGGATCGCGCCGCTTTCGGCAAACAGCTTGCAGGCTTCGTCGCTGTACAGGTAGGCTACAAACTGCTTGGCAGCATCCAGATGCTCGGCACCGGCGGGGATCCATGCCTGCTCAAACCATGTATAGCTGTACTGATCGCCGCCAGCCTTGACTGCAGGCAGAGCAGTCATGCCCCACTCGAAGCCATCCGCGCGGGGAGCTTCGCCCATTTCGCCCACGATCCATGTACCGTTGGGCATGAACAGAGCCTTGTTATCCAGCACCAGCTGCTGATTCTGGGTAAAGTCCTGATCGTTCGCCTGTGCCGGAGTGATGGGGTTGGTGTAGGAGGCCAGTTTGGTCACGATGTCAAAGCAGGTCTGTGCCTCGGGGGTGTCCCAGATGCCTTCTTCATAATGGGTCGCCTTGTTGAAGAAGTCGGGGCCGCCGGCAGCGTACATCAGCGCATAGAAGAAGGCGTCGAAGTAGCCAGTGGTGGGGTAGGTGAACAGGTAGGTGCCCTCAGCGGCAGCCTTGTCGCCCAGTGCCCACATCTCGTCCCAGGTCTTGGGTACGTCCCAGCCCTTTTCCTTCAGGAAACCGGCGTTGTAGAACAGGCCGCAGGGGCTGTAGAACATGGGAGCCAGATAGGTTTTGCCGTCGCCGTAGGGGTTGGTCAGGGAGGTGTCGGTAAAGCCGCCGGCAATCTTCTCGCTCACCTTTTTGCTCTCGCCGGGCACGGTCATGCTCAGCACATCGGTGATGTCGGCGATCAGGTTGCCCTTGATGAACTGCTCGGTCAGGGCAGCTTCACGGCCGGTGGCCAGATGGACCACGTCGGGGTAGTCGCCGCCCTGCATGGAGGGGCCGATGACGTCCTCCAGCTTTTTGTCGGTGGTCAGGTCCACCTTGATGCCGGTCTGGGCGGTAAAGGCCTCGGTGACCTTTTTCCACATCTCAGCACCGTAGCCGGTCTCGATGGCAGCAACCTTGATGGTGACGTCCGCAGCCACTGCGGAAGAAGTAGCGGCAGAAGATGCCGTGCTGGACGCGGTGGAGCTGGCAGCACCACCACAGGCAGCCAGGCTCAGTGCAGCGGCACCCACGCCAGCCGCTTTCAGAAAATTGCGACGAGAAATGCGTTTCATAGTGTATCCTCCATCATAAAGATTCCGTTCAAAACCACAACCGGGACAAACAGGTTTTGTCCGAGAGGGTCGTGTGATTTATTGATTTCAATATAGAGGTTTTCACCCTTTACAACAAGATGTTTGTTGTTTCGTTTTTTATAAATCTTGCTTTTTAGAAATTTCTTTCAGCAAAAGCGCTAAATTCGTCCCGTCTGTTTTGGTACATTCTTCCCGTTTGTAACCGGTTTGACATATTTTTATTCTTTAACGGCATCAAAAATATTTATCCTGTCCAAAATCAAGGCTTGCATTTTTTCTTCTTTGCCCCTATAATGAGAAAAACGCACGATTCAACGCATCGGTTTTTGCGATTATATTTTTAGTCTCTTGTTTTTATTTTTATGTTTATTGCGTTTCGCTGTAAAGGAGCCTGTTATGAGCACCGAACGCTTTGATATCCGTCATGCTCCCGCTCCCCGTGAGTCCTTTCGCTTGCTGTACATCAGCAAAAGCAAATTCGGCGGCGACTGGAACAGCACGGCTCACACCCATTCCTGCACGGAGCTGTTCTATTGCCTGAGCGGAGAAGGTCAGTTTTATTTAAGCGGTCAGCTTTATCCGGTCAAACCGGATGATATGATTATCGTCAATCCGCAGGTAGAGCATACTGAGTTGAGCCTGAATGCTTCACCGCTGGAATACATTGTATTGGGCGTTGCTGGCATTGAGATCTTATTCGGCAAGGCTGATTCTTCTTATGCTATCTTCAACTGCCGTGAAAACCGGGAACGGATGGTCACTCTGCTGCATATGCTGCTTGCCGAAGCCGACCGCAGTCTGGATGGCTGCGAAACCGTCTGTCAGGACTTGCTGGAGGTGCTGCTGATCTGGCTGGTACGCTGCACAACGCTCTCTTTGCAGGTGGAAGAAACGCCACGGTCTGACAGCCGGGAGTGTGTAGAGATCAAGCGATATCTGGACAGCAACTTCCGGGAGGACATCTCGCTTGACCGTCTGTCAGAGATCGCACACATCAACAAATATTATCTGGCCCACACCTTTCAAAAAGAGTACGGCATCTCTCCCATCACCTATCTGAATCGTCGCCGCATTGAGGAAAGCAAATATATGCTGGGCAATACAGGTTACAGCTTGGCTCAGATCAGCGAACTGATGGGCTTTTCGTCCCCCAGCTATTTTTCCCAGTGCTTCCGCAAAGCGGAGGGGCTGACTCCCAACGAATACCGCCGTCAGGTACGGCAGGGACAACGCCCTGCCCCGGCAAAACGGCATGAAAGATAAAAAGAAACATTGATTCTGAAGGCAATGCCTGGAGAGCCTATGATTTTGTAGAGAATACCGTCTGTCTGCAACAGGTCGGCTGTGAGGCAGACTTCCGCACTGTGGCAGAAACACTGGGCAAGTTCCAGAACCAGCTGGCCGATTATCCTGCTTCTACCCTCCACGAAACCATTGCCCGTTTTCACGATACGCCCAACCGTTACGCAAACTTTGAAAAAGCTCTTGCAGCCGATGCACTGGGTCGAGCCAAAACCATTGCGCCGGAGATTGCTTTTATCCATGCACGGGAAAAGGACTGCCACGTTCTGCTGGATCAGCTGGCCGCTGGCGAGATCCCGCTGCGTGTCACCCATAATGATACCAAAATCAACAATGTGCTGCTCGATGAAGCCACTGGCAAAGGCATCTGTGTCATTGACCTCGACACCGTGATGCCGGGTCTTTCGGCTTATGATTTCGGTGATTCCATCCGCACCGGTGCCAACGACTGCGCCGAGGATGAACCTGACCAGAGCAAAGTCCACTTTGACCTGCATCTGTATGAAGTGTTTGCCAAAGGCTATCTTTCCACTGCTGGTTCCACCATGCACACAGCTGAAAAAAAGAGTCTTGCTTGGGGTGCTAAGCTCATGACACTGGAATGCGGCATCCGTTTCCTGACCGACTATCTGGAGGGCGACCATTATTTCCATATTGCCCACCCGAACCACAACCTCGACCGTGCCCGCACCCAGTTCACGCTGGTACGACAGATGGAAGATATATTCGATCAGATGACCGCGATCGTCTGCCCGGACAATCACTGATTTCGCAATCTCCTCCATTCGGATACAGCAAGAAGCATGGACGCTCTCCTTTTTTGGGGGGCATCCATGCTTCTTTTTACAGCTTATCCCTACACACCCATCAAATCGTCCTTTGAGGACGCCGGGAGCGTTGAGGACATGATGCTGTACACCGAGCTGGAAGCTGCGGTACACGCAATGATCCAGCGGCTGGAATATAGCTTCACGTTCA
>ERZ791800.1219-NODE-1219-length-11933-cov-2.657350_pt1 | contig 11933 bp, 7 predicted proteins | sample MGYA00510310_ERZ791800 | MGnify/ENA primary metagenome ERZ791800 (study PRJEB30046, sample SAMN00791954) | human gut metagenome | study: EMG produced TPA metagenomics assembly of the A metagenome-wide association study of gut microbiota in type 2... | reverse complement strand
GAAGACGAAACCTAGCAGATTAGGGGCGATTTACTTGGAAGCGTTGAAGAGGCATGCACAATAATTTTATATATGCTTAAAGAAAGGTAGAAAACAATGGAACAACAGCAGCCAGAAAAGAAACACAAACGAAGAGTCAGATATAAAGGGACTCATCCAAGAAGATTCGAAGAGAAATACAAAGAATTAAATCCAGAAAAATACGGAGATACGATTCAAAAAGTTATTAGTAAAGGAAGTACACCGGCAGGAATGCACATTTCTATCTGTGTAAAAGAAATTCTTGAATTTTTTGACATCCAGCCGGGACAAAAAGGATTGGATGCAACCTTAGGATATGGCGGACATACAAGAAAGATGTTAGAAAAGTTACAGGGCAAAGGTCATATCTACGCATTAGATGTAGACCCGATCGAATCTGTAAAGACAGAAAAACGTCTGCATGATGCAGGGTTTGGAGAAGATATCTTAACGATCAAGCATATTAATTTTGCTAATATTGATCAGGTAGCCGAAGAAGTTGGACCATTCGATTTCATTTTAGCCGACCTTGGCGTATCCTCCATGCAGATTGATAATCCGGAAAGAGGATTTTCTTATAAATTTGAAGGACCATTAGATTTAAGACTGAATCCAGAAAAAGGAATTTCAGCGGCAGAGCGTTTAGAAGATATCACGAAGGCTGAATTTGAAGGGATGCTCATTGAAAATGCAGATGAGCCATATGCAAAACAGATCGCAAAAGAAACCGTTGCAACAATGAAACGAGGAAAGAAGATCAAGACAACAACAGATCTTAAAGATGTCATTGAAAGAGCATTAAACTTCTTGCCGGAAAAAGAGCGAAAAGAAGCAGTTAAAAAATCCTGCCAGAGAACATTTCAGGCTTTGCGTATTGATGTAAACAGCGAGTTTGAAGTATTAGAAGAATTATTGGAGAAACTTCCAGATGCATTAGCACCAGGTGGAAAGGTTGCGATCCTTACATTCCACTCTGGAGAAGATCGACTTGTAAAACATGCGTTTAAGTATGGGAAGAAAGTAGGAATCTACAGTGATGTAGCCAAAGATGTTATTCGTCCATCAAAAGAGGAATGTGCCCAGAACGGAAGAGCAAAATCAACAAAGATGCGCTGGGCGATCAAAGTGAAATAAAAATTAAAAGGAAGGGAAATATTAAAAAGAGGTATGCTTTTTAATATTTCCTTTTTTTCAAAAATATGAAAGAAAATGGTTTAAAATGATTGACTTTGACCGAAACTGTGTTATAATGAAGAAAAAAAAGAAACAAATGATTGATTTTGACGTTTTTAATTTTGGAAAAGGAGGATAACCTGTATGAGAATTACAGAGCTGTTGCAGGATGCAACAATTGACCTTGGTGTGAAGGTTAACAGCAAAGAAGAAGCAATTGATCATCTGGTTGATTTAATGGTCAAGGGCGGAAACATCACAGATCGCGAAGAATACAAGAAGGGCATTTTAGCAAGAGAAGCTAATGGAACAACTGGTATCGGAGGAGGGATTGCAATTCCTCATTCTAAGAACAAAGCAGTAACTAAGGCTGGATTAGCTTCTATGACAGTACCAGACGGAGTTGATTATGAAGCAATGGATGGAGAACCATCTGACGTATTTTTTATGATCGCAGCACCAGCAGAAGGAAGCGACGTGCATTTAGAAGCATTGTCAAGATTATCTGTGATCTTAATGGATCCAGTATTTAAGGACAGTTTATTAAAGGCAACAAGCAAGGAAGAATATCTTGCATTGATCGACAAGAAAGAAACAGAGAAATTCCCAGAAGAGGCGGCGAAGGAAGAAGAGAAACCTGCTGTACAAGAAGAGAAAGCAGACGATGGAACGATCAGAGTTCTTGCAGTTACAGCATGCCCAACAGGAATCGCTCATACATTCATGGCAGCAGAATCTCTTGAGAATAAAGCAAAAGAGATGGGAATTACATTAAAAGCTGAGACAAATGGTTCAGGTGGAGCAAAGAATGTCTTAACAAAAGAAGAGATTGAAAATTGTGATGGAATCATCGTAGCAGCAGATAAGAACGTTGAGATGGCACGTTTTGATGGAAAACAGGTTCTTCAGACAAAAGTAGCGGACGGAATTAATAAACCAGAAGAACTGATCCAGACAATTTTAGATAAGAAAGCGCCAACATATCATCATTCAGGAGCAGCAGCACAAGAAGATAGTGCAGAAGGTGAAAGCGTTGGACGTCAGATTTATAAACATCTGATGAATGGTGTATCTCATATGCTGCCATTTGTAATCGGTGGAGGTATCTTGATCGCTCTTGCATTCTTAGTAGATAATCAGGCGATCAACCCGGCAAACTTCGGTAAGAATACACCACTTGCAGCTTTACTAAAGACAATCGGTGAACAGGCATTTGGATTTATGCTTCCAATCTTAGCTGGATTTATTGCAATGAGTATTGCAGACCGACCAGGATTAGCGATAGGTTTCGTTGGTGGAGCATTAGCAAATGGTGGTTATACATTTGCAAATATCATGGCATATGATTCTGCCAAAGCCGTTTCCTCTGGATTTATCGGAGCATTATTTGCAGGTTTTGTTGGTGGATATATCATGGTTTTATTAAGAAAACTGTTTGATAAATTACCAAGTGCATTAGAAGGGTTAAAACCAATTTTACTATTCCCAGTTTGTGGTATTTTAATTATGGGTGTTGTGATGATCGCAGTTAATCCGGTTGTTGGAGCGATCAATACAGGACTGAATAACTTCTTATCATCTATGAGTGGAACAAGTTCTATCCTTTTAGGAGCAGTTCTTGGAGCGATGATGTCCATTGATATGGGTGGTCCATTTAATAAAGCAGCGTATGTATTTGGTACAGCACAGTTAACAGTAGCCAATGCAGGACCAGAACAGTATGCGATCATGGCAGCTGTTATGGCCGGAGGAATGGTACCTCCACTTGCGATCGCACTTTGTACAACATTCTTCAAGAATCGTTTTACAGAGAGTGAAAGAAAATCTGGTGTTGTAAATTACATCATGGGATTATCATTCATTACAGAAGGAGCTATCCCGTTTGCAGCAGGAGATCCAATCCATATCCTGCCACCATGTATCGTAGGATCTGCAGTAGCAGGTGCGTTATCCATGGCATTTAAATGTGGGCTTCCAGCACCACACGGTGGAATCTTTGTTATTGGAGTCATCACGAATCCAGTACAATACTTAATTTCTGTAGCAGTTGGTGCAGTTATTGGAATGATCGTTATGTCATTTACAAAGAAACCATTAAATAAATAAGATTGTAAATAACCATTTACAATAAATTAATTCCTCATATTTTCATAAGCAATATTTATAATAAGTAAACAGAGATTGTGAAATTTTGCAATCTCTGTTTGCTATTTTGATAAAACAATGATATACTAGATAAGATTTTAGAAATCAAAGACAGTTCATTCGTACCATCCTGTCTATAAACAAAACTAGGACTGAGAAGAAGATTTTCAGGATACAGGTACGCGTGCTTGTATCCTTTTTTTGATTGAAAATATATGTAGAAGGGAAAGAAGAAAATGTATCAGTTAACAACACATGCATCCTTTGATTCAGCTCATTTTTTATCGGGTTATGAAGGAAAATGCAGCAATATCCACGGTCACCGCTGGAAATTAGAAGTTACCGTACAAAGTGAAACATTAGAACAGACAGGGCAGATTCGAGGAATGGTTGTCGATTTTGGACAGTTAAAAGATGATATTAAAAAATTAGCAGATGAGTTTGATCATAGTCTGATCATAGAAGATGGAACATTAAAAGAGAAGACAGTAGAAGCATTGAAAGAGGAAAATTTCAAAATGATCTTCGTAGATTTTCGTCCAACTGCAGAGAGTTTTGCAAAATATTTTTATGATAGAGTGAAAGAAATCGGATATGATGTCAAGTTAGCGAAAGTTTATGAGACACCAAATAATATGGCAGCATATGGGGAGTAAATGAGATGGAAACATTTAAAGTAGTCGAAACCTTTGTAAGTATCAACGGAGAAGGAAAGAAAGCTGGTCGTCTTGCTATGTTTATCCGATTGAAAGGATGTAACTTAAACTGCTCTTACTGCGACACAACATGGGCCAATAAAAGAGATGCAAGATGTGAATTATTGACGGCACCGCAGATTGTAGAAAGGATCAAAGAAGCAGGAGTCGAACTTGTTACATTAACAGGTGGAGAGCCTCTTCTTGACGAAAATGTATCAGAATTGATCGGAAGTATCTTGATGATGCCAAAAGTTGAGATTGAGATTGAGACAAATGGAAGTGTACCGATCAGATATTATAAAGAAAGAGACAACAGACTGACAATGACAATGGATTACAAACTTCCATCCAGTAATATGGAAGAGAATATGTGCCTTGAAAATATGGAATATTTAAAACCATGGGATGTTGTCAAATTTGTTATTGGAAGCAGGGAAGATTTAAACAGAGCAAAAGAAATCATCGAAAGATTCAGCCTGTGCCAGAAGGCGATCGTATATTTCAGTCCTGTATTTGGCAAGATCGAACCAGAAGAAATCGTTGAATTTATGAAAGAAAACAAGCTTAACAAAGTCAGATTCCAGATTCAGATCCACAAAGTCGTATGGGATCCTGACAAGACAGGCGTTTAGTACTAATTTATTATGGGAGGAAATACTATGGCAATCGATAAAGAAGCGATCAAGGAACATGTAAGAGGAATCCTTGTTGCACTTGGAGATGATCCAGATCGTGAAGGATTAAAAGAAACACCAGATCGTGTCGCAAGAATGTATGAAGAAGTCTTTGAGGGAATGAATTATAGTAATCATGAGATCGCACAGATGTTTTCAAAAACATTTGAAGATGATCTAAGTGTCAAAGACCACAAAGATATGGTGATTGTAAAAGATATAGATATCTTTAGCTATTGCGAACACCATATGGCATTAATGTATGATATGAAAGTTTCTGTGGCATATCTGCCAAAAGATAAAGTATTAGGACTTAGCAAGATTGCAAGAATCTGTGACATGGTTGGAAAACGCTTACAGCTTCAGGAAAGAATCGGAAGTGATATCGCAGAGATCATCATGGAAGTTTCAGGAAGTGAAGATGTAGCCGTTTATATCGAAGGGTGCCATAGCTGCATGAGTGCAAGAGGAATCAAAAAACAAAATGCTAAGACAGTGACAACAACACTTCGTGGAGCATTTGACACAGATTCTACATTAAAATGGCATTTTATGATGCAGGCAGGAAAATAAGAAAAGGAGATAAGCAAAATGGCAAAACCAAACAAAGCCGTTGTTGTATTCAGCGGTGGACAAGACAGCACAACATGCCTTTTCTGGGCAAAGAAGAAATACGATGAAGTGATCGCACTTTCATTTAACTACGGGCAGAGACATTCCAAGGAACTTGAATGTGCCAAGAAGATCTGTAAAGAACACGGGGTAGAACATCATATCTTAGATATGGAACTATTAAACCAGTTAGCGCCAAACTCTTTAACAAGAGTAGACATGGAAGTAGATCATGAAGCACCAAAAGAAGGAACACCAAATTCATTTGTTGATGGAAGAAACATGTTATTCTTAACATTTGCAGCTGTTTTTGCAAAACAAAGAGGAATTCATGTATTAGTAACCGGTGTTTCCCAGAGTGATTTCAGTGGATACCCAGACTGTCGCCATGTCTTTATCTCATCCCTAGAGACAACATTAACACTTGCCATGGATTATGAGTTTGAAGTGATCACACCACTGATGTGGATTGACAAGAAACAGACATGGGAGATGGCTGACAAATTAGGTGTTTTTGATATCGTAAGAAATGAAACTTTAACATGCTATAATGGAGTGATGGGTGATGGATGCGGAGAATGCCCAGCATGTAAGTTAAGAAGACATGGATTAGAGGAATATTTAAAAGTCCGTGGACATAAATAAGAATATACAAAAGAGAAAAAGGATCTTGTAATTGTACAAGGTTCTTTTTGCTATTTATACATATGAATAAATGAAAAAAAGTTGCAAGAAAGCATTGATAAAATTTTAACAATAGTGTACTATGTATTTGTAGCGAAACAATCGATTGAAATCGGATATTCAGATATATGAGGATAAGTTCAATTTCGGTCATCCAGGTAAAAGGAGATGTAGTTATGGCAAGATTTACATTACCAAGAGATTTATACTTCGGAGAAAACGCATTAGAGACACTAAAAACAATCAAAGGAAACAAAGCAGTATTATGCCTAGGCGGCGGATCCATGAAACGTTTTGGATTTGTTGACAAGGTTGTTGGATATTTGAAAGAAGCTGGAATTGAAACAAAACTGATCGAAGGAATCGAACCAGATCCATCTGTAGAAACTGTTATGAAAGGTGCCAAAGTGATGCAGGAATTTGAGCCAGACCTGATCATCGCAATGGGTGGAGGATCACCAATTGATGCAGCAAAGGCAATGTGGGTATTTTATGAGCATCCACAGACAACCTTTGATGACATCAAAGATCCATTTACAATTCCACCACTTCGTAATAAAGCAACATTTATCGCAATTCCATCAACCTCAGGAACAGCAACAGAGGTAACGGCATTCTCAGTAATTACAGATTACAGTACAGGAATCAAATACCCACTGGCTGATTTTGAGATCACACCAGATGTAGCGATCGTAGATCCATCATTGGCAGAGACCATGCCACAGACATTAACAGCACATACAGGAATGGATGCATTAACTCATGCAATCGAAGCTTACGTTGCAGGATTACATTCTCCATTCTCAGATCCGTTAGCGATCCATGCGATTGAGATGATCTTTGATAACCTGAAAGCATCTTATGAAGGGGACATGCAAGCAAGAGGAAACATGCATATCGCACAGTGCCTGGCAGGAATGGCATTTTCTAACGCACTGCTTGGAATCGTACATTCCTTAGCTCATAAGACAGGAGCAGTCTTTGATACAGGACACATTCCTCATGGATGTGCAAATGCAATCTATCTTCCATATGTCATCCAGTACAATGCCAAAGTCTGTGAAGACAGATTCGCAATGATCGCAAGAAAATTAGGACTTCCTGGAGTTACAGATAAGGCATTAACTTTATCACTGATCAAAGCGGTAGAAGATTTGAGAGCAAGTCTTAATATTGTATCTAATCTGAAAGATTTCGGAGTAAATGAAGAAGAATTTATTGAGAAGAAACATATGATCGCAGAGAGAGCAGTTGGAGATGCTTGTACGGGATCTAATCCGAGAGAAACATCTGTTGAGGATATGGAGAAGATATTGGAATGTATTTATTTTTTATCATATACCTGAAGTCTATAGAGTGGACAATTCACAAGATTGGAAAATTTAAGGTGGTGTGTATGTTTTACTGTATTGGATTGTATATTTAGTTAATTGATAACTGAAAATTCTCTCTTTTTAAGTCTCGTAGAAATTAAGTTAACGTGAATTTAAAATTAAGATTTTCAAAGACAGAGGAATGGTAAATATAAGATACAAAATGCCAATTTAGTTCCCGACAAACAGAAATTTGCAAGGAAAGAACTGTTGTTTTATATTACTTCGATTAGAATCCTTTAAACTATCACATGCATCAAAGACTTCGTCAAATCACAATTTACAGATGAATAGACGAAGTCAGCAAAATAATGTATAATAAGAACCAAAATAAGGAGGAAGCCAACTTATGGGAAGATATCTAAATAGTTCAACTCCATATGCATTATATCAAGGTGAAGCAAATCAGCCATACTTTGTAGATAAATCATTATTGCTGACAGAATTGTTTCCTGTTTTGGATGCAGGAAATCAGCATATTTGTATCACAAGACCAAGACGTTTTGGAAAAACGATCATGGCTAATATGATTGCAGCATTTTTGAGCAAAAAAGTGGATTCAGATTCGATTTTTGGTAAACTAAAGATTGCTGACAATTCAAAATATAAAGAATACAGAAATAAATATAATGTAATTTCTATCGACTTCAGTAAGATATCAAGATCCTGTGATTCATATGCTGACTATATAGGAAAAATCGAAACCACTTTAATCAGAGATTTGAAAAAAGAACATCCACAGATTGAAGTTTATGAAGATGATTCGGCAGCGGATATTTTAGAGACGATTTTTGAAGAATGTGGTCAGGAACGCTTTGTTTTTGTTCTGGATGAATGGGATTTTATTTTTCATAAAGATTTTATTACCGAAGAAAATAAAAAGCAGTATATCCAGTTTTTGAGTAATTTATTAAAAGACCGTCCATATGTTCAAATGACTTATATGACAGGAATTCTTCCGATTGCAAAATATTCTGATGGATCAGAATTAAATATGTTCGATGAGTATGATATGGCATGTAAGGAAAAATACAGTGAATATTTTGGGTTTGTGGAAGAAGAAGTAGATCAGCTTTATGATATTTATAAAAGGATAACAAAGAATCCAAAGATTTCAAGAAATGAATTAAAAGAATGGTATGATGGATATCGTGCGGCAGCAGGAGAGTATTTATATAATCCAAGATCAGTTGTCTGTGCATTAAGAGATAATCAACTGGCAAACTACTGGATAAGTTCAGGGACTTATGATTCTGTTTTCACTTATATTAAAGGGAATATAGCAGATGTAAGAAATGATCTTGTATTAATGGTTGCAGGAGAACATGTCCCAGCAAAAATGCAGCAATATGCAGCAACAGCAAATGAATTGCATACGAAAGACCAGATTTATTCGGCAATGGTTGTTTATGGATTGTTGACTTATGAGGATGGAAAGGTATTTATTCCAAATAAAGAGTTGATGGATAAGTTTGATGAATTACTGTTATCGAATCAACAATTAGGATATGTATATCGATTGGCAAGAGAATCTCAAAGAATGCTTCAAGCAACGATTCATGGAGATACAGATACCATGGAAGAAATACTTGAATATGTTCATGATACAGAAGTACCTATTTATTCGTATAATAGTGAAGTAGAATTATCGGCGATTGTAAATTTAGTATATCTTTCTGCAAGAGATGAATACCGTGTTGAGAGAGAAGATAAAGCAGGAAAAGGATTTGTAGATTTTATCTTTTATCCAAAAAGAATTGATATGCCGGGAATTATTTTGGAACTAAAAATAGATCATACACCACAAGAAGCAATAGAGCAGATTAAAGAAAAGAATTATCAATTAAGATTTCAAGGAAAAATTGGAGAATATCCAGTATATGACGGAAGTATATTAGCAGTTGGAATCAGTTATGATAGAAAAACGAAGAAGCATAATTGTGAAGTGGAAACGTTATAAATAAAAAGGATACACAATCAATAGGATGTTAACAAAGGGATTTGATTGTGTATCCTTTTTTACTATAAATTTTCTCATATATATTGACACAATTATAAAAAAGGTATATCATAACTGTACTATATGAAATGGTACAGTTAATACAATTCATACAGTAAAAACAATAAGGAAAGAGGCGATAATTTTAATATGAAAGGCAGAAAGGTGATTATCATCTTGTATAGTATCGTACTAATCAGTACAAATATTTTGGCGTTTGTGATGTTCAGCAATTATCAGATGACACATAAGCTTTTTCAAAAGAGGGTGGCAGAGATTCAATACAGCCAGCAGGCAATAGGAAGACTGACAGATGTCCAAGAAGATTTGATAAAGTTTGCAAAGAAAAATCATATATCAATTATGAAATATGAATTCTTAAGTGGAAAGGAATTAGCAATCTATTCCACAGATGAACAAGCACTTAAGCACATGAAATTTCCATATAGTACATGGAAGATCAGAACATATTCATTTAAAGAATTGAGAAATGTTGGATGTGGGAATACTTTTTTTATGGATAATCATACGACTCCTCAGATTGAGAAGAAATTAAAGCGTCAATTTTCAACATACGGGAAAGTGAAATTCTATACAAATGAAGAAAAAATAGAACTGATCAATAATCTGTCACCAGTATATCTGATAGGATTTGGTGTCCTGTTTTTGATCATAGGATTTACAAGTTATTATGTATCATCGAGAAAGAAACTGGCATTAATGAGATACTGGGGATATTCGAATGCTTCGGCTATTTGGAATATTAATAAAGATATCATAAAAATTTTATCCATTAATGAAATCTTATGGTTGATCTTATGGCTGGCTGCAGGTTGGAAATTTGAAGGTTTGCAAAATATATGGCAATACTTTCGGACATATCTTCTCTGCAATATGGGAATTAATACAGCAATCTTTATTATGGCAGTTCTTATGAACTATCTAGTCATTTATTTCCAAACGTCGATTAGTCATGTAAAAGGAAAAAACTTTTTTACTGGAACAAAACAAGTTTCTTATATGATTTTGACAAGTATCTTTTTTGCGTTGCTTATGATTTTGAGCAACACAGCAAATGATATGCAACGACTGCAAAGAAAAGAAAAAGCATTGGAATATTGGGATAACACAAAACACATTTACACAATAAATTTTAGGGGATATGATAACTCAGTCACAGATTTATCCAAAGAACAGAAACAGATTAATGATGAATTATCCAGATTTTATCAAGAAGGAATCAAAGATATGCAGGTATTTTTGATGAATTCAGATAATTATGCAAAGGAAGCGGATGGAAAAGGTGGCTGGACATATGCATATCAATATAAAGGTACAAAAGAAGAGCAGATATGTTCACCTTATGGGAGAAGTGTAAGGATTGATGAGAATTATTTAAAAAGAAATCCAATAAAGACTTGTAATGGAAAATCAGTCAAAAAACAGATAGAACATAAGAAAAATACACTAAACCTCCTGGTTCCAGAGCAATATAAGAAATATGAGAAAAAGATCATAAAACAATATAAAGATGAATTTTATTTTCAAAAAGTTACGGTAGATAATGACTATCGAAAGGCATTGAAGCAACCGAAAAATCTTTTAAAAAAGAAGGAATTAGCAGTTCACATTATTTATGTAAAAAGGAATCAAAGCTATTTTACTTATGATTCGGATACAGGAAATGATAAAAATCAGATCATAGATCCAATCGCAGTATTATTTTACGCTGATCGTATGGATTCATCGAATATTGCATTTATGTATCCAGGGGAACTGGCTCCAGGAAGTGTTTATTTCGAAGATAATTCCAGAGAACAGGGACATGCTTTTCGAAAAGTAGAGGAGTTGGAGAAGAAATTAAATATCTATCAATTTAATTCTACAACAAATGTTTATGGAATGGCAGCAGATCAACTAGTAAAGATCCAGCAAAAAGTAATATATCAAGGTGTAATTTTGGCAGCAATTATTCTCTGTTCCGTTATATTTATAACAATTTCAATTTACGGTTACTATTATTCAAAACGACAGAAATTAATGATGCAGTCTCTCTTTGGATATCATTATCTGGAGTCGGTGAAAGAAATTTTGATCGTATTTGGAATGATCAATATAGGCACGACATTCGTTGTATATGCGATCAAACATGATCAGATCGTATGGTATTTTATGATTTTTGCATGCATCATAGAATTTATCATCACAAAAATAGAGTATGATCACTTAAATCAGAAAAATTTGGAAGAAAGAATCATAAAAGGAGAGCAGAATTGATGATAGAATTAAAAAATATTTGCAAAACTTTTGGAAAGCATGAGGTGCTAAAAGATTTTTCATTACAGATCAAAAAGAATGAATTTGTAGCGATCATAGGAGAAAGTGGTGCAGGAAAAACAACAATTTTAAATATAATCTCCATGTTAGAACAACCTGATGCAGGGGAAATTGTGATTAATGAGAATAACCATTTTACAAAGAAGAAAATTCAAAATCTAAGAAGATATGTATTTGGATATATTTTTCAAAACTATGTTCTAATAGAAGAAGAGAC
>ERZ791800.1215-NODE-1215-length-11989-cov-106.885453_pt1 | contig 11989 bp, 9 predicted proteins | sample MGYA00510310_ERZ791800 | MGnify/ENA primary metagenome ERZ791800 (study PRJEB30046, sample SAMN00791954) | human gut metagenome | study: EMG produced TPA metagenomics assembly of the A metagenome-wide association study of gut microbiota in type 2... | reverse complement strand
GGTCGAAAACGTAGAGCAGAACCACCACGAGCACAATCATCGCCACCACGGCAGCAATCATCAGGTTGAGCTGCTGGGCATTCTCGTCGAGTGCCGCGGCACGTGCCTCCAGCTGGCGGTCCTGTCGCGAACGGTCCTGCAAATCCAGATAGATATTGCGGTTGTAATCGCTCTGCTGCTTATCATCTATAGCCGAATAAACCAGGCAGAGTCTTTCACGTATCGACGCTACGAGGTCGGGTGCCTGTTCTATCGCCTTGTTGTCGTTCAGGGCATGATTCAGGCAGTCGAGCGCCGAAGAATAATCATGGATATCCCAGAAACATTCAGCCAGCGTACGGTTGGCTCCGGCAGTCTGATAAACATCTCCGTAGCTCGAAAAGAGGTTGAGGGCACGCTGGGCAAAGTTGCCTGCCAGCAGATTGTTTGGCATCTGCTCGATGTTGAGATACTGGAAAGCAGGCAGGTTGTTGCGTATGAGGAAATCGCTCACCTCTCCTTTTCTGAGGTGCTCGCTAATAGATTGCAGGGCGTTAGCCTGCCAGTAAGGATAAGGATGGGCAGGGTCGCTAGCCAGCATGTAGCAGCTGATCAGCCGGTCGAATTCCGCCTGATTGATTTCGTTTTCGGTTCCCTTGACGATAGCTCCGCCCGAACCTATATTATAAAGATAGTTGAGATATTGTGCCGAATCCTGTTCCAGCTCATCTGGGTCCAGAAGGTTAAGCTCCTGAAGCATCGGCTCGTCTAAGCCCACATAATAAAAATAGGTGGCGGCAACAATACTGAATTCAGATTTCGCATAAATCACACGTTTGCTTTCTCTCGGGGGCATAGAATTCACCTCTTCGCGAATTCTGCGCAAACGCCTCATCGCCTTTTCGCGATAAGCATAAAAATCTTTGTTGTGCGATTCTCTCTGGCAGAGTCGCATGTTCTGAACATCGGCAATGGCGAGTTCAATCTGATTATCGCTCTCCTCTTCAACTTTCCTCAGCCATCCCTTGGCACCCTTGTAATCCATCTTGGCTATACAGACGAAGGCAAGGTTGTTATAGGCTTCAGCACGGCCTGAGGAATAATTTTCTGAAAGCTTCAAAGCCCTCTCAGCCAGCACTTTAGTAGAATCGAGGTTGCGATAATGATAAGCATAGGATTGCTCGTTCAGCTCATCTACCCTTGCCTTATTCGCAGGAGAACAAGCTGAAAGAAAAAGAGTCGCCACCACCAGAAGTGATGATGGCGACATGAAAAAGAAAGATGCTGAAATTTGCATCTCAGATGAAAAATATTCTAAATTAAGCGCGAGCCTTCGCGATGTAACCGAGAGCCTCCTGACACTTGGCTGTGATGGCAGCCCAGTCGCCAGCAGCAACAGTCTCCTTAGGGAAGAGCTTAGAGCCCATACCTACGCAGAGAACGCCAGCCTTGATCCAAGGAGTAAGATTCTCCTCTGTTGGCTCTACGGCACCTGTTACCATGATGTTGCTCCAACGCAAAGGTGCCATTACGTTCTTGACGAATGAAGGACCGCCTACGTTACCTGCTGGGAATACCTTGGTTACGTCGCAACCGGCAGCCTGAGCATTATTGATTTCAGTTACAGAACCGCAACCTGGTGAATAAGGAACCAGACGACGGTTGCAAACTGGAGCAATCTCTGGGTTGAAGTTAGGACCTACGATGAAGTTAGCGCCGAGCTGGAGATACAGAGAAGCTGTACCGGCGTCAACAACTGTACCTGCACCCAGAATCATCTCAGGGCAAGCCTTGTCGGCCCACTTTACCAACTCTCCGAAAATCTCGTGAGCGAAGTCACCACGGTTAGTAAACTCGAAAACACGTACGCCACCCTCGTAACAAGCCTTGATGACGTTCTTGCAGATTTCAACATCCTTATTGAAGAAAACAGGTACCATACCAGTCTCTTTCATGGCTGCCATAACCTGCATTTTGCTAAACTTTGCCATTATCTTATATGAATTAATAATGAATAGTTTATAGGAGGCTACGCCCGTAAGCAAGACTGCCTATAAACTATCAACTATAAACTTTAAACTATAATTATCTCTGAACGCGACCATTAGCGTTACCTCCAGCCAGGCTCTCTACCTCGTCAGCAGATACCAGGTTGAAGTCGCCAGGGATAGTATGCTTCAAAGCAGAAGCAGCTACCGCAAACTCAAGAGCCTCGCCCTGAGTCTCCTTAGTAAGAAGACCATGAATCAGACCACCAGAGAAAGAGTCGCCACCACCAACGCGGTCGATGATAGGGTTGATGTCATAGTGCTTGCTCTGATAGAACTCCTTACCATCATAGATAAGAGCCTTCCAGCCGTTGTGTGTAGCAGAGAGAGATTCGCGGAGAGTAGAAACAACATACTTGAATCCGAACTCCTTCATCATGCCCTTGAAGATTCCGTAGTAACCCTCAGCATCAGTCTTACCGCCCTCTACGTCAGCATCTGGCTTGAAGCCCAGGCAGAGCTGAGCATCTTCCTCATTACCGATGCAAACATCAACATACTGCATCAGAGGACGCATAACAGAGATAGCCTTCTCTGAAGTCCAGAGCTTCTTGCGGAAGTTGAGGTCAACAGAAACAGTTACGCCGTGACGCTTGGCAGCCTCACAAGCCAACTTGGTAAGCTCAGCAGCCTTGTCGCTGATAGCTGGAGTAATACCGCTCCAATGGAACCACTGGGCACCCTCCATAATCTTGTCGAAATCGAAATCAGATGGATCTGCCTCAGCAATTGCGCTGTGTGCACGGTCGTAGATTACCTTGGATGGGCGCATAGAAGCACCAGTCTCGGCATAGTAGAGACCTACGCGGTCGCCACCACGAGCGATGAATTCTGTGTTAACGCCGTAACGACGGAGACCGTTGACAGCAATCTGACCGATCTCGTGCTTAGGGAGTTTAGATACGAAGTAAGCATCATGACCATAGTTAGCCAAGCTTACAGCTACGTTAGCCTCACCACCACCAGGGATGATGCGAAGTGATTCACTCTGAATGAAACGATCATTGCCTTCTGGTGATAAACGAAGCATGATCTCGCCTAATGTTACAATTTTTGCCATGTTTGATAGTTTTAATTTTTTTGTTTTTATTTTGTTTGTTATGAGTAACAAATTAAATTCCACTTTTCAGTAGAGAAATGAAGTTCAATTATCAGTTGTCGTTCAATTTCGAGGGCAAAAATAACCATAATTTCTCGAATAACGAAATAAAATCGCATTTTTTTTTGTTTTTCGTGCAAAAAAGTTGCTGTGTCTTCGCACAATTCAAAAAATTGTTGTATATTTGCGGCAAAATTCGTACTTGTGGTCGCACACAACAGAATTGCTTAATACTAATTGTGGTCTGTGCACAGCTAGGAAGTACCTGCGACGTTTTATCTATCGTAGCCCCCAGAAGAGGCTCCTTATATAATAAGTACACGCGAGGCTACCAGACCCGTAATGCTAAAAAACAATGGCCGAAAAAATCAGAATCAAGGATATTGCTGAGAGAGCTGGCGTATCCGTTGGAACCGTAGACCGAGTTCTGCACGACCGCCCAAACGTGTCGAAAACTGCACGCGACAAGGTCGAGAAAGCCCTCAAGGAAATGAATTATCAGCCTAATGTGTACGCCAGCGCTCTGGCTTACAACAAATCCTATACCTTCTACCTGCTGATTCCGAAACATGAATCGGAGGCTTACTGGGAGGAAATAGAGGAAGGCGCAAAAAAATGTGAAGATATCCGACGTGACTTCCATATCGATGTAGAGATTCGTTTCTATGAGCGTTCCACCGAGGAATCGTTCCGCGAAGAAGGCAACAAGATTCTTGAGGCCAGTCCGGAAGGAGTTATCGTGGTGCCTTCATCGCTCGACGTGACCCGCGAGTTTACCGAGGCGTTGCATCACAAAGGCATCCCGTTCATCCTGCTCGACTCCTACATGCCCGATCTGCGTCCGCTCTCTTTCTTCGGCCAGGATTCGTTCTGTTCCGGTTTCTTCGCAGCCAAGATGCTGATGATGCTTGCAGCAAAGGAAGATGAAATCATGCTCATGAGGCAGACCAAAGACGGAAGAGTGGTCAGCAAGCAGCAGGATAACCGAGAGGTAGGATTCCGCCATTACATGCACGACCACTTCCCTAACGTGAAGATTACCATGCTCGACCTGCCGTTGAGCGGCACACGTGCAGAATTTGTCAAAATGCTGGAGAAGTTCTTTGCCGAGCATCCGAACATCCACCATTGCATCACCATGACTTCGAAGGCGCACATCGTGGGCGACTTCCTGCTGAAAACCAACCGCCGCGACGTTCAGATTATGGGCTATGATATGGTAGAGAAAAACGCCCGCTGTCTGCGCGAAGGAAGCATCTCCTTCCTCATCGCCCAGCACGCCTACATGCAGGGTTACTCCTGCGTAGACACGCTCTTCCAGGCCATCGTGCTGAAGAAGAAAGTTACGCCGGTAAACTATATGCCTATCGAGCTGCTGATGAAGGAAAACGTAGATTTCTATCGCAGAACCCAGCTCTAAGGCTATCGGGCAGAACAGGGCTTCCGCATGGAAGACAATTCATACAGGAACATTATAAATGATAAACAATAAATAAAAGACAGACTACGTATGGAACAATCAAGTTTTATCAAGATTAACCCTGCCGACTCGGTAGTGGTTTGCTTGCGCCCTATGAAGAAGGGTGAAACGATTGAAGTAGATGGCAAGACCATCACATTATTGCAGGATACTCCTGCAGGACACAAGGTGCTCATCAACGATGCTGCCGAGGGTACAGACATCCTGAAGTATGGCTACCCTATCGGTCATGCAAAGACCGGTCTCAAGGCGGGCGAATGGGTAAACGAGAACAACCTCAAGACCAATCTTGCCGGTACGCTCGAATATACCTACAACCCGGTTAACGAGCAGCTGAACATCGCTAAGGAAAACCGCACCTTCATGGGCTACGTTCGCAAGAATGGCGAAGTAGGCGTAAGAAACGAAGTATGGGTAGTTCCTACCGTGGGCTGCGTTAACGGCGTGGCTGAGAAACTGGTAGAACTCCTCAAGAAAGAAACAGACTGCGAAGGCATCGATGCCATCCACGCATGGCACCACAACTTCGGTTGCTCACAGCTCTCGGGCGACCATGAGAATACCCGCAAGGTGCTTCGCGATATCTGTCTGCATCCTAACGCAGGTGCCGTGCTCGTTCTCTCGCTCGGCTGCGAGAACAACCAGCCAGATGATTTCATGAGGATGCTCGGCGACTATGATCACGACCGCATCAAACTTCTTGTAACACAGAAGGTTGAAGGCGATGAGCTGGAGGAAGGCATGAAGATTCTGCGCAATCTATATGCCCAGGCTAAGGAAGACAAGCGCGAGGAAGTTCCGGTAAGCAAACTGCGCGTAGGTTTGAAGTGTGGCGGTTCTGACGGCTTCAGCGGAATTACAGCCAACCCATTGGTAGGTGAATTCAGCGACTGGCTCGTAGCACAGGGCGGTACAAGCATCCTGACAGAGGTGCCTGAAATGTTTGGCGCAGAAACCATTCTGATGAACCGTTGCGAGAACAAGGAACTCTTCGACAAGACTGTTCACCTGATTAATGACTTCAAGGAATACTTCCTGAGCCATGGTGAGCCAGTTGGCGAGAACCCTTCTCCAGGTAACAAGGCAGGTGGTATTTCTACCCTCGAAGATAAGGCTTTGGGTTGCACCCAGAAGTGCGGCCGTGCTCCGGTAAGCGGCGTGCTCCAGTATGGCGACCGTCTGGAGACAACCGGTTTGAACCTGCTTTCAGCTCCGGGTAACGACCTTGTAGCAGCCACAGCTCTGGCTTCAGCAGGTTGCCAGCTCGTTCTCTTCACCACAGGTCGCGGAACCCCATTCGGAACCTTCGTGCCAACGATGAAGATTTCTACCAACAGCAATCTGGCAAAGAACAAGCCAAACTGGATTGACTTCAACGCCGGCGCTCTGGTAGAAGGTGTAGAAATGAAAGACTTGGTAAGCAAGTTTATTGATAAGATTATAGCCGTAGCAAGTGGCGAGGAGGCTCGCAACGAGTATAATGGCTATCGTGAAATCTCCATTTTCAAGAATGGAGTAACTCTTTAATTAAGAAGAAAAAAAAAGTATGAGTAACAAAAAAGGTTTGCTGGCGTTGTCGCCATTATTTTTGCTGATTGTCCTCATCGTGGCTTTTACCGTATATTCGGTAGACAGCAGCCATCAGGACACCAGCCTCTCGCTCACAGTAGCGTTCATGATTTCGAGCATTTATGCCGTGGCTATTTCCGGCGGAATGCCTGTCAGGAAACGAGTGGATACATACAGCAAGGGTGCCGGCGCCAACAACCTGATGCTCATGCTCTGGATTTACGTGCTGGCTGGCTCGTTTGCCGCATCAGCCAAGGCGATGGGAGCCGTTGATGCAACCGTCAACCTGGCGCTCAGCATCCTGCCAGCCAGCATGATTCTGCCAGGACTCTTCCTGGCTGCCTGCTTTATCTCCGTATCTATCGGAACAAGTGTGGGAACCGTAGTGGCTCTGGTTCCGATAGCCGCCGGACTGGCCCACTCGATGGATGCTAATGTAGGCATGATGACCGCCATCATCGTAGGTGGCGCTTATTTCGGCGACAACCTCTCGTTCATCTCCGATACGACGGTTGTTGCTACGCAGACGCAGAACTGTAAGATGAGCGATAAGTTCAAGGTCAACTCCATGATTGTGGTTCCGGCCGCCGTACTCGTACTCATCGCCTATTCTGTCATGGGAGTCGGTCTTCAGGCCCCAACCCACATCAACGAGGTGGAATACATGAAAGTATTGCCTTACCTCACCGTCCTCGTTACCGCTATTGCCGGCATGAATGTAATGGCTGTTCTCACTCTGGGCACCCTACTCTGTGGCGCCATCGGCATAGGCAGTCATCTTCTGGGTGCCTCCGGAAGCTACGACCTCTTTGGCTGGTTCTCAGCCATGGGCAACGGCATTATCGGCATGGGCGAACTCATTATCATCGCCATGATGGCAGGTGGTATGCTCGAAATCATCCGCGAAAACGGCGGAATCGATTTCATCATCAACAAGATTACAGCACACGTAAACAGCAAGCGTGGAGCCGAACTTTCTATCGCCGCCCTCGTTTCGATGGTAAACATCTGTACAGCAAATAATACGGTAGCGATTCTGACAGTAGGAAATATTTCGAAAAAGATAGGCGACCGGTTTGGCGTAGACAACCGCAAGGCAGCCAGCATTCTCGACACCTTCTCATGCATGGTTCAGGGATTGATTCCTTATGGCGTGCAGATGCTCCTGGCAGCCGGTCTGGCCAATCTCAGTCCGATGGACATTCTTCCTTATCTCTACTATCCGCTGGCGATAGGTGTGGCAGCCCTGCTGGCCATCCTCTTGCGCTATCCTAAGAGATACAGTTAGGAAGACTTCTCAGATCAGAGGAGGGTCTCCTTCTGCGTTAGAGATTTCTTGACAGGAAGAACAAAACTTTATTATTGACTATTAATAAGAACAAGGCATATGAATTTTCTTCAGCGCAACCTTTTTACTAAGCTCCGTGCCGACAACTTCGGCATCAAGGAAGAAATGGAACCGATGACTACCTTTAAGAAGAAAAAGATAGCTCAGATGCTCAAGAATGTGAATGATGTTCCTGCCGGAGAGGTGAAGATGAACAACAGTTTTCTGAACCGACGGCTCAGCAAGATTCAGGAAGATGAACGCCACGCCATCGATACCTCTATAGAGACCATTTATCTGCTGCGCATCATCGTGGCAAACGTAAATGGAATGTTGGCTAACGGTATCAATCTCAGAGGAATCATCCAGTTGGGAGACTACCTGAGAACCCGAGGCGACAAGGTAGATTTCGTGAAACTGGAGAAGTGGCTTGCCAAACTCCGCATCCAGCGCATCGCCCAGTTGGAAGGAAGCGTGCTCATCACCTTCTTCGATTTTGAGCAGGACGAAATCCCGTTCGTTCATCACATAGAAAGAGGCGCCTACAAGCTGACGCTCCGTTCGCTCTACTATAATATCATGGACCAGCAGGCCATTCAGTTTGAGCAGACCAGCAGCGGCTTTGTACGCACCACGGGGGGAACCATGCGCAAGAATCTGCGCCGCAGCATGCGCTATCTGCAATACGCTCCGATAGAAACCATGAGCAATTTCATGAACAATTTCTTCCGGTCATTATCTGAGATTGAAGAGTAAATTTCAGTAAGGGTTGAAGGGGTTAACCTGGGATTCATCAGGACGAAGAGTAAAATATCTATAAAATTAATCTCTTAGTAGTACGATTTTCATCTGATTTTCGTATCTTTGCATCTATGAAAAAGTTATTTATCTCTATTATAGCATCCATTATTGCCTTGGGAGCCCATGCCCAGGTGCAATGCGAAGACACTTGTCGGCACGTTCACGGCATCGACTTGAGTCATTATCAGGGCAACGTGTTCTGGGAAACCGTGGGCGACAACTCTAAGATGGCTTACGTTTATCTGAAAGCTACCGAGGGCGGAACCAACATCGACAGCAAATACAAGAAGAATATCGACCTGGCTCATCGCTACGGAATGAAAGTAGGTTCTTATCATTTCTACAGACCCCGCATCCCACAGCAGACGCAGCTGGAAAATTTCATGGCCCAATGCCGTCCGGGAGATCAGGACCTCTTGCCTATGATTGATGTGGAGACGAAAAGCGGCATGAATACAGAAGAATTCTGCGATTCGCTCTTTAAGTTTCTGCATCTCGTAGAGAAAGCATATAAGCAGAAACCCCTCATCTATACGGGAGCCAATTTCTATGACAACTATCTTCTGGGCAAGCTAGACAGCTACAAGCTGATGATTGCCCAGTATACGAAGCGCATCCCTGTATTGCGCGATGGTAGAGATTTCGAAATGTGGCAATATACGGGTAAGGGCAGACTCAACGGAATAAACGGCTATGTTGACAAAAGCCGTTTCATGGGGCGTCACAAGCTCAGAGAAATCAGATTCAGACATCGATAGTTCTTTAAACCTTGAACTTGGAACTTGATGATTAGCTTCAAGGTAAAGAGTGGATAAGGTCTGGAAGTAGAGAAGCATGAATTATATAAGTAAATTAATAAACACAAAATAGAATTATGGCAATTATAAAATGTCCGGAATGCGGACGCCAAATTAGCGATAAAGCACCTACCTGCCCTAGTTGCGGAGTAGAAATAGCAGGCAAAATTACCAAATGCCCAAATTGTGGCGAGATTTATTTCAGCAACCTGGAAATGTGTCCTAACTGCCATGAGCTGAATCCTTCGCTCACAAAAATGACTTCTTCTGCAGGAATGAACCAGCAGACTCCTTCTATGACTCAGCAGCAAGATGCTGAAAATGCAGCCAGACAGAATGCAATCAGACAAGAAGAAATCCGCCGTCAGGAGGCTCTCAGACAGGACGCTCTCAGGCAGCAGGCTCGTCCTCAGACACCTGTCAGAACAGCAACACCTCCTACTCCACCCGTTCCTCCGGTTCGCCCACAGCAATCTAATTCTCAGAACGGCGGAAACGGCGAGGGAACCCAGGAAAAGAAAAAAAGCAACCGTGGCGTCATCATCATCTCTCTGATTTTCGCCTTCCTCGTTTGTGGCATCTTCTACTATTTCTATGATAGTGCCAATAAGAATAAGGAACTGGAAGCTTACGAGTATGCGATGCAGAGTAGCGACCCGATGGTTCTGCAGAGTTACCTAGATACTTACAAAGATGCTGACGAGGCGCATCGTGATTCCATCATGGCTCACCTCGAACTTCTGAAACAGACCGATCAGGACTGGACCAACGCCGTAGTAAGCGGTTCGAAAGAGGCCCTGCAGGCTTATCTCGACAAATACCCAGACAGTCCGCACAAGCAGGAAGTTTTGAACAAGATAGATTCCATCGACTGGAATGTGGCCAAGAATGCTGATAATGTGGAAGCTTATCAGGCTTATCTCGCCGCACATGCTGACGGTTCACATATCGAAGAGGCTGAGAATGCGATGAAGAAAGCCAAGAGCAGAGATTTGCAGCCAGAAGAGAAAGATATGGTAAGCAGTCTGTTCCGCCATTTCTTCCAAAGCATCAACACCCGCGATGCTGATGGGTTGCAGGCTTCATGCGAGGACATTCTCTCTTCGCTTCTGGGTAAGAATTCTGCTACCAAGGCAGATGTTGTTACCTTTATGAATAAGCTTTATAAGGAAGATGTGACCAACCTGAACTGGTTCCTCACAAACGATTATAAGATTAAGAAGCGCGAGGTGGGTGACGAAGATTATGAATATCAGGTTCAGTTCTCAGCACGTGAGGAAGTTCAGCTTACCGACGGTACTAAGAAAACCAACCATTTCAAAATCAACGCAACCGTTTCGCCAGACGGCAAGGTTTCTGCGTTCAACATGTCGAAGATTAATGCCGCAGAATAGAATAAAAAACGCCCTGCAAGATTAAATAGAATAAAAAAACGCCCTGCAAGACCAGGAACTTCATTTCTGAATGTTCCCTTCTTGCAGGGCGTTTCTTTTTACCTTCATGTTTCGGGAAAGGTCTCATGTCCGAGAACCCGTTCCCTTCTTTTAGAAATTACTTTGCATCCTTCATCTGACGGAGCAAATCTTTCTGCTTATCATTCAACCCGGTTGGCAACTTCACGTTGTAAGTAATCATCAGGTCGCCAAAGGTTCCGTCACCTCGGTCGTATCCTTTTCCGCGAACACGAACCTTCGTGCCATTCTGCGTTTCCGGCTTAATCTTCAGTTTGATTTTAGAACCATTACTCAATTTAATGATTCCTTCGCCGCCCAGCAGAGCCGTATAAAGGTCGATATTCACATTCATGTTCATTTCGCCGTTATTGGCACGACCATTCTGACCGCAACCGCCGCCACAACCACCAGTACCGAAATCAGCACCAGCTCCGTAGCCAGCCCCATTAAAGCCGCTACCATAACCGGCAGAACCATTAAAACCGCCAAAATTGCCGGAACCGAATCCTTCAGCAGACTGCTGGCTTCTACCACGACCTCCGAAGAGATTTTCGAAGAAGCTGGAGAAACCTCCGCCTCCGCCAAACTGGCTGAAGTCGAAACCCTCGAATGGATTTCCACCTGCTCCACCATAGCTTCCGGAACCGCCTGCACCACCAGCTCCGCCGAAACCGCCGAATGCATCAGCATTCTTCCATTGTTCGCCATACTGGTCGTATTTAGCACGCTTATCTGGGTCAGAAATCACCTCATACGCCTCGTTCAGCGCCTGGAACTTAGCCTTCGCCTTCGGGTCGTTAGGGTGCAAATCTGGGTGAAACTGTTTTGCACGTTTACGATACGCAGCTCTCACATCCTTCTGCGGAATGTTCTTGTCTACGCCGAGAATCTTGTAATAATCAACAAATGCCATATTATAAAACCTCCTATTTTTTAGTTTTTAAAAAATATCCAACAAAAAGTATGCCTATTTAAGTTCTTTTTTGTACTTTTGCAGAGAAAATAAGAAACTGAGCTCAACTGATGGGCTTTCATTACTCAAAAGATATACATTAATTAATATGAAACAATTATTTGCTGCGCTTCTTCTGGCGCTAACTTTCAATTCACAAGCGATGGCACAACAACGTACCGTAAAACTGAGAGTGATAGAGACAAGCGATGTGCACGGCTCTTTCTTCCCTTACGATTTCATCAACCGTAAGCCAAAAGCAGGAACCTTGGCGCGCGTTTCTTCCTACGTCAATAATTTGCGAAAAGACTACAAGGATAACCTCATCCTCTTGGAGAATGGCGATATTCTGCAGGGACAGCCTACCTGCTATTATTATAATTATGTAAACACAGAGGCTAGAAACGTGGCTGCCGATGTGGTCAACTACATGAAGTATGATGCGCAAGTGTTTGGCAATCATGATGTTGAAACGGGTCATCC
>ERZ791800.1212-NODE-1212-length-12087-cov-8.675615_pt1 | contig 12087 bp, 11 predicted proteins | sample MGYA00510310_ERZ791800 | MGnify/ENA primary metagenome ERZ791800 (study PRJEB30046, sample SAMN00791954) | human gut metagenome | study: EMG produced TPA metagenomics assembly of the A metagenome-wide association study of gut microbiota in type 2... | reverse complement strand
TCTCCTTGACTGTGCCGATCAGCGCCTTGTCCTTGCAGCGTTTCGACCAGAGGATTTGCTTTTCGACCACCGGGACATAGACCACATGAAGATGATAATGGTAGACTTCTCGCCCCAGAGCTTCGGTCATGGCGCGATTGATCTCATCGGCGTGCATGACTGCCGAGAGGATATACTGCTCGCCACCCACGATTTGAACGGCTGCTTTGTAGGCATCCTCATGAACTGCTTGGCGAACTCGTAGCCACCGTGATTGTCAAAATAGGCCGAGTTGACATCAAAGACAAGTTCACAGTAGTGGGTGGCATCCGGCTTCAGGCCGCGCGTGGAGATGGTTCCATCGGCTTCCAACTGGGCGAACAGGTCGGTGTAGCTGGCAGTTGGCTTCTTGAGGTGGACGTTCCATTCGGCGCGGTGGGGGATAATGTCGGGGTTTCGATAGCTGTCCTTTTCGCGCTCATTGTGCTGCTGGGTGTTGCCAACAGCTTTGTCCGAAACGGCGAGATTTCGGACACTGGTGCGGTCAACGCCATCATTTCTTGCCAAAGGGCATCCCTCCTTTCAAGGGGTACTGTTTAACACTCTTACTCATAATGCAGATGGTTTTGCTGATAAACGATAAAAATATATTGATTTTCAATTTAACGTGTGCTATTCTAAATGTGAAATCAAAGGGGGATGCAATATGGGTAAGAATGATTTTCGGGTTGATACAACTTCTTCCGAGAAAAAGACGTTTTTCAAAAAGAAACAAACACTTCTCGGACTGGCATTCTTACTGACTGTTCCGCAAATGTTCAGTGCAGTGATTCTTCCTATTCAATGGCTTTTGGGTGCAAGGCATGGAGTGGCTCTTAATGTCACTTCCATTGCATCGCAGGAACTGTACTTCCTTGTAATGACGATTGCCGGAATCTCTGTTTTGAAAATGATGCTTAGTGATAAAACTTTTTCTAAAACGCTGGTTCAATGCACTCGTCTTGAAGGCTATCTTATTGCGGTTGCATCTGTGATATTTCCACTTTTACCGGGATATCAAGCGTCTGGTTCGACCTTTTTCTTCTGTGATTCAGTATTGCTGTTGCCTGGAGTACTTCTGATTATCATGGCTGAGTTGTTGAAAGAAGCTGTTGCGATGCAGAAGGAATTGAACGAAGTTCTTTAAGGGGATAAGAATGGCAATCATACTACGATTGGACCGCATTATGGCAGACCGAAAGATTTCCTTGACAGAACTTTCTGAACGTGTTGGAATCTCTATGGCGAACCTCTCAAATCTAAAGACCGGAAAGGTTAGAGCAATTCGTTTTTCTACACTGGATGCAATTTGCCGGGAGCTTCATTGTCAGCCGGGAGACATTTTAGAATACGATGAAACATAGAAGGAGTCGGGACAGGTACATTCCGTTATGCGGCTTTTCTTTAGGCGAACAGCTTGTTTGCGGTGGGGAGATGCACTTCTTCGGAAGTGTAATAACTCACTATAACACTTTCATCCCTATGGGCTGCAAAGTGTAGTGGGCTCTTCGAGGACTCTCCGAGGGGGAACGTCTCCTGCGGGAGAGTTAATCAAGTTCACGTTTGCGAAGCAATGAAAGCCCCAGTGGGGCTTTTAAGTGACCGAACGGTCTTGCGCCAGCAAGATGGAGGGGCCTCGCCCCGACAAGTTCGCACAATGCGAACTTGATTGCTCCGTACGCATTTGAAAAAATCGCGTACGGAGTTCAAATAATCTGTACGGTTCGTACGACGCACAAATGATCGAAATACAGACGATAAAGCGCTCGATTTTCTCAAAATTCGCCGTACGGGTGCGTACAAGTACAGACCGTACAGGTTGTACGAACTTCTTCCATGAAAAAATGCACTTTTTACGGGCAGGGGTGGACAAGCGGTTCGGTGCCGATGAAGCCGCGTACCCTGCGGCCACCGGGCATGGCGATGTTATGTACTGCACCAGAGTACCCCAAAGCGGGAACTCTGGTGTTTTTTGCTTCCTGCCTGAATATACGGAGAATTTTGCAGAAAGAGCAAAAAAGCGGCAAAACTGCAACGGAAAAAGAAAAAATTCCTTACCGGTTGCAGGGCTGCAACAGCAAGGGCGGAGAGAAAACCGTATATTGAACAAAACGGCAGAGCGTATTATAATGAGGAAAAAGCTCAAAAAGGAGGGCCGACCACATGGCACAAGAGTATCTGCCTGCACCATCCAATGTCCGTCTTGCGGACTTGATGAAAGAGCACAACATCAGCCAGCCGGAGCTTGCCAAGGAAATCGGCTGCTCTAAAAGCACTATCAGCCGCTTCATCAGCGGTGCAAAGGAAACCCTGACCCATGAGCAGGTGCTGAAAATCGCAAGGCTGTTCAACGTGTCCACGGATTTCCTGCTGGGAGAAACCAACATCCCCGACCGCAAGAACTACGATATTGCTGAACTGGGCCTGTCCGTAGAAGCTGCAAAGAACCTCTACACAGGGCGTGTCAATACAGAGGTGGTCAACCTGCTGTTGGAAAACGCCCGCTTTGCAGAGCTTACTTACCGCATAGCGCAGTATTTTGATGATACTTTTGCGTCTGGTATCGCAGCACAGAATGCCATGCTCACGACATTGAGCACCCTGCTGCGCACAAAGGTCAAGACCCCGGAAGCAGCCAAAGCCGCAAAGGACATCAGCCTTCGGAGAAAGCCAGTGTACCAAGGTGACCTTGATGATATTGAAATGTACTTCGTGGCGGCAATCAAGGAAATCAAAAAGGGTATCGGGAGCCATTACGCCGAACAGGAAGCCATGAGCAAGAAAGTGGCAGAGAAAATGTTCACCGAATTGACCAAAGGGCAGGATGCGCAGCACCCAACGATCACGGCAGAGCAGTTGACAGATGCAATGTTGGACAGCGTTTCGGGTATGGAAGGAGCCACGCCGGAAGCACTGGAACAGCTGCGGAACGGTTTGCTGGGAATCTTGCAGTCTGCCGCAGAGCAGGAAAACGCCCATGAAGCAGACGAATGAACGGCTTTGTGCGCTGGCACAGAAAGGCGATGCTGCCGCGCTGGACAGCCTGATCGACAACAACAAGTCCTTTATTGGCAAGGTGGCAAATGACCTTTTCCGCAGCATGAATCTGGCACAGTCTGACTTGATCCTTGACACGGACGATTTGAAACAGGCAGGCAATCTGGGTTTGTGGAAGGCTGTGCCGAAGTTTGATGCTGCGCGCGGGATGAAGTTCCTGACCTATGCCGCTCCTGCCATCCGCAACGCCATGATGGACATGGTGCGGGATGCCTTTGCTGCCTTTGAGCAGCGGATGCAGACGGAGGACAAGGACGGTGTGTGCTATCAGCGGGTTTCGCTGGACGATGTTCTGCCGGGTGAGGAACAGCTACGGCGCATCGAAGCTGTTGCAGACCCCTACGCCATGCAGCCGCAGAGCATCGTGGAAGAACAGGAATCGCGCCGGGAGCTGTACGATGGTCTGAAACGGCTGACCCAGCGAGAGCAGACCTATCTGTTGTACCGCTATGGCTTCACCGATGGCGAGGAACATCCACTGATCGGCACGGCGATATACTTCCACCTGACAAAAGGCCGCGCCAAAAAGACCGTGGAACAGGCCATGGATAACCTGTGGCTGGAACTGCCGTGGTGGTTTATATGAATGGGCAGAGAGGAATTGTGTCAAATTGACATAATTCCTCCCGATAAGAGGGATGTGAGCGAAAATGCTGGCAATGTATCTGGCAGTTCTGGATGACCGGAGCAGCGAAGAATAATTTATAGATGTATATAATACCTACAAGCGGCTGGTCTACCATACCGCTTACAAAATTATGGGCGATTCATATCTGGCAGAAGATGTGCTGCAAGAGGTATTTTTGTACGTTGCGAAAAATTTTTCTAAAATTCATCGAGAAAACTGTCACGAACTCGCTGCTTATCTTGTTAGTTGTAGTAGAAGCCGTGCATACGATATGCTTCATCTTTCTTCCTGGATGACCACCCTGCCCATGATGCTCATCGGCATGACCGGTATCCTGCTGGTCATCGGCTTTCTCGTGCTGGTTGTGATGGCGCTGAACTGCCTCGCCCACCGCAAGTAAAAGAAAAAAATAGGATAAGCAAGCCGCCCGGGAGGATCTGCGGATCTTCCCGGGCGGCTTTTTTCACAGGCGCAGACGGCGCCGCTTTTGCCGGATTCATCCCCGGGCGTCCTGCCGGGTGGTGTGGAAGTACTCCTTGGGGGTCATGCCGTACTCCTTTTTGAAGGCGCGGAAAAAGTGGTTGTAACCGCCAAAGCCGCTGGTCTTGTACACCTCGGTGATGGGCAGCCCCTGCTCGATGAGGGTGCAGCAGCGGTCTAACCGCGCCTTTACGATATAGCGGTGCACCGTCTGCCCGGTCTGGCGTTTGAATTCCCGGGCAATATGTTCCCGGGAGACGAAAAACTCCTTTTCCAGCCGCTCCAGCGTCAGTTCCTCGGTAAGGTGCGCCTGAATAAACAAAAACACCTCGTCCAGCATCAGGTGGTGGCGGCTGACCGATGCGGTGTGGAACTCCGCATGGATGCAGGCACGCAGCGCCAGCACCACAAACATTTGCAAAATACCGTGCTCGAACACCGCTGCACCGAACTGGGTGCGCTCCTGCGGGAGCATCAGCAGCTTCCGGGCAAGGTTTTTCAGCAGCATATAGATCTGGCTGTCCGGGCACACAGCTACCTGCCGGAAGGGCACCACGTTGAAGCTTTTTTCAAGGTCGGTATCTGCGTCCGAAAGCTGCGCCAGCGTCTGGGGGGACAGCTGCACCCGAATAAGTTCCAGCGGGCCGTAAGCACCGGCGTATTCCAGTCTGCCGCCCTGACCGGGCTTGAAGATGATGAGATTCTGCTGCTGTGCGGGCAGCACCACCTCGCTGCACCGGAACACACCGCTGCCCCGCATGACCAGAAACAAATCATAATACGCGCCGGAATAAAATTCCCGGACGGCGCTCTGCTCAAAAAGATAACGCTTGGCTGTATAATTCACCAAAAAGTCCTCCATGAAACTGTCATGTGTAACAGATTGTTGTACACAACAGAAAAGTACAACTGTTATAATTGCATAATACATCAATTTGCGATAGTTTTCAATCATTTTTTGGATATGTATTGATGAAAAATTAACGTATAATGCAAACGTAGAAAAGAGACTTGTGCGAAAAGTCTCGTGGTTTCACTGTTTTTAAGGAGGATAAAACACAATGGACCAGAAAAAGACCATCCGATCCTTCTCCATGAAGGACAAGATCGGTTATACGCTGGGCGATCTGGGCTGCTGTTTCACCGAGCAGTACCGTGCCATGTATCTGTCAATCTTCTACACCCTGATCCTGCAGGTCAACCCCTTCCACGTGGGTATCCTGCTGCTGATCACCAAGATCTGGGACGCCGTGAATGACCCCATCATCGGTGCCATGGTGGACTCCCGCAAGGCCACCAAGGGCGGCAAGTTCATCCCGTGGATCCGCGCCTTCTCCTTCCCCATGGCAGTGCTGTGCATACTTGGCTTTGTCAATGTAGGCAATATCAACTACGGCCTGCGTCTGGCCTACATGTTCGTCACCTACGTTCTGTACGAGGCGCTGTACACCTGCGTCAACGTGCCCTTCGGTACTCTGTCCAGCGTGATGACCGATGATGTCAGCCAGCGCACCGCACTGTCCCGCTACCGCAGCCTTGGCGGCACCATCTTCATGACCGTCATGGTCATGATCGGCCCCCTGTTCCTGTATGTGGACAACAAGCCCGTGGCTGGCCGCTTCCTGATGCTGGCCTGCATCTGCGCTATGCTGGGCCTGCTGTGCCTGCAGATCACCTGCGTGTGGTGCAAGGAGCGCGTGGAAGTGCCTGAGCGTCCGCAGGGCGAAAAGCTGAACTACCTGCATGTGCTCAAGGAGATCTCTCACAATAAGGCTCTGCTGGGCGTTATGTTCTTCAGCCTGACCGGCATGATCGGTGCTTCCGTGGTCAACGGTCTGAACACCTACCTGTATAAGGACTTCTTCGGCAACGTTAAAATTCAGGCTGTCTCCGGTATGCTGAGCGTGCTGTACGCTGTGCTGTCCTTTGCCATCACCCAGCCTCTGGCCAACAAGTTCGGCAAGAAGGAGTGGTGCTGCATGGGCGCTGGCTTTGCCGCCATCGTGTTCGGCATCCTGTTCTTCTTCCCCGTCCACAACCCTGTGACCTTCATCGTCATCAACGGTATCTGCTATCTGGGCGCTTCCGGCATGCAGGTGCTGATCTGGGCCATGGTCAACGACGCCATCGACTACCACGAGCTGCAGACCGGCGAGCGCAACGAGGGCATCGTTTACTCCACCTACTCCTTCTTCCGCAAGCTTGCAAGCGCCATTTCCGGCAGCCTGTCCAGCTTTGTGCTGGGTGCCATCGGCTACAACGTTACCGCAGGCGCTGTGCAGACCGCAGGCGTTGTGAACGCCATCTGGAAGAGCTACACCGGCATCTACTTCCTGGGCTACGGCATTGCAGTTGCCATCCTGTTCTTCGTCTACCCTCTGACCAAGCAGAAGACTGCTGAGATGCTGACCGAGCTGAAGGCTCGCCGCGCCGCAAAGGAGAGCAAGTAAACCATGAAAATCTTACAGGTTCAGTTTAAAAACCGCAATGGCCACACCCTGCGCGGCATCGTGACCCTGCCCGACACCGAGGGCAAGGTACCCTTTGTGGTGCATCTGCACGGCTTTGCCGGCAGCTGCAGCGGCTACAAGTCCATGTACACCCATCTGTCCCGCGCTCTGGCAGCGCAGGGCATCGGCAGCGCTCGATTCGATTTCTACGGCAACGGCGAGAGCGACGGCGAGTTCGAGGATATGAGCTTTGACGGCCTGCACACCGATGCACAGGATATCTTTGCATGGGCCGCTGAGCAGCCCTATGTGGACAGCGAAAAGCTGTTCCTCTCCGGCCAGAGCATGGGCGGCTACATTGCCGCCTCCTGCGCACCGGTCATCCAGCCCCACGGCCTGATTTTGCTGTGCCCGGGCGCCGGGATGTGGTTTGGCTGCGCACAGCGCGCCGACGGCGTTGTGCAGACCGGCAAGGACTACACCGACATGGAGGGTCTGTGCTACAAGATGGCCTTTAACTACGAGATGGCCAAGCACCCCGACCCCTTTACCGAGGCCAAGGGCTACAACGGCCCGGTGCTGCTGCTGCGCGCCGATGATGACCGTCTGGTGGACGAGGGCACCTGCAGCCGTTACGCACAGGTGTACACCGCACCCGAGGTGGACACCATTGCAGGCGGCGGCCACAACTTTGCCACGCTGGCAGCCCGTGCCGCCGTGGAGGAAAAGACCGCAGCATTCATCAAAGCAAATCTGTAAAGCAAAGCATATCTGCAAGGAGGCTTTTATATGCAAAACGTAATTCTGCAGCCCATCGAGGTGGGCGGACAGACCTTTAAAAACCGCATCATGTTCCCCCCGCTGACCACCGGCTACGAGAAAAACGGCATGATCAGTGAGCAGGACATGGGCTTCTACACCCGTCTGGCAAAGGGCGGCGTGGGCTACATCGTTATGGGCGATGTGGCACCCATCAACAGCTTTTCTCCCACCCCCAAGCTGTTTGACGACAGCCAGATCCCTGCCTTCAAGGCACTGGCCGACAGCGTACACGCCTACGGCACCAAGCTGGGCGTCCAGCTCTTCCACCCGGAGTACGATGTGGACGCCATCAACAGCCTGTTCATGCAGAAGAAGTTTGACGAAATGCGTCAGCGCCTGCATCACGACATGATGTTCTTCACCGATGAGGTCAGCGAGGAGATGCTCATGGCCATCATCGATAAGATGTGCGCCTGCGCAGTGCGTGCCCAGAAGGCCGGTGTGGACGTGATCCAGATCCACGGCGACCGCCTGAACGGTTGCCTGTGCTCCACCCGCATGAACCACCGCACCGATAAGTTCGGCGGCAGTCTGGAGAACCGCGTCCGTTTTGCCCGCATGCTGACCCGCGCCATCCGCAAGGCTGTGCCGGATATGGTCATCGACTACAAGCTGTCCATCGTCACCCCGCAGCGCGGCAAGGGCGGCATTGACGAAGCCGACGCCGTGCAGTTTGCCCAGTGGCTGGTAGAGGACGGCGTGAATATGCTCCACGTTGCGCAGGCCAACCACACCGGCAACATGGCCGACACCATTCCTCCCATGGGCGTACAGCCCTACGGCTTCTTCGTCAAAATCGCCGGGGACATCAAAAAGGCCGTCAATGTGCCGGTCAGCGCCGTGGGTCGTATCGTGGATGCCGAAATGGCTGCGCGTGTCATCGAGAGCGGCATGGCCGACATGGTTGCCATGGGTCGCCCGCTGCTGGCAGACCCCGACTGGGGCACCAAGATCGCTGCCGGGAAGGCCTGCGATATCCGCCGCTGCATCAGCTGCAACAAGGGCTGCACCGATGCCATCCAGAACCGTCAGTTCCTCTCCTGCGTGCTGAACGCGGAGAACGGCTACGAGAACACCCGCAGCATCCAGCCCGCAGCGCAGAAAAAGAAGATCGCCGTCCTCGGCGGCGGCCCTGCCGGTCTGGAAGCCGCCCGTGTGGCAGCGCTGCGCGGCCATGACGTGACCCTGTTTGAAAAGACCACCACTCTGGGCGGCCAGCTGAACATTGCCTGCGTACCTCCCCGCAAGGAGGAGATGCGCCGCGCCGCACAGGACCTGATCCACGCAGTCTGCAACGCCGGTGTGCACCTGTGCATGGGTCAGACCCGCACCGCAGAGCAGCTGAAGGATGCCGGTTTCGAGGCCGTCATCAACGCTGTGGGCGCACACAGCGCTGCACCCCGCATCCCCGGCATCGACAGCGTGAACGTTGCCGACGCTTGGAGGGTGCTGGCCGGTGAGCAGCAGGTGTACGGCACGGTTGCCGTCATCGGCGGCGGCATGGTGGGCTGCGAGACCGCAGAGTATCTGGCTGCCCGCGGCTGCAAGGTGTCCGTTATCGAGATGATGGACAAGATCGCCGCAGGCGAGAGCACCACCATTCTGCCCACCCTGCTGGAAAACTATAAGACCTACGGCGTGGAGCAGTACCCCAGCCACAAGGTCAAGGAGTTCCGCATGGACGCCGTCGTCTGCGAGAACAAGGACGGCGCAGAGGTGACCATCCCCTGCGATTACATCGTGCTGGCTATGGGCGCACGCTCCAACGAATTTGACGCTGCTGCGCTGGAAGCTGCCAGCATCCCGGTGTATTCCATTGGCGATGCCGCCGGCAAGGCTGCGGATATCTCCAACGCCATCCGCACCGGCTACGATACCGCCTGCCAGCTGTAAAACAAAAATATCGTTCTATTTGTGGGTCAGAAACGCCTGTGGGCGCTTCTGACCCACTTTTTTTACCCTCTCAGGCGCTCCCGCGCCAGCTCTCCCAAGGGGAGAGCGGACACGCCCGGAAACTTTACGGGTCAGCCGGGAACTGTACCGCCACCGCTTAAGCCTTCACCCACCGGGGGAAGGTGGCGCGTAGCGCCGGATGAGGGGCAGCACCAGCTCCCCCGAAGGGGTAGCCAAGGTTTAAAGCCCATTGCTAAAGTATTAGGCATCATGAGGAGACTTTCGGCAGTGCTCTTGGCTCTCCCTTTGAGGAAAGACTTCCACCCGCTCCGGGGGAAGATGTCGCGGAGCGCATTCAAAATCATCCCACATAAAAAGGCTGCTGCACAAAACCCTGTGCAGCAGCCTTAAATATTTTACGTTTACAACAGATCAGATGCTGAACTGCACGGCGCAGAAGGCGGCATAGATGCACAGCAGTGCAATGCCCTGCGGGCGGCTCAGCTTGCCCTTAATCAGAGCGGGCAGGGTGAGCAGCAGCATCACGGCAAACATCACCGGGAACTCCAGCACCAGCGATGCGTTGTGTCCGAACAGCATGGAGTTCTGCGGGATGGTAAAGGGTGCCACCACTGCGGAAACACCGCTCACCAGCACCAGATTGAACACGTTTGCGCCGATGACATTGCCCAGAGACAGCGCACCGTGGCCCTTGGCCAGCGAGGTGATGGCCGTGACCAGCTCCGGCAGCGAGGTGCCCAGCGCCACAAAGGTGAGCGCGATCACCGACTCCGGCACGCCCAGTGCCTGCGCGATCAGTGTGCCGTTATCCACCAGCAGGTTCGCGCCCACGGCAATGAGCACCGCGCCCACGGTCAGCAGACCCAGCTCCTTGGCAAGGGATCCATTTTCATCGGTCTCCTCCGCTTCTTCCGGGGCGGGGGCATTTTTCATAGCCAGCACGTTGCACACGATGTAAGCCACGAACATGGCCAGCAGGATCAGGCCCACCGGGCGGGTGAAGGAGCCGGTGGTGTAGGCCACACCGGCATAGAAAGCGGCAGCCACAAAGAAGAAGGCCACCGGGGTGCGTAGGCTCTTGGGGTCAACCTTGCCCGGGCGCACCGCAATGGTGATGGCGGCGATCAGTGCAGCGTTGCAGATGACCGAGCCGATGGCGTTGCCGTAGGCAATCTCGCCGTGACCGGTGAGGGCAGAGGTGGTGGACACCATGACCTCCGGCAGGGTGGTACCGATGGACACCACCGTGGCACCGATGAGCAGCTCCGGCACATGGAAGCGGCGGGCGATGCCGGTGGCACCGTCCACAAACCAGTCGCCGCCCTTGATCAGGCACAGCAGACCCACGATAAATAAGAGAACAGGGATCAGCATAATATCTCTCCTTTTTAATAATAACGGCAGAGGCACAAAAAAAGACCTTTATCACATTCAGCCCAAAACGGGAAAATGTGATAAAAGTCTCAAGCATCCGGTACTGCATCGGGTATTTCTACCGGGGGTGTCGCTGCAGCACAGCGCACCCGTTTTTCAACTAAAGTACGCCCCTTACTCCCTTTTATCCAGAGAATATTATACCTGTTTTCCAGCAAAAGCGCAAGGGAAAATAGCAGTACATGGACTGTACTGTGGTGTAGACATCATACTTTGAGAACATAATCAGCCTTTCTTCGCGTACTTTGCACGCAGTTCATTCACGACATGCTGATAGCTGGCCTGACCGCTGCCAATGCGGTCAAGGTTGCTGCGTGTATCTTTGCTGATGGTCATGTCCTCAATGGCAAAGGTTCCATACACATTGCGGAGGTTGCTCTTGTGCTGGGCAGGGGTAGTGTACTTGACACTCATGGTTTGGCCTGCCCTCCTTCTGATTTACATGATACTATATAAAGTTTATCGTGTATGTGTCCTATTGTCAATCTATAACTTGATGCCAAATGTAAAAAGCGCAGCTTTCATTCTTTCCGAGTAGAAGTTGCGCTTTTACGTTACATCGTATTTTATTGTAAATCAGGATGCGATACATCTGAACTCCATGTGAGTTGCATCTCAAGGGCCTGTAGCTCACTTGTCCGCCAACCATATTACGCCCCAAACTGCATCATCTTGAAAATCAGCGGCTTGGAAAGCATACTTGCGAGAGAGAAAGGTCGTTGGGATGGCAGAATATTTTATATAGACGAATATGCGTTGATTTTCCTTTTCTCACGGTGTGCAAGGTGTGCACAAAAGCGAGACTGTTGGGAGCACGAGCTGTGCATACTCCAAGGGCTTATTATACAGCAGCCAGTCCAGCTCTGCCCGCTGTGCAGGGGCGTTGCCGTATTCGTTCTCAATGGCTATGCAGTCGATGGCAAGAGTGATTTCATCCTCGAACCGGGCTTCCACCCGGTTGGTGTCCATGTTGTAGCGGCAGGAAAGCAGGTGCATCATAGTAAGATCCTCCTAGACTTGATTTTTTGGTGTGCGGCCACTCAAACCAATGCCGTCAAGCCGGTGAGGATAGGGCGATTTTATTTGTCGAAGAGTAAGTGCACGGTTTCTGCACGGATTTTGCACGGTTTCAAAACGTGCAAAAGGTGCTTTTCGCTGCAAAATCTGACAAAGGATGCAGAAATTACTGGGTGAAAAATCACGTTGTTTTGATTAAAAATGACGGTGAATCGAAACTTCCATAAATTGAGACGAACCGGCGGCTTGCTCTCTTAATCAGTGGGC
>ERZ791800.1210-NODE-1210-length-12102-cov-7.110318_pt1 | contig 12102 bp, 10 predicted proteins | sample MGYA00510310_ERZ791800 | MGnify/ENA primary metagenome ERZ791800 (study PRJEB30046, sample SAMN00791954) | human gut metagenome | study: EMG produced TPA metagenomics assembly of the A metagenome-wide association study of gut microbiota in type 2... | reverse complement strand
GTCCAAGTTTCCTTAGCCGCCAACGTGCTCGCCGTTACCGTGCTCCCGGTCGTGAACAAGGTGCTAACCTCAATTTTGCACACTGTCTTCGGCCTGTCTTTTTTAAGGGTCAGTATCCTCTAAGTTACGCGATGGTTGGCGTAATTCCAAAAAATGGGCGCAAGGGCCCCCTCCCCAGGGCCCAGCATCCTGTTTGGGCTGACTCGAATTCAGCGATGGCTATACGATAAGACTATCAATATCTCGCCACCATTCATCGTCTTTATCACTGAATTCCACGACTACTTGCTTCGAACTGACTTTTATCAGAGCAGGCACACGCAGGAATTTCTCCCGAAAGGTCGTCAGCTTCATCTTCAATCCCTTGATTCCAAGCTTCGCCGTCAGCCATCCGCGCAGAAAGGACATGCCCACAAACGCGATGAACATCAGGAACCAGTTGGCGAAAAAGTCCAATGTATTCATGCGATGCCCGGACCATGATTCCTTGAATTCTCGAATCCAAAGCTCACAGTTCCCTCGGTCGCTGTAGAGTCCGTCGTACAGATCGATAGCTCGCTCAGCGGACTCAAAATCCTCGGGGCAGTCCCAGACGTTGGTGTGGCATTTTCTGACGCCGTCAAACAGGAAGAATCGGCTGCATTCTTCGGCGGTCAGATTCGTCTGGATAAAGCGGAAATCCGTGTTGTCGTACTTGGCTGAATGATCAATCCTGTAGATGATCGTGCGGTCCATGGACCATGAACGGGCACGGTAGTTCCTGACGTGACCGCAAATTCTGAAGGGGTGATCGAACAGCGGCAGGTCATCTTTGTCCGAGCAGAGCCGCAGCTCTTTCGGGGCATGTGCGCTGATGCGTGTACGGATTTCTGACGGCAGATTGGGATGTCCCGGAGCCGGCGGTATCTGGAGAAGTTGCTCTGAAACCTTTGAAAGAACCGTCTTGTTCTGGCCGAAGCCAAGGATGTACTTGCAACCCTTGTCTTCAATCTGCTTGATCAGATCGTTCGCATTGAATCCAGCGTCCGCTCTGATGAGGATACGCTCAGGAGATACACCTGAATCGATCACTTCCTGAAGGATTGGTTCCAAAGCTATACGCAGCAGGTGCCTGCCGTCCGTCGCACCCGGAGCGTTCTGAATCCATGCGGGATATCCGTTGATGTACACATGAAGCGGGTAGTAGCCGTTGACTCCCTGTTTCCCGCAGTATGCAATCTCATCCTGTTTGCCATAGCAGGGAATTACCGTTGAATCGGCATCAATGATGACAAAGCCGTTGTGACGCGGGGCACGGCTGATGGCTTCTTTGAGCAAGATCGTATTGAGCCGGGTCATGAACGAACTGCCGATTCTGTTGGGATCGCCCTTCGGAAGATCTTCTGGGTTTCCATCTATTCGTTTATCACGAACAGCGGTACACACACCGCCAATACGGTTATAGAACCTTGAACCGGTAGCTGCAGACGGGCACCGACCGAATGCTTGCCTTACAGCCGCATCATCCTTGAACTGAACGCCGTCAATAAAGTCCGGCAATCCGCAGGCCAGTCTGGTCAGTCTCATCATGATCAGGTCACGCGTTCTGTAGGCATAGAAAATTGAATCACGCGGGAACCAATAGTTGACTGTGTCGCAGATGTTCTGCACAAACGTCGATTTCTTGAGGGCGTCCTTGAACATAAGAACGCCGGAAAAGCCTGTTACAGACTTCGACGATTTTTTGAAGAGAACTTTACGACCACATTTGGTCGTAATTTCTGTAGAATGATGAGCCATAGCGCTGTCTCTACTGTAAGTTTTTGTGCAAAAGGAACCCAGTGGATTCAGCGCTATTTTACTATATATTTTAATCGATTACCTAAGTAATGCGTCATAAATTGACGCATTACAAGCCTGACTTTTCCTCAACGTGGAGCGGCCAAGGCAGGCATCCATTCTCACTAAAAAATTAGCCGCCCTGAAGGCTGCTGTGCAAAACTAAGGCTAAAAGGGACACGACCCCGAGTTCGGCCGCAAGCCCGAGCATCTCGTCAAGTTCGATCTGGAACACGGCCCCTACTACGCCCTCAAGGCCATCCGCGCCTTCTTCCTCACGCTCGGCGGCGTTCAAGTGACGCCGGCCTTCGAGGCCAAGACTCCGCAGGGCGACGTGATCCCGAACCTCTACGTCATCGGTCAGGACATCGGTGGTCTCTACGACTCGTCCTATGACCTACGCTGCGAAGGCTCCGCTTCGTCCTTCGCCATGACGTCGGGCCGCTATGCTGCTGAGCACGCCCTCAAGCGGATTCAGGAAGGCAAGTAAGCAAACCTCCTTGGCAACAACCGGAATAATCAACGCCAGCCAACAGCCGGTCGTCCGCATCATCGGACGACCGGCTTGTTTTCGATAAAATCGGATGGCTGTTCCACCTCTCAAGAGATCCCCGATGTCCGACTTCCGCTATGCGCCGATCTACGGTCGAAATCCATGGCTCATGGTCGAAGACGCTGACGAGGTCGCCGATTTCTTCAGGAATTCGGGCACGCCGTTTGTCAGCCACCGCCGCGACATCGTGCATTTCGGCAGTCAGCCTCATGTCTACTGGATAGAGAGCGGACTTGTTGCAAGCTCCGCGACCACGGACGTCGACAAGGTCCGATGGATCGGCCTCTTCTCTCGCAGGACGCTGCTCGGCAGCGTGCGCGCCATCGGTCACGGCAAGGCTGCCATGACTCTCATGGCCACGGCCGTCACCGACGTGAGCGGCTTCGCCGTCCCCCTCGAGCTCTACGCCCGCTGGGTCTCGGAGAATCCCGAACGCGAGCGCGCCATGCTTCTCAACTGCATCGCCAAGTCCGAGTGTCAGGTTGAGGGCGTTCTCGTCAACGACCTCTGCTCCGTCGACGACCGCGTCGAGATCGCCGTTGCGGTGCTCTTTCGCGCCGCAGGCATCACCGAGGCGCAGCTGCCCGCCGCGCTGCCGTGGGACATTCCCGTCTCCGACATCGCGAGCCTCGTGCACGCCGAGCGCGCCATGACGAGCCGAGCCGTGGGCAGGATGGTCTCAAGCGGTCTGCTCGAGCGTTCGGGCAGGACCTTCGTGCTCAAGGCGGTGCCGCCCGCAGCCCGCCTCTGGTGGGGCGTCTGAGCGCCCCCGCTGGTCCTCAGTCCTTCCCGGAACGGCGGGACTTGGGCGCAGGAAGCTGCGCGAGTACGACGGCGCCCGCCATCAGCACGCAGCCGAAGAGCTCCCTCTGGGAGAGCACTTCGCCGAGCAGCAGCCAGCCCGCGATCACGGCGATGGCGCTCTCGAGGCTCATGATGAGGCTCGCGACCGTCTCGTTCATGCCGCGCTGGCCCACGATCTGCAGCGTGTAGGCGATGCCGTTGGACATGATGCCCGCCCAGAGGATGGGAAGGAGCGCCCCCTGAAGGCCTTCAATGGTCGGGGACTCCGCGATCAGCACGGCCGCCGAGGCGATGATCGAGCCGCAGACGAACTGTCCGCAGGCGAGCTCGACGCCGTTGACCTTCGTGACGAAGTGCGAGATGACGAGGATGTGAAGCGAGAAGACGAAGGCGCACAGCAGCGTGTAGAGGTCCCCGAGCCTCACCGAAAAGCCTTCGGGCGGCACGCAGAGAAACCAGAGCCCGCCGATCGCGACCGCCACGGCCGCCCAGACGAGCCAGCCCGTCCTGCGGCCGAGCGCAAGCCCGATCATCGGCACGAGCACGATGTAGAGCGCCGTGATGAAGCCCGCCTTGCCGACCTCGGTGTCGTGCACGAGCCCGAACTGCTGAAGCGACTCGCCGCCGAAGAGGCACAGGCCGCAAGCCGCGCCCCCGAGAAGGAGCATCTTCATGTAGGCGGGCGAGGTGCGGCGCGCGTGCTCCGCGTGATTCGAGGCGGCGAGCCTCGAGCGGTTCCACAGGACGAAGGGCAGCAGCACGAGGGCGCCAAGGAACATGCGCGACGCCGTGAAGGTGAAGGGACCGACGTGGTCCATCCCGACCGACTGCGCGACGAAGCTCAGGCCCCAGATCGTGGCCGTGATGAGGAGAAGAACGGTTTGGCGAAGCTGAAAGAGCGACATGACGGGTCTGTTCTGCTTGGAATGTTGTTTTTCTTCAGGGCTGAATCTGCCCATTTTATCAGAGGCCCCGACGCGCGCCGCGGGCACGATCCCGCCCCGGAAACGCCCGCGCGGGGCCGCATTCGCGCACCTTACCCTACCGTCCTCCGGAGCGTGATCCCGAGCTTCTCGAGCCTGCTCCTGAGCGTGTTGGGATGCATGCCCGCCCTTTCGGCTGCGCCGCCGGCGCCGCTCACGCGCCCGCCCGTGCGCTCAAGAAGCGCCCTGAAGTAGGCACGCTGCATGTCGTCGAAGGTCATGTCGGCATTCACCTCCGCCTTCATGTCCGCAGGCCCTTCCTGCGCGCCGTGCACGTCCAATGGGCCCGTGACGCCGAGTCCGCGCACGGCAAAGGGGACGGGGCGCACGTCGGGCGCGGCGCCCGTGCTCACGTCAAGCGTCCTGATGACGGGCTCGCCGCTCAGGACGGCTCGGGCCATGACGTTTCTCAATTCGCGCACGTTGCCCGGCCACGGCCAGCGCCTCGCGAAGTCGAGCGCCTCCTCCGAGAGCCTCGGGAGCACGGCCATGCCGTATCGTCTTGCGATCTGCCTGATGAAGTGCGAGGCGAGCGGCTCGATGTCCTCGGGCCTCTCCCTCAGGGGCGCGACGGGAATCGGATAGACGTTGAGGCGATAGTAGAGGTCCTCGCGGAACTTTCCCTCGACGACCATGCTCCTCAGGTCCCTGTTCGTCGCGCAGATGATGCGCACGTCGACCGTCACCTCCTTGTCGCCGCCCACGCGCCTGAAGGACTGGCCCTGCAGCACCCTGAGCAACTTCGCCTGCACTTCGGGCGGCAGCTCCCCGACCTCGTCGAGAAAGAGCGTACCGCCGTCGGCCTGCTCGAAGAGGCCCGCATGGCGCTCGCGCGCGCCCGTGAACGCCCCGCGCTCGAAGCCGAAAAGTTCGCTCTCGATGAGGGATCCGGGCAGCACCGCGCAGTTGACCCTCACAAAGGGCGCATTGCGCCTCGCCGACATCTGCTGGATCGTCGTCGCCACGACCTCCTTGCCGCAGCCCGACTCGCCCGTCACGATCACCGTCGCGTCATAGGGCGCCACGCGCCTGATGCGCTGCGCAATCGACTCGAGCGAAGGAGACCTCGCGAGAAGCTCCCTCAGGGGCTCCTCCGACGCCTTCACCGCGTTCTCCCTCAGACGCCGGTTCTCGGCGCTCATCTCCAGCCCAGCCGTCCTGAAGTACACGGCAAGCGAATACCCCACGTTGATCGCGATCGGATTGTGAAGCTGCCGCACGATGTCGGCGTGCCGCTCCCCGAAGGCCTTCGGCCTCGTCGAATAAAAGCACACCACGCCGTAGTGGATCCCGTCCATCAGAAGCCTGAGCATCACGTAGGAGCGCACCTCGGGAAGCACGTTCCTGAGCACCTCGTCGGTGAGCGGATCCTCCCGCCTCTCGTTGACCACCAGGCACTGCCCGCGCCGCTCGTACGACATCTTGAGAAGCCAGTCGTGCGAGACGGGCACCCTCGCCGTCATCGCCTCGGCCCGGGCCTTCGTCGCGTGCGCAAGAAACTGCACGACGAGCTCGTCCTTCATGAAGAAATTCACGAACACGCCGTCGGCGGGCAGCACGGGCGCAAGCGTCAGAAGCGTGGTCCTCAATGCCTGCTCGAGCCTGAGCGTCTCGGAAAGACCCGCATAGGTCCTCAGACGCAGATCGTCGGGAAAATAGGCTTCGCTCATGTCTTGAAAGAGTACGCAATATCGTAAAAGAGAGAAATGTCGTTTCTCATGTTACGACATTTCGTAACTCCGCATGCATGAAAGGTCGGATCTTCAAGGGTTAACACCTCGGGCGGGTTTCTCCTAGGTTTTGTGCAAACGCTTGCGGCACAAGGCCCGGCACGCGCGCACCAAAGTTTGGCATGCCTCTTGCTTTTAAAAGAGCATCCAGACCAGTCATTCCAAGGAGAACCTCATGACTCAGAACATCAACCGCACCCGCCGCAGCCTTCTCGCCGGCGGCACGATGGCCGCTCTCGCCGCCGCCACGGGCGCGGCGCACGCCAAGGAAGGCGCTCCCGCCTTCGACAAGATCTACGACGTGATCGTCGTGGGCTCGGGCTTTGCCGGCCTTGCCGCCGCGCTTCAGGCCCGCCTCAAGGGCGCCGAAGTCCTTCTCATCGAAAAGATGCCCGTCTTCGGCGGCAACTCCGCCATCAACGGCGGCGCCTTCGCCGTCGCGGGTTCTCCGCTTCAGGAAAAGGAAGGCATCAAGGACAGTCCCGAACGCATGCTTCAGGACATGATCCGTTCCGGCCGCGGCCTCTCCCACGTCGACCTGCTCAAGATGATCGTCGAAGGCACGCGTCCCGCCTTTGACTTCACGCTCGAGCACGGCGTCCAGTACAAGCCCTTCGTGCAGCACTTCGGCGGCCACAGCGTCCCGCGCATCATGCAGACCGTCGAATCCACGGGCGGCGGCATCACCCGTCCGCTCGCCGACAGCTGCCGCAAGCACGGCGTCGACATGCACCTCAACGCCAAGATGGAATCCTTCATCCGCGACGCCGACGGCCGCGTGATCGGCCTCAAGGTCCGCGAACGCTACCAGTTCCCGAAGGAAGACTCCGGCGTCCTCCAGACCTACGGCACACGCAAGGGCGTGATCATGGCCACGGGCGGCTTCTCCCGCAACCTCTGGTTCCGCATGCAGCAGGATCCGTCGCTCGACGACCGTCTTGACTCCACGAACCACCTCGGCGCCACGGGCGAAGGCATGCTCGAAATGTTCGCCATCGGCGGCGCTCCGGTCCAAGTCGACCAGATCCAGCTCGGCCCCTGGTCCTCTCCCGACGAAAAGGGCTTCGGTCTCGTCTCCCAGTTCAACACGATCGCCGGCTTCCCGATGGGCATCATGGTCGACGTGCGCACCGGCAAGCGCTTCTGCAACGAGCTCGCCGACCGCAAGGCCCGCACCGACGCCATTCTCGGCCTGATGGAAAACGGCAAGCCCGTCTACCCGGTCTGCTTCACCGACAGCAAGGGCGTCGCCAAGGCCCAGACGCTGCGCAACGGCCTCAAGTACAAGGTCATCTGGCAGTTCGACACGGTCGAGGCCCTCGCCGACCACTTCAAGATCCCGGCTGCCGAGCTCAAGGCCCAGGTCGCCCGTTGGAACGAAATGGTCGCCGCCGGCAACGACAAGGAGTTCGGCCGCGCGCTGCAGCTCGCCATCCAGCTTGACAAGCCGCCCTTCTACGCCTGCCGCGTCTGGCCGAAGGTCCACTACTGCATGGGCGGCGTCGGCATCGACCACCAGGCCCGCGTCCTCACCGTCCACGGCAAGCCGATCGAAGGCCTCTACGCCGCCGGCGAAGTGACGGGCGGCGCCCACGGCGCCAGCCGTCTCGGCGGCTGCGCCATTGCCGACGGCCTCGTCTTCGGCCGCATCGCTGCCGACACCGCCGTCGCCGCCAAGCCCGCCGCTCTCTAACGATTTCGAACCAAAGGACTCCCAATGCTCAAGACCAAACTCTTCGCTGCGGCCATGCTCGCCGCCGCGCTCGGCCTCTCCACGACGGCCAATGCCGGTCCCGCCGAACTCAAGCCCCACCACAAGGCCCTCGGCGACTGCGCGCTCTGCCACACCCAGGAAAACGCCGTCGCCGGCAACGCCTTCGTCGTCCCCGACAACAAGGCCTGCCTCGCCTGCCACGGCTCCTGGCAGGACCTCGCCGAAAAGACGAAGCCCACCGATCCGCATGAGCCCAATCCGCACAAGTCCCACCACTACGGCGAGAACATGTCCTGCACGGCCTGCCACGCCGAGCACAAGGAAAGCCGCGTGATCTGCAACGACTGCCACGCCTTCCCGTTCAAGCCGATGAAGTAAGGCCCGTCGCGCCCCGAACCACGCCGTACACTAAAGGAATTTCAACCATGTACAAGTTCTTCAAGATGACCGCACTCTGCGCCGCTCTCGCCGCGGCGGGCGCCGCCGGCGCCGCCACGATCACGCTCGACGGCACCAGCCTCTCCATCGAGGACGCCTGGAAGATCGCCGCGGGCGAAGCCGACGTCGCCATCGCTCCCGAAGCCGTCAAGCTCCTCGAGGACAGCCACAAGCTCGTCATGGCCTCCGCCGCCAAGGGCCAGGCCGTCTACGGCCTCACCGTGGGCGTCGGCCTCAACAAGGACCAGAAGCTCTTCACCGCCGACGGCAAGCTCTCCCCCGAAGTGCTCGAAGCCTCCCGCGCGTTCAACTACAACGCCCTGCGCTCGCACTCCGCCGGCGTCGGTGAAATGATGCCCGTCGACCTCGCCCGACTCTCCATGGTCGTGCGGCTCAACACGCTCCTCGCCGGCAAGTCCGGCGCCCAGGTCCACGTCGCCGAACTCTACCGCGACATGCTCAACAAGAACGTGACGCCGCTCATCCCGTCCGAAGGCTCCGTCGCCATGGCCTACGCCATCGACGCCGCCCGCAACGCCGAGCGCATCGTCGAGATGACCCCGACCGTCTACGGCCTCTCGCTCGAAGGCCTCAACGGCAACGTCGCCCCGATCCTCCCGCAGACGATCGGCGCCCGTCCCTTCGACGGCCTCTCCCAGACCGCCGCCGACATGCGCGACGTCCTCAAGGGCTCCTACCTCTGGAACGTCGACGCCACGCGTCCGCTTCAGGACCCGCTTTCCTACCGCGTGACCGTCTACGGCCTGAGCGAAGCCCGCCGCGCCGTCAAGGACCTCAACGACCAGATCGCCGTCCAGATCAACTCCACGGACGACAATCCCGCCACGATCCTCAACGCCGACGAAGCCTATCGCTCTGAGTCCACGCAGGTCGCCAACTACTTCGTCGAGGGCAACGGCGTCAAGGGCGCCATCATCCCGTCGGGCAACTTCAACCCGCTGCCCGTCGCCCTTGCGCTCCAGCGCACCTCGATCGCCATGGCCCACCTCTCCCACTACTCGGTCCAGCGCACGGTGCACCTCTCCTACGACCAGTTCACCGGCCTCACGCGCTTCCTCACCGACCCGAGCAACAAGGGCCACGCCTTCGGCGCCATCCAGAAGTCCTTCATGGGCCTGCACGTCGACAACATGGCGCTCGCCCAGCCCGTGAGCCTCTACGGCATGCCCGTCGCCGGTGAAATCGAAGACACGTTCACGAACCTCCTTCAGGCCTCCAAGCGCCTCGGCAGCATCGACACGAACCTCTATCAGATCTACTCGGTCGAAATGCTCCACGCCGCCCAGGCCGTCGACCTGCGCCGCAACCTGAAGAACAAGGACCTGAAGCTCGCCGACAAGACCGGCGCCTTCTACACCGCCTACCGCGCCAAGGTGCCGTACGTCAAGGCCGACCGAATCTTCACCGACGACATCCGCGCCGGCGTCGACCTCCTCAAGAACTACAGGTTCTGAGGCGGACGCTTCGCCGCATATCCGACAGAATCTCCCGCCGCAGTCAGGTTCGGGGAGCCGTCTCGCAATGCCTCCTGACGAGACGGCTTCCCGGGGGATCCCGCCGGTTGCTCTCTTTTCTTTCCGAAGGACGGTTCTCCTGCGTCCTTCTTCATGAAGAGGATCTTCCCCTCTTTTTGGAGCGGCCTTCCCGAGGTGTGCGTATCGGGACGCCGCTCCTTTTTTTTCACGTTCCCGACCCCTTCCAGGACGCCTTCCTCGTTTGCGTCTTCATCCGCCTTGGGCTACATTTGAAGAACTGCGTCCACTCATTTCTCCAAGGCTTTCCATGCTTGATCTGATTCTTGCCGGCCCCGGCGTCACCCCCGATCTCGTCTGCGACCTCGCCGACGAATTCATGGCGGGCGAAGTCCTCACGCGCCCCAATGCCGCACGTTTCTGCGGCCTCTCCCCGATGACGGCCCGCTCGATCGCACGGCGCCTAGCGGACGACGAATCGATCGACGTCCTCGAAGTGAAGGCGGGGCTTTCCGTCTGGGACTTCCGCGTCATCTGCCTCGACATGGACGGCACCGTCATTCAGAACGAGTGCATCGACGACATGGCCGCGCTTCACGGCGTGGGCGAGGAGGTCTCCTCAGTCACGCGCGCCGCCATGGAGGGCGGCACGAAGCTCACCTTCGCCGAAAGCCTCGAAAAGCGCGTCGCCTTCCTCAGGGACGCCCCCGTCTCGGTCATCGACGAGGCCCTCGCGAGCGTGCGCCTGCAGCCCGGCGCCGCACGCCTCATCGACTTCTGCAACGCCCACGGCATCCGCAGCTACGTCCTCTCGGGCGGCTTCACGCACTTCACGCACGCGATCGCAACCCGCCTCGGCATGACGGGCGACTTCAGCAACATGCTCGGCATCGACGCCGAACGCGGCGTCCTCACGGGCACCGTGACGGGCCCCGCGGGCGGCCGCATCCTCGACGCCGACGGCAAGCGCCGCACGCTCGAGATCCTCTGCCATCAGGCGGGCGCCACGCTCGAACAGGCCATCGCCGCAGGCGACGGCGCCAACGATCTCGAGATGATCGGCGCGGCCGCCCTCGGCATCGCCTACCACGCCAAGCCCGTCGTGCGCGCCCAAGCCCGCCTCGCCGTGACGGCCTCGGGCCTCGACGCCATCACGCTCCTCTTCATCGAAGCCTGGCGCTGACGAGCCGCCCGTCCGCCGCTCATCCGCAGGACGCCGGCAGCCCGTTTTCGCCTGTTCCCCGACACCTGCAGCGCACCGCTCTGCGGGTGTTGTCTTTAGTGTTCACGTTTTCCCTCGAATCCCCTGCCGCAGGCCTTTTGCGTCTTCTTTTGGACCGCAGGTTTGGCTAAAATCGTGTCACCCCAAAACCACCCCCACAAACCGTCTTCAAGAAGAAAATAAAATGATGAAGCAATCCCTTTGGGCGTTGGCGGCTGCGGCGCTCTTTTCCGTCATGGCGGCATTCGTCAAGCTCTGCAGCGACGTACACGGCCCCATCGAAATGGTCTTCTACCGCTCGCTCTTCGGCGTGCTCGTGATCTCCCTCTTCGTCTTCCGCAACCGCGCTACCCTCACCCTCAAGACCCCGCACATCGCGGGCCACATCAAGCGTTCCGTCCTCGGCACGCTCTCGATCATGCTCTGGTTCTTCACGCTCGGAAAGATGCACTTCGGGACCAACATGACCCTCATCTACACGACGCCGCTCTTCATGGCCGCCAACTTCGTGATCCTCGCCTTGATGCGCCACAAACCCGCGCCGTGGGCGCTCGTGCTCGCCACGATCGCGGGCTTCACGGGCGTCACCATCGTGCTGCAGCCGAGCTTCAACGAGGGCGAGCTGATCCCGGCCCTCATCTGTCTGGGCGTCTCGCTCCTCGACCTCGTCATCTACTGGCAGATGAAGGAGCTCGGCGACATGAAGGAGCCCTCCTGGCGAATCGTCTTCTACTTCACGCTCTTCGGCACCATCGCGGGCCTCATCGCCTGCTACGTCGTCGAGGGCGGCCTGCACATGCCCAACGCCCAAGGCCTCGTCGGCATTCTCGGCATGGGCCTGTGCGCCACGCTCGGCCAGATCTGCACGACCCGCTCCTACGCCTACGGCAACATGCTCCTCTCCTCGTGCCTGGGCTTCTCCGCGATTCCGTTCTCGGTCATCATCAGCTTCTTCTGGTTCGGCGAGAGCGTGACCGCCGCGACCCTCACGGGCGCTGCCGTCATCCTCTGCTCGGGCATGATGGCCACGGTCGCCACCAAGCGCACCGAGGCCGCCGAAAAGGCCGCTAGGGCCGCCGAGGAAGCGGCCAAGGCTGAAACCGAAAAGACCGCCTGACCTCCGTCCGCGACGCGTCACCGACAGAACGGGCCTGCATCCTGCCACGGATGCAGGCCCGTTTTCACAGAAACAGTCGCAGGAAGCCTCCGAATTCATTCGGATGGAGGAATGCGGCCAACCTCTCTCTTCCAATCTATTTGTTGTCCCCGATGAAAGGTGTGTGTCTTTCCAACCCCTGTGCTAAGGTACTCCCATGAGCACGAAATCCTTCATCATCAGTCTTCCGA
>ERZ791800.1201-NODE-1201-length-12217-cov-9.355451_pt1 | contig 12217 bp, 8 predicted proteins | sample MGYA00510310_ERZ791800 | MGnify/ENA primary metagenome ERZ791800 (study PRJEB30046, sample SAMN00791954) | human gut metagenome | study: EMG produced TPA metagenomics assembly of the A metagenome-wide association study of gut microbiota in type 2... | reverse complement strand
TGGTCGGAGTGACAGCAAATCGGGGACAACCCCGAGGCGAAAAGCCTCGACTGTATCGAAACCCTCCCACTTCAGTGGTGAGGTTGTTTAGCAGAGCCGAGCCATGACAGAAAAAGATGCCGCCGGCGGGATCGTCCTCGCCGAGGACGCCGCGCCGAAGACCGCCTTCGATCCGCATCAGGAGATCAGGACCCTTCCGAACCTGCCCGGATGCTACCGCTACTTCGACACAGCGGGCGCATGCCTCTACGTCGGCAAGGCGCGCGACCTCAAGAAGCGCGTCTCGTCCTACTTCCGCAATCCCGCGGGGCTCTCCCCGCGCATCGCGATCATGGTGAGCCAGATCGCCAGACTCGAGACCACCGTCACGCGCAGCGAGGCGGAGGCCCTTCTTCTTGAGAACAACCTCATCAAGACGCTGAGCCCGAAGTACAACATCCTCTTCAGGGACGACAAGAGCTATCCCTATCTGAGGCTCGGTCCCGAGGCGTTTCCGCGGCTCTCCTACTATCGCGGCGGCGTCGACCGCAAGTCCCGCTTCTTCGGGCCCTATCCCAACGGGACGGCCGTGCGCGAGGCGATCCAGATCATGCAGAAGGTCTTCGGCCTGAGGACCTGCGAGAACTCCGTCTTCTCGAACCGTGACCGCGCGTGCCTGCTCGGCCAGATCGGCCGCTGCTCGGCGCCCTGCGTGGGCGCCGTCACGAAGGATGACTACGCGAAGGACATCGAGCGCGCCACCGCCTTTCTCGAGGGGCGCACGCGCGACATCGTCGAGGACTATGAAAGGCGCATGTGGGAGGCCTCCGAGGCCTGGGCCTTCGAGAAGGCCGCCTTCTACAGGGACCGCATCGCGGCGCTCACGACCGTGCAGCACCAGCAGGCGATCGAGACGACGGGCGGCGACACCGACGCGGACGTCGTGGCGGTCGCCGTTTCGGGCGCCGTCGCCTGCGTCAACCTCGCGATGGTCAGGGGCGGGCGCCATCTCGGCGACCGTCCGTGCTTCCCGAAGCTCGGCGTGAGGAGCGAGTCGCTCATGCCCTCGAAGGCCGAGATTATGACGGCCTTCGTGCGCCAGCACTACGGCGACGGGATGCCGGTGCCCAACGTCATCATCCTCGACGGTGCCGTCATGTCCGACGAGGAGCGCCACGAGACGGTCGAGGCCGTCGCCGAGGCGATGTCGGCCGCGGCCGGAAGGCGCGTCACGGTGGTGGCGGAGCCGCGCGAGACGCGCAGGCGCTGGCTCGAGATGTGCGCGAAGGGTGCCGAGATCGCGCTCGCGCGCCACCTTCAGGAGGAAGGCAGCCAGCTCGCAAGACTCAGGGAGCTCATCGACATCCTCGGGTTCGAGCCCGACGACGGCGATCCGATGAACTTCCGCGTCGAGTGCTTCGACATCTCGCACACGGCGGGCGAGGCCACGCAGGCCTCCTGCGTCGTCTTCTCCGAGGGTCGCATGCAGTCCGCCCTCTACAGGCGCTTCAACATCACGGGCATCGAGCCAGGTGACGACTACGCGGCCATGCGCCAGGTGCTCGAGCGCCGCTACAGGCCCGTGACGCGCGGCGAGGCCGTGCTGCCGAGCGTCGTGCTCGTCGACGGCGGCAAGGGGCAGGTCGAGATGGCCAGACAGGTCTTCACTGAGCTCGGACTCGATCTTTCCGTCATCGTCGGCGTCGCCAAGGGCGAGGGCCGCAAGGTGGGTCTCGAGACCCTGATCTTCCCCGAGATCGACGGCGTGCGCCGCGAGCCGCTCGTGCTCGGCACCATGAGCCGCGCGCTCATGCTCATCGCCGAGATCCGCGACGAGGCCCACCGCTTCGCCATCACGGGCATGCGCGCCAAGCGCGCGAAGACCCGTCAGTCGAGCCGGCTCGAGGATCTCGAGGGGATCGGACCCAAGCGCCGCGCGAAGCTTCTCACGCATTTTGGCGGCATGAAGCAGCTTTCGAACGCCTCGGCCGAAGATATTGCGCGAGTCGACGGCATTTCCGCCGCGCTCGCGGCTAAAATCTATGCTCAGCTCCACGGGAGCCAGTAAAAAGCGACAAGGACCCGCACATGCCCAAACTCAAGCCCCCATTCAAGCTCAACGTCCCGATGCTCCTCACCTGGATGCGCATCGCGATGATTCCGCTCGTCATCGGCATCTTCTATCTTCCCGAAACGTGGATGACGATGGGGACGAAGAACGCGACCGCCATGCTGATGTTCGTCATCGCCGCCATCACCGACGCGCTTGACGGCTTCCTCGCCCGCCGCTATCAGGGCTGGGCCACGCCCATGGGCGCCTTCCTCGATCCCGTCGCCGACAAGCTCCTCGTGAGCGCCGCGCTCGTCGCCCTCGTGGGCCTCGACCGATGCGACATGCTCGTCGCCCTCGTCATCATCGGCCGCGAGATCACGGTCTCCGCCCTGCGCGAGTGGATGGCCAAGGTCGGCGCCTCGGGCGCCGTCAAGGTCAACTGGTTCGGCAAGATCAAGACCATTGCCCAGATGACCGCCATCCCGATGCTCCTCTGGTGGGATCCCGTCGTCGTTAGCACGAGCCTCCTGAGCGGCGAGCTCAACATAGCCTTCCTCGGCCGCGTCCTCATCATCGTCGCCGCCGTGCTCACCATCTATTCGATGTACGTCTACCTCATGGCCGCCCGCAAGGCTCTCACGGCTCCCGCGTCCGACGCACTCTGAGAACGACTCCCGAGACGAACCCGGAAGCGAATCCGGAAATCAAAAAAAAACGCCGCGGTCCGCGGCGTTTTTCATGTCCGCGGCGTACAAAATGAAAAAGGCCGGTTTCGTCGAAAACCGGCCTTTTCGTTCCCCCTTTTTCGGAGCGGCGCCTTACTGCCGCTGACGCAGGCGCCCCTGACAGGAGCCGCGTCTGACCGAAAAGACGACGAACCGCTTAGAGTCGGTCCGTCGATAGGGGTGAACTATACACAAGTTTTAGCGACTTGTCGAGCAAAGTTTACAAATTGTCGGCAATTCAAGACCCGTGATGCGAAGAGCCTGGGGTTTTCTGAGAATGGTGCGGGCAAAGCCCATGTGTTGCAGGAGAAAATCATTTGTCGACCATTCGGGCGAAGGATCGCGTCGACTGCCGCTCTTTTGTGTCGCGGAGGCCGCGCGGGCCTGCGGGAGTTGGCGGCCTGTACAATGAGCGCAAGAGCTCGTGACATCAACGACGGGCGTCATGGAGAAGAAGAGATAGCATGCAGACGATGTCGGAAGAGAAGACGGCCTCCGAGGGCCATGCAGAGGGAGAGGCCGGAACGAGGAGTGCGGAGCTTGTGAAGCGGGCTCGGCGGCAGCACGGCATCGAGGCCGTGCGCACGATCATCCGCTTTGCGATGGACCGCATGCGCGAGACTCAGCTTCAGGAGGTGGCGTCCTCGATGACGCTCACGACGCTCCTTTCGCTCGTTCCGCTCATCGCGGTCGCGATGTCGGCCTTTGCGCTCTTCCCGAGCTTCGCGGACTCGCGCCACGCGCTTGAGGAGGCGATCATCTCGGGCGTGCTGCCGCAGCAGTACACGGAGACGATCGTCACGTATCTGCGCAACTTCACGGACCACGCCTCGGGACTCGGCATCTTCGGTCTGGCGGGTCTGGCCGTGACGGCGCTTCTCCTGATTGACAAGTTCTTCGTGACGGTCAACCGCATCTATCAGGTGCGCCGCATGCGCCCCTGGGGACAGAGGGCGCTGCTCTACTGGGCGCTCATCACGCTCGGGCCCCTGGTGATCGCCTTCTCGCTCACCGTCTCGACGCAGGCGATCCGCTCCGCCTCGGAGGGCGTTGACGCGACGTCGGTCGAGTGGGGCATGGCCGTTCTGCAGTTTGCGATCCAGGTCGCCTCCTACACCTTCCTCTACAAGTTCGTGCCCAACTGCCACGTGCAGCTTTCGCACGCGGCCGTGGGCGGCGTCTCCGCTTCCTTCGCGGGACTCGCCGTGCGCGAGGCCTTCGGGCACTACGTCTCGGCGGGCACGCTCACGTCGATCTACGGCGCGTTCGTGGCCTTCCCCGTGCTCCTGCTCTGGTTCTACGTCTCCTGGCTCATCGTCTTCGGCGGCGCAGCCATCACGGCGACGATCCCGCTTCTCACTTCGGGGCGCTTCGCCGACAGCTACAAGCGCGGCAATGACTTCCTTACGGGCGTCGCGCTCCTGAAGACGCTCTGGCGCCATCGCCGCGAGGGCGAGACCTCGGTGGGCATCACGACGCTCGCCGACGAGGTCGACAGCTACCCGCAGGCCGCCCGCCGCATTCTGCTCAGGCTCGCCGAAAAGGGTTACTGCGTCGAGATCATGAGCGAGAAGCCCAAGAGTCACAGCGACTGGGCGCTTCTGTGCGATCCGTCCGCCAAGAGCCTCAGGGACGCCTGCACGGCGCTTCTCGTCGACGGCACCAACCATCTCACTAGTCCCAAGCGCGCCTCGTCGTCCCGAGATGAAGGGATGCTCTTTGACTGGTACCGCGGCTTCATGTCCGCCGAAATGCTCGCGAAGCCCCTAGACGAGGTCTTCACCATCGACGAGGAGCCGCAGGACGTTCAGGCGGAACAGACCGCCCGTCCCGCCTGACGGGGACCTGCAGGCAGACTGCCCTCATGGGCGGCTCGTCGTCGGTGCGGGCGGCGCCGGCATGGTTGCCGCCGCGACGGCCGTCGACAACGGCGCGACCGTGATCGTCCTTGAGAAGATGGTCATGCTCGGCGGCAACACCGCCCGCTCCGAAGGCAACATGTCCGCCATGGACCCCGAACCCGAAAAGCTTCTGCCGATGACGCAGGCCGTGCGCGACATCATCGCCAAGTACACGAACCCGAAGCCGAGCTTCAGAAGACGGTTCTCAAGCAGCTCGCAGAGCGGCAAGAAGTACATCTTCGACTCTCCCGAGCTCTTTGCGCTTCAGACGATCGTCGGCGGCAACTGCAAGAACGACGCCAAGCTCGTTCTCACGATGACCCGCAACGCCACGGCCGCCATGAAGTGGCTTGACGTCCAGTCCGACATGACGTGGTTCCACGTGCCGCGCAGCTGGGTCGATGTCGGCATTGGCGGCCTTTATCCGCGCGGGCAGTGGCCGTGTCAGGCCGACGGCAAGACGCCGATCTCCACGTACGACGCCTACATCCGTCCGCTCGCCGCCAAGGTCGAGGCCGCAGGCAACCCGATCTACAAGAACATGAAGGTCGTGAGCGTCGAGCGTGACGCCTCCGGCCGCGTCACGGGCGTGAAGGCCCTCGACCGCAAGGGCGTCGAGCGCGTCTTCTCCGGCCGCAGCGTGGTCCTCGCCGCAGGCGGCTACGGCGCCAACCTGCAGATGGTCAAGAAGTACAACGACATCTCCGTCACCGTGACCTCAAACTCTCCGGCTACCACCGGCGAAGTGCTTGAGGAAGCCGTCGCCGCAGGCGCCGGCCTCACGGGCATGGAGTGGATCCAGATCCATCCGCACGGCAACCCGAAGAACGGCGAGCTTGAGTCCACCATCGCCGCCCGTCCGTCCGACACGCCGTACGTTAACTGCGACGGCTTGCGCTTCGTCGACGAAACGGGTCGCCGCGACGAGATCTCCTACGGCATCCTGAAGCAGACCGGTCAGGTTGCCTTCTCGATCTACGACCAACGCACGATCGAGGAGAAGAAGATCGAGTCCGCCATCGCCCACGGCTATGCCTTCAAGGCCGACACGCTTGAAGACCTTGCCCGCCAGGCCGGCATCGACTGGAAGAACTTCGAGAAGACCATGAAGGCCTACAACGAGGCCTCCGTGTCCCAGAATACGAAGTCTCTCCCCGTGCCGAAGATCCTCATCGGCAATCCGGTCGTGAAGGCGCCGTTCTACGCCGTGCCGATCACGACGACCATCCACCACACGATGGGCGGTCTTCGCATCAACGAGAAGACCCAGATCCTCGACAAGAACGGCAACGTGATCCCGGGCCTCTACGCCGCATGTGAGACACGGGCGGCATCCACGGCGGCAATCGCCTCGGCCGCAACGCCCTGACCGACCTTCTGGTCTTCGGCCACATCGCCGGCCAGGAAGTCGCCAAAAAACAGTAAGGCCGATTGAGAGCCGTGCCGTCCGTCCCTCGCGGGCGGCACAACAAAAGAAGAAAAGGGCGCCCGCAGCGCGAAAACGCTGCAGGCGCCCTTCTCCTTTTGGCTGTTCTCCACGCAGCTGTCCGCGGGGGCGGGCTTGCAGAGAATCTTCAGCCTCAGGCCTTTGCGGGGCGGGCCGAGGCGAGGATCGCGGCGATCTGGGCGGGCGTGATGTTCTTGTGCTCGCCGAGCTTCCAGTTGCGTTCCTCGAAGCGGCGGACGATCTCGCGTTCGACGTCTTCACCGACGCCTGCCTCGTCAAGGCGGGTCGGCAGACCGAGGGAGGCGAAGAAGGCCTCGAGCCTCACGATGGTTTCGAGGGCGCGCTCGCGGTCGGTGCCGTAATGCACGTCGAAGACGCGTTCGCCCATCTGCACGAGCTTGGCTTCCTTCGTGTCGATGAGGACGCGAAGGAGAGCGGGGAAGACGATGGCGAGCGTGGCGCCGTGGGCCATGCCCGTGAGGGCGGTGATTTCGTGGCCGATGGCGTGGGTGGCCCAGTCCTGATTCACGCCCATGCAGATCATGTCGTTGAGGCCGAGCGTAGCCGTGAGCATGTAGTCGGCGAGCACGTCGTAGTCGGGTTCGGGCGTACGCAGCGCGGGCGCGATGTCGACGAGCGTGAGAAGGAGCCCTTCGGCCCAGCGGTCCATCGGACGGGACTGGCCGGGTTCGGTCATGTACTGCTCGAGCACGTGCGCGGTGATGTCGGCGAGGGACGCGGCGACCTGGGCGGCGCCGAGCGAGCGGCAGCACTCGGGGTCGAGAATCGAGAAGCACGGATTTTCAGGCGCGACGAAGGCAAGCTTCTCCTTCGTCTCAAGGCGGGAGATGACGCTGTTGGCGTTCATTTCGGAGCCCGTGGCCGGGAGCGTCATGACGCTCGCGTAGGGAATGCAGCGGGCGGGACGGCGGGAGAGGACGATGTCCCAGGCGTCGCGCGTTTCGCCCTCGGTGAGGGCGCAGGCAACGAGCTTGGAGCCGTCGAGCACGGAGCCGCCGCCCACGGCGAGGATGAAGCCCGCCTTCTGTTCGCGGCCGAATTCGATGCACTTCCTGAGGGTTTCGACCTTGGGGTTGGCCTCGATGCCCCAGAATTCGACGTGGTCGATGCCGGCGAGCGCGGCCTTGACTTGGTCGTAGACGCCGTTGCGCTTCACGGAGCCGCCGCCGAAGGTGACGAGGACGCGCACGCCCTCGGGGATGTGGCGGGTGAGGGAGGCGATTTCGCCGCGGCCGAAGATGAGTCGGGTCGGATTGTAATACTCGAAGTTCTGCATGAGGGAACCTTGAAAAAAGTGGTTTTGCTGACAGTATACGGAGCCGGGCCGCGGGTGGAAAGGCGCGTTTTCGCTCAATGCAGAAGGGGGAGGTCCGCGATGCGGGCCTCCCCCTTGGGTTCGTGTCGATTCGTCGGGGACGAAGGATCCGTTACTGGACCTTGGCGTTCTTGACGAGTTCGCCGAAGTGCTGGTTGACGCGCTGGTTCGTGAGCGCGTTGACGAGCGCGGGCTTCTGAGCCTCGAAGGTCGGGAAGAGCTGGGCCGGACGCTTGGCGTCAAGCTTCACGACGTGGAAGCCGAACTGCGTGCGCACGGGTTCCTTGCTGACCGTGCCTTCCTTCATGCCGGCGAAGGCGTTGCCGAAGGTCGGAACGAAGGAGCGGGGAACGACCCAGCCGAGCTGGCCGCCGCGATCCTTGTTGCCGCGGTCTTCGGAGAATTCCTTGGCGAGCTTGTCGAAGTCGGCGCCCTTGTTGAGGCGGCTGATGATGTTCTTGGCCTGGTCTTCGGTCTTGACGAGGATGTGGCGGACCTGGTATTCGGTCGGGCCGTAGGCGGCCTTTTCAGCCTCGTAGGCCTTGCGGACGTCTTCGTCCTTGACCGGGTTTTTCTTGGCCCAGTCGCGCAGGACGGCGTTGATGAGGACCTGGTTGCGGGCGGCTTCGATGGCCTGCTTGACGTCGGAGTTGCGGTCAAGCTTGGCCTTCTTGGCTTCCTGAAGCAGGACGGTCTGCTGCGTGAGGACGTTCTTCACCTGGCGCTCAAGTTCGGCGCCTGCGGGCTGGCCCTGAGCGACGGCGCTGTCGTAGAGTGCCTTCTGCTGGGCAACGCTGACGGTTTCACCGTTGACCTTGAAGGCCTGAAGTTCAGCGTTGGCCGCGCCGGCGGCCATCATGGCAGCCATGCCGAGAACCAAAAGTTTCTTTTCCATTTCTTTCTTCCTTAACTGCCGCAGGTGTTCGGCGCTTCCCGGCACCGTACGCCGCTATCAGGTTGTTAGTCATTGCACCCGAAATTATAAGGGGTTCGGGCGTCATGCAGGTCAATTCTGCCTAGTGACGGCGTGTTTGGTCATGAACACGCCGATGCCAATTGTAAAGACTAGTGTCAGGCCCATCAGGCCGAAGAGCTTGAAGTTGACCCAGGTGTCGGTCGAACAGAGGTAGGCGACGAGGAGGTTGACGACGCCCATGGCCGCGAAGAAGCCGATCCACATGTTCTGGAGCGTCCCCCAGGCGTGGCCGGGCATTTCGATCTCGGCCTTGGAGAGAAGCATGCGGATGAAGTTTCGGCCCGCGAAGTTGCCGTAGACGAGGATGCCGCCGAAGATCCAGTAGAGGATCGTGGGCTTCCACTTGATGAACATCTCGTTGCGAAGATAGAGCGTGAGGCTGCCGAAGACGACGATGACGGCGAGGCTGATCCAGAGCATCGGCTCGACCTTGCGGCCGCGCAGCATGAGCCAGCCCACCTGCAGGAAGGTGGCGGCGATGGCGACGACGGTGGCGATGAAGACCGGAGCGGTCATGGCGGTGAGGCCCTCGCCCATAAAGCGCTCGGCAAGCGCGATGGCGGCGTCGGGCTGGTCCTCGGCGATCTTGAAGGCCGCGAAGAAGAGGATGACGGGGAAGAGGTCGAAGAGAAGTTTCATCGTAAGGAGGTTCGTGTGGAGCGGGATCTGAAATTTTAGCGAAATTGGCAGTTGATGTTTCAGGGGGAGGCCCTGGGGCCGAAGGCTTGGTAACATTTCGAACATTGTTCAGGTGCTTCGAAACGTTTTCGTCACCTGGGACAGGTATCGTTGTGCAGTCGGGGGCTCCCGGCCGTCAGGGGACGGTTTGTGACGCGCTCCCGCAACACGATATGAACAACGGACTTTCGTTATGCAATTTGCAAGAAAAATAGTGCTGCTTTCCGCCGTCGTGATGATGGGCGCCGCAGGAGGCGCGGCAGCCAAGGAGAATGATTTGACGAACGCAACCAAACCCGTTTCCGTCGTGACCGTCGAGGGCATGACCGAGTACAGGCTCCCGAACGGCCTGCGCGTCGTGCTCTATCCCGACATGAGCAAGCCGACCGCCACGGTCAACATGACCTATCTCGTGGGCTCGCGTCACGAGAACTACGGCGAGACCGGCATGGCCCACCTTCTCGAACACCTGATGTTCAAGGGGTCGAAAAACTATCCAAATCCGACCGCCGAGTTCACGAAGCGCGGCTTCCGCATGAACGGCTCGACGTGGCTCGACCGCACGAACTACCACGTCTCCTTCACGGCCTCGGACGACAACATGAAGTGGGCGCTCGGCTGGCAGGCCGACGCCATGATCAACTCGTTCATCGCCCGCAAGGACCTCGACACCGAGATGACCGTCGTGCGCAACGAGTATGAAATGGGCGAGAACCGTCCGACGAGCGTGCTCCTCAAGCGCATGCAGTCCGTGCTCTTCGACTGGCACAGCTACGGCCGCAGCACGATCGGCGCCCGAAGCGACATCGAGAACGTCGAGATCGAGAACCTCCAGGCCTTCTACCGCCGCTACTACCAGCCCGACAACGCCGTGCTGACGGTTTCGGGCAGGTTCGACACGGACGAGGTGCTTGGCTGGATCGCCGAGCTCTTCGGCCCGATCGCCAAGCCCGAGCGCGTGCTTCCTAAGGAGTGGACGGTCGAGCCCGCCGCCGACGGCGAGCGCGAGTTCACGGTCCGCCGTCCCGGCGAGACGCAGATGCTCATGATCGGCTACCGCCTGCCCGCCGCCCTGCATCCCGACTGGGAGCCTGCGGCCATGGCCACGTCGATCCTTTCCGACGCCCCGACGGGGCGCCTCTACAAGGAGCTCGTCGAGACGGGCCTTGCCACGCAGGTCTTCGGCTGGACGATTCCGGGCGCCCAGCCCGGCTTCGTGGTCTTCGGCGCTCAGGTCAAGAAGGGCGAGGACCTCGGTCCGGTCCGCGCGAAGATGGTCGACGTGATCGAAAACTCCTTTGCCAGGACGCCCGTGACCGATCAGGAGCTTGAACGCCAGAAGGCCGAGCAGGCCACGATGTTCGAGCGCCAGATCAGCGATCCCGAAGCATTCGCCGTGGGCCTTTCCGACTACATCGCACTCGGCGACTGGCGCGTGTTTTTCGCCGACCGCGATGCGATCGCGCAGGTGAAGACCGCCGAGGTCGACAAGGCCGCCGCCCGCTACTTCGTGCGTGACAACCGCGTCGTCGGCAGCTACATCCCGACGGACGAGCTCAAGCGCGCCGACATCACGGCCGCGCCCTCCGTCGACGAGTACCTCAAGGGCTTCAAGTTCCGTCAGGAAGGCCGCACGGCCGAAGCCTTCGACGTCGATCAGGACAACATCAACGCCCGCACGCAGTTCGTCGAGGCGGGCGGCGTGAAGATGGCGCTGCTGCCGAAGAAGACGCTCGGCGAGACCGTCGTCGTGCAGATGAGGTTCCTCAACGGCAACTTGAAGACGGGCGCCAACGCCGCCGTCTCGATGCTCTCGACCGCCATGCTCTCGCGCGGCACGTCCACGATGACGCGCGACGAGATCGACGACGCCTTCACGCAGCTGCGCATGGAGGGTTCGCCCTTTGCGTTCACGACCGACCGCGAGCATCTCTCGGCCGCCGTGGGCCTTGCGGGCAGCATCCTCACGGACGCCGCCTTCCCTGAAAAGGAATTCGAGACCCTGAAGCGCCAGACCCTCGTCGGCCTGCGCGCCAAGTCGGACGATCCGGGCACTAAGGCCCGCGACGCCCTCACGGAGCACTTCAACACCTATCCGAAGGGCGACGCCCGCCGCACGGAGACGAGCGCCGAGCTCATCGCCGAGGTCGAGGCCCTCACGCTTGACGACGTGCGCAACTACTGGCGCAACGTCTTCGACACGGGTCGCGGCTACATCGCCGTCGTCGGCGACTTCGATCCCGAAGCGGTTGCGGGCGACCTGCGCCGCGCCGTCGTCGGCCGCAAGCTCTCCACCGTCGTCTACGAGCGTCCCGTGCACGAGTTCAAGCCCGTTGCATCGGCCCGCATCGTCATCGACACGCCTGAAAAGGAAAACGGCACGCTGATGGCCCGCGTCGACCTGCCGGCCAATGTGGCCGACGCCGATGCCGCGGCCCTCGTCACGGCCGACTGGATCCTCGGCGGCTCCACGGGTCTCTCGAACCGCATCGTGACCCGTCTGCGCCAGAAGGAGGGCCTCTCCTACGGCGCCGGCAGCGGCATCACGCTCCCGCGCTTCGGCAACCGCGGCCATTGGTCCGTCGGTGCGATCGTCGCTCCGCAGAACGTCAGGCAGGCTGAGGCCAGCCTGCGCGACGAGCTCGCCCGCGCCGTCAAGGACGGCATCACCGAGCAGGAGCTCGCCGAAGCCAAGCGCGGCCTGATCGAGTACCGTGCGGTGAACCGCGCCCAGGACGGCACGCTCGCGGGCAGCTGGATCAACTTCATGGAATCCGGCCGCGACTGGTCCTTCTCGAAGGACATGGAAGTCGCCATCGAGAAGCTCACGGTCAAGGACGTCAACGCCGCGATCCGCCGCATTGCGGATCCCTCGAAGATGACCTTCGTGCTCGCCGCCGACCTTGCGAAGGCCAGGGAAGCGGGCAAGGACTTCTCCAAGCAGTAATCTGCTGAAGCTCCCTGCCGGGCCAGACGGCATCAGGCGCCCCGCCGCTCCGACGCGAGCAGCGGGGCGCTGTCGTTTCTGAACGCCCCTCGCAGGCATAAAATGTCGGATTGTTCAGCTAAATCCGCCAGGAACCCTCGCCTCGGTGAGGCGGGGAGGAATGGCGGAAAAGACG
>ERZ791800.1200-NODE-1200-length-12231-cov-112.400706_pt1 | contig 12231 bp, 7 predicted proteins | sample MGYA00510310_ERZ791800 | MGnify/ENA primary metagenome ERZ791800 (study PRJEB30046, sample SAMN00791954) | human gut metagenome | study: EMG produced TPA metagenomics assembly of the A metagenome-wide association study of gut microbiota in type 2... | reverse complement strand
TGTATGAGATGATGCAGCGCGAAGGCTTCAGTATGACTTACGACCAGCTCTACAATGGCGAGAACGCCTTGAAGAATGCCGTAGTCAATTTCTCTGGCTATTGCTCTGGCGTAGTCGTTTCTCCAGACGGATTGGTCTTCACCAACCACCATTGCGGTTTCGAAGCTATCCGAAGCCACTCTACTGTGGAGCACGACTACATGCTCAATGGTTTCTTTGCAAAATCTTACGCAGAGGAATTGCCAAACGAGAATATGTTCGTCAGCTTCATGGTTGACCAGAAAGACGTAACCGACAAGGTGATGAGTCTCGGATATGAGCAGCTCGACAACAAGAAACGAAGCGAGCTTGTGGATTCTCTGGAGAATGCCATGAGCAAGGAGGTGAAGAAGAACGATTCTACCCTTCACGTCAGCATCAAGCCTTTCTATGAGGGCAACAAGTGGTACGCTACTACTTACCGCGACTTCACCGACCTGCGTTTAGTATTCACCGTACCAAAGTCTATGGGTAAGTTTGGTGGCGATACAGACAACTGGATGTGGCCTCGCCAGACCTGCGACTTCTCTGTATTCCGCATCTATGCCGACCCAAAGACCAACGGTCCTGCTGCCTACAGCAAGGATAATGTGCCTTACAAGCCAAAGCGTTGGGCACAGGTTTCCCTCCAGGGTTACAAGGACGGCGACTATGCGATGACCATGGGTTATCCTGGTAGTACCGAACGATACCTCTCCAGCTATGGCATCCAGATGATGCGTGACGCAGAAAATGCTCCTCGTGCCCAGGTACGCGGCATCAAGCAGGAAGTAATGCAGAAGCACATGCGTGCCAACGAGGCTGTGCGCATCAAGTACGACAGCAAGTACGCCAGCTCTTCCAACTACTGGAAGAATGCTATCGGTATGAACAAGTGTATCGACTCTATCGGCATCATCAACCTGAAGCGTGAATACGAGACTCGTCTTCGTGCTTGGCAAGATACAGCCAAAGCTGCAAACGACCTCGCCCACAAGGTGGATTTCGACAAACTCGCCCAGCTCTACAAGGAGAGCGCTGACGTAACTTATGCATGGACCAACTTTGCAGAGTCATTCACTCGCCGTAGCAACGTAGAGTTCTCTACCCGTGCTTTCAAGCTTCAGAATGGTATGGAAGTAAAGGGTTCCGAGAAGAATAAGAAGAAGCAATATCATGAGTTTGAGGACAACTCAGATGAATGGGATATGGCACTCGACAAAGAGGTGCTCGCTACCCTTCTGAAAAACTACAAGGAGCACGTTGATGCGAAGTGGTTGCCTAAGTTCTACAACATCATCGACACTCAGTTTGGAGGTGATTATACGAAATATGTAGATTATCTCTGGGAGAAGTCACTCCTCATGAAGAAGGGTGCCAAGCTCTACTTCAATAAGAAGGGATATGAGAAAGACCCAGGTGTAAATTACAGTATGGATCTGAATGACATTTACGCCGACTTCGTAGAGAAGATGGGAGCCGTATCTGATTCTATCGCCGAGCAGGAGAAGTATCTCTGTGCTGCCAAACTGCGCATGGAGGAAGACATGCCTCACTATAGCGACGCCAACTTCACCATGCGATTGAGCTACGGACAGGTGGGCGGTTTCGATCTCGGCGGCAAACCATCAGGCTATTACACCACCGCCGAAAGCATCGTGGAGAAGATGAAGCAGGGCGACAGGGTACTCGACTACTATGCTGAGCCTATCATGCACGAACTCCTCTCAGAGAAAGACTTCGGCAAGTATCAGGACAAGACTACAGGCAAGATGCAGCTCTGCTTCCTCACCAACAACGATATTACCGGCGGTAACTCTGGTAGTCCTATGTTCAACGGCAAGGGTGAGTTGATAGGTCTTGCATTCGACGGCAACTGGGACAGCCTCAGCTCAGACATCAACTTCGACAAGCGCCTGGCTCGCTGCATCGGCGTAGATATTCGTTATGTGCTCTACCTGATGGATAAGTGGGGACACGCAGACCGCCTCTTGAAGGAGATCAATGCGAAGTAAATCCTATCTCTGAATCAATAGAGATGATAGAATGGTTTATCCAGGGATAAAGATTAGTCTTAGGATGATATAAAAAGAGCGGAAAATCAGCTGTTAACTGTTAACCTGTTAACTCCTGGCTTTCCGCTCTTGTTTTATTTAGTCTTTCTATTCTTGTTATCTTGCTGATTTTCAGTTTATTTTTATCTTACAGATTCGCAACCTACAGAATTCCAATTAATATTGCGAGATATTATTCAGTTCCTTCAATGAAACCTGACGAGGCTTTTCGGCGAGTTTCTTCTTCAATTCATCCACCGTTATTTCTGCAGATGGATTGAAATCGGCAGAGCGCATGTAATCAATTACGCTCTGATAGAAAGCCTTGCCTTCCGGATATTTGGCTGCCTTCTCCAAATCGCTCATGCAGACGAGGAGCTTTCCGGCTTCCACCTTCCATTCCATGACCAAACCAAGTTTATGATTCCGCTACCATTGCCAGTTGGTGTGCATTTCCATTTTGGGCTTGATAAGATTGTCAGAAAGTTGCTTCAATAATTCCATATTTCTTGCCTTATTTGATGTTTACAGCTACAATTATACAAAAATTGCGGTAAAAACACCGCAATTTACCAAAGAAATTGCTGTATTTTTACCGCAAAATATGGATATTGCATCAAACCATCCCTTTGATGCAGACTTTCATCTTATTATAAATCGCTGCCTAAACTACTTCTTCTTAGGACGACGGCGAGCCCAACCTTCTTCCTCGAAGTCTGGCTCCTCGCCCTTGAATTTCACATTGTCATTGTTCTGGAAGAACTGACGCCAGTCGCCTGTTTCCTCCTCACGGCGTGCTTTCTTTCCACCACGACTTCCACGACCTCCACGCTCAGAACGAGCATCATCAGAACCTCTGCGTCCACGGGAAACCTTCTCTGCAGTACGACCGCCACGACCACTTCTGCCCTCAGCATCACGGCCACCACGACTGCCTCTGCCATGACCTTCCTCGTCAGCATCATTACATCTTACGGTTCTGCCCTTGTACTCAGTTCCGTTCAAAGCCTTCATCACGCGCTTCGCATCCTCCTCTGGCACTTCGATGTAGGCAAACTTACTCAGCAGATCGATGTGACCAACCTCCTGGCGACCCTTCACGTGCTTGTTGAGATACTGCATGATTTCGCCTGGATAGAAACCATCAGCCTTACCCAGATTGATGAAGAGGCGCTTGAATCCAGCCTCAGTTTCGTGCTTTCTGCGACCACCAGAAACCTTGCCACGGCCCTCGCCACGACTTCCACGACCTTCGCCGTTACGTGAACCCTTACCGCTCTCTGGCTTCACAATCTCAGGAGCATTCTTGTAGTAATCCAGGAATTTACCGAAGGTGATGGTCACCATCTTCTTGATGATATCCTCCTTGTCGATGTACTCAAATTGGCGGTTGATTTCAGCCATGTATGGAGCAATCTGATCCTCATCCACATCCGTCTTCATGATATCGTCCATGGTCTTAAAGAGCTGCTTCTTGCAGATTTCCTCTGGGGTTGGCAAAACGCCATCCACGAAGTCCTTGCCTATCTGCTTCTCAATCTGGCGAACCTTGAATTTCTCACGAGTATGGATGATAGAGATGGAAGTTCCCTTCTTTCCGGCACGACCGGTACGACCGCTTCGGTGGGTGTAACTTGCCACATCGTCAGGCAAACCATAGTTGATAACGTGAGTCAGATCATCTACGTCCAGACCACGTGCTGCCACATCAGTAGCCACCAGGAACTGAACGGTATGGTTGCGGAACTTCTGCATGGTGAGGTCTCGCTGCTGCTGGCTCAAGTCGCCATGCAGGGCCTCGGCATTATATCCATCCTTGATAAGTTTATCAGCGATATCCTGCGTCTCCAATTTGGTGCGGCAGAAGATAATCGCAAAGATGCGTGGATAGAAGTCCACGATGCGCTTCAGGGCAAGATACTTATCCTTGGCGTTTACGAGATAGTAGATGTGGTTTACGTGCTCAGCACCCTCATTGCGTGAACCCACTACGATTTCCTTGTGATCATGCAGGTAGTTGAGGGCAATCTTCTCGATGTCCTTGCTCATGGTAGCCGAGAAGAGCAGAGTGTTTCTATCTTCCGGAACGTTCTCAAAGATGGCATTGATGCTCTCAGAGAAGCCCATGTTCAGCATCTCGTCAGCCTCATCAAGCACCACGTTATTGACGTGCTCCAACTGAGCCACACCGCGATTAATCAGGTCGAGCAATCGTCCAGGAGTAGCCACGATAATCTGCACACCATGCTTCAGGGTGCGTATCTGGCTTCCGATGTCAGTACCACCATAGACTGCAGCAATATGCAAACCGTCGATGTACTTGGCAAAACTGTTCAAATCGTCTGCTATCTGGAGACAAAGCTCACGTGTAGGACTGAGGATGACAGCCTGCGTCTCCTTGCTATTAGCATCAGTCTTCTGGATAACCGGAATACCGTAGGATGCGGTTTTACCCGTACCCGTCTGCGCCAACGCAATCACGTCGTTTTTATTACCGAGCAAATATGGGATTACTTCTTCCTGAACTGGCATTGGATTCTCAAATCCAAGCTCTTCGATGGCACGGCGAATCTCTTCGCTCACGCCCAATTCTTCAAATGTCTTCAAATCTTTTTAACCTTAATTCATGTATAATCAAATAGAAGGCCGAATTCACCCTCCCAGCCATGAATTAGGGTGCAAAATCCTTCTAAAACGCTTGCGGCAACCGTATAGTTTTATTAAGATTGCCTAAATTCGGGTGCAAAGTTACGAAAAAACTTTGAATTTCTTGCAGATTTCTCTATTATTTCATTACCTTTGCACGAAATAACAAACAATCGAATGATATGAAAAAAGTAATTTTCACTCAAGAATGGATGGCAATGCATCCATACGAGAAACCTAATGAAGTGGATCAATATTATACGGAGTTATCCAATGAAATATACCACGCCCTCGACGATGCCTGCTTCACGCATCAGTTCAAAGACGTGGAAGATGCCAAGCAGCTCGCCCTCTGCATCGCCGGATATTTTGAGGACGTGCTCTCCGGTACTTGTATCTGGAAGACTTTCACCGCAGAATGCAAGAAGCGATATGGTTCATACATCCCGTTCTATGAGAACGAAAAGGAGTTTGTCAAGAACTCTCTCAATGAAGATGATGCGCCATACGATCCGGACGAGATCAACATCTCCGACATCAAGTTCCTGTGCTGGCACCATTACCAGCAGAGTGCCTACATCCAGGAAGCCGTACCTTTCCTCTTCAGTACGATAGAACTGGCTGCCAAACTGGTGTATAATCTTCTCGACAAGGAGTATGAAACTGCACCGGAAAACGAGCGCCTGCGTGAATTTCTCTGCGAGTTGCCTACAGCAGAAGACAAGTTCCTGGAATACAGAGACGTGCTGGCATGGTTTCACTATAACTGCTTCTTCAACATCAACAATCTCAAGCGCCTGCAGTTCGACCTCGAAAAGCTCGCCCGCTCTCCACAGGGCTTCAATGAAATCATCGCCTACTCCATCCAGATAGAGCACACGATGAACAGCCGCCACAATCTTTTGGCTCTCACCTCTGCTGAATGGCTTGCCAAGATCAGCGAGCATCATCCTGCCCACAAACTCTGGACGGACATCGATTACAAGGGAGCCAGAGCCTTCAGAATGCTGAAAGAGGATGAGAAATTCTTCTATCTGAAGGATTTGTATGAGGAGGAAGATGATCCGGAGAAGGCCTCAAAGGAGAATCAGGAGAAGGCAGAAGAAAGGAGCCTCATCAGAGTGCTCAAGGAATCTACCAATATTGGGGATGCTTCTTCCTTCCTCAGCGGCGAGAATGTGCTCGTATGCAATCTCTTCCGATTTGGTGGAGACTGGTGGCAAACCGGTGCTCTCCTCGATCCTACTTATGAAGACAACAAGGCTCAGATAGAGGCTGAGAGAAATATTCAGAAACACAAGAAGAGCATCCACGACTACAATCTGCTCAAGCAGAATGGCTATGGAGACAAGTTTGTGTTCATCGAGGATGTCAAGACGATGAAGGAATTCCTGAAAAATATCGGTTTCGAACTGCCTTCCAACATCAGTTTCCCTCAGAAATACGAAAAGGGAATCATCGTGTACGGAAGTCCTTATACGGGCATCAACATCAGCTTCGGAACCGCCCATTGCATCGCTTCGCCTGAAAACCCATACTACAATGCCGAGCGTGCAGCAGAGGACTGTTTCAATATCATCTCCGGCAACGGTCTTCCTTTCCCTTACGAGATTGTTTGCAAGCTGATAGAAAAGGGAATGCTTCCTGATGCCAACATCTTCACCAGCCGATATGTGAAGGAAGAGGGTCTGAAGATTACTCAGGCCAATATCCAGTTCCTTGCCGATTACTATCTGATGGGCAGAAAGGACAAGGACTTGTCGCCTGAAGAGTTGTGGTAAAGATTGATTTCGTATATTCAAAAAGTTCACTACGCTAACGGCATTTTTTAAGGGGTTAGCGTAGTAAACTTTTGATATTTTCCCTATTTCAGATTCTTATCCAGAAACTCCAGCATTTTCTCCTGCGCCTTCAGTCCGCAGGAATGAGGAATGTCCCAAAGCTCCGTATCCAGCAGATTATCAACTCCCTGACTCTTCCAAACCTTGTGCATTTCGGCGAAAGCATCCTTTACGCCGGGCACTGGGAAAAGCTTATCTTTTGTGCCGTTGATAAAGAGCATCGGTTTCGGACAGGCGAGGGAAGCAATGTGGGGATAGTCGAGATACTGGCGCAATCCAGGAAAACAATTCGCAAAACCACCATTCTCCTTTCGGCCAAAACGCCTGGTAAGTTGAGCATCGGTGGTAATCATCCAGCAGATGGAAGCACCCACCTTGATTCTATCCGACAAAGCCGAGAGCATCCACGAGCGATAGGCTCCCATCGAACAGCCCACGCATCCGATACGCTTCGCATCTACCATCGGCAGCGAAGCCAGGAACTCGGTACTGGAAATATCATCGTAAGTCATGAAGGCAGAAAGGTCACGACCCAGCATCATCATATTGCCGGCGATAAGATCGTATTTATTTCTATCCACGCCCTCCTTTCGGCCTCGTTCTCCCCACATCGGCGCATCAATCGAGAGCACCACATAACCGTGTTTCGCCAGATAATCGCCCACGTACTGGCCTTCATAAAGCTGATTTACCCACGCATCTGCATCATCCAGAACCTCCTGGTTGGCAGCCTTCTTCTTTTCAGAAATCTTCCCATCCGCATCCTGCTCTTCAGAAGCGATAAAGAAAGGGCGAATCATCTTCTCCTTTCCTATAAAGAGATGGGCGCCATGATCGTGGAGCGCCACCACGGCTGGGAATCTCCCCGATTTCTTATTCTGAGCAGAAGACAGCAACCCAGCTTCTGCTTTAGGGTTCTTCCCTTCTTCAGAATCCGGAATCAGGAGATAAGCCGTAATGCGGGAATAGGCATTAATATTGAAGGCGATTTTCTGCGCCTTATATCCGTCTCTCTGTTCCTCACCGAGCACTTCCATATCCCAAGCCGCAGCCGCCTTCGGAGGCGTCATCATGCATTCGAATACCTTCTCTCTTGCCACCTCCTTCCACTTCTTGAAGTTTCTGATAGGACTGTTGCCCCAAGCCATCGGATAGGTCAGTTCCTTCTTCAGTTGCTCCACGTAGGTAGGAATTTCTCCCTCCCATTCATACTTCTCCCGCTTCTGAAGCTTCGGCTTCTGAGAGACCTGTGCAAACGCTACAGACACCTGCAGTAATGCAATGATGCTATATGTGATAATCCTTTTCATTCTGTTGTATCGTTTATAAGAAATCTTTTGTCCTGTTTTATAAGAAATCTATTTTTGTTTATCAGATTAGTTATTGTTTGCAAAATTAAGAAATTATCCGCAAAAACAGATGAATAATCTCGATATTTTTGCGTATCTTTGCCTAAACATCAATAAATAATGGATAAGACATCAATAAATAACAGATAAAACATCATCAAATAGAAAATAAAGACATGAAAATAGCAGTTTTTTGTTCAGCGAATAAGAATATCGACCCGGATTTCTTCACGATGACGGAAGAGTTGGGCAAGTGGATGGCTGAAAATGGCCACGACCTGGTTTTCGGCGGATGTAACTCTGGACTGATGGATTGCATTGGCAAGGCAGTAAAGGCGCATGGCGGCAGAACCATCGGTGTGGTTCCTACGCTTGTAGAGCGAGGCGGCAGAACCTTCCCTGACCTCGACATCGAGATTCCGTGTGATAATCTCAGCGACCGCAAGGACCTGATGCTTGCCCAGAGCGACATCTTCGTAGCCCTTCCTGGCGGCATCGGCACCCTGGATGAAATCTTCACCATCGCCGCCGCCCACACCATCGGCTACCACCACAAGATGGTGATTCTCTACAACATGAAGGGCTTCTGGAACTCTACCATCGCCCTGCTGGACGATTTGGCAGAGAAAAGCATGATTCGCGGCGATTGGCGAGATGTGATAGAAGTGGCGGATAACCTGGGAGAGTTGGCAAAGCTCTGCGAGGGATAGAACCCTCTATAGAAATCATCTATAGAAATGAAGTAAAGCGACCTTCTACCGAGAACACAATTCGGCAGAAGGTCGCTTTTTACGTTCTTACAAACCAAAACTCTTCCTGGCTTGCCTCAATGTATTCTCTCCTACCGTATAAGCATAGCAGGCAGAAGGAATGAAATGAAGCGTACCAAAATCCATCTCCTTTACTCCTCCCTTACTGATGGAAGTTACCAATGCCTGAGGCAGATGATTCTTCTCCATAAAAAACTGTAAGGGCGAAAGTTCAGAAGGTCTGTCGAAGAACCTGTCCGACCATTTGATTTCCACCGCCCAATAAGGCTTCTGCAAAGCATCATTGATGCCCACCAAATCCACCTCGCCCTGCGAACGCCCCATCTTCCAGTTGGCATAGGCAATGTGCCCCTTTCTCGGAATCCACTGCGAATAAATGGCAGTTTCTATCATGTCTCCGATATTGTCATCCATGATCTTGATTGGCTCAAAAAGCGCACATCTCAGCGAAGGATTAGTCAGATAAATCTTGAAAGTAGTTTGGCGCTGGAATCGCTTTGCCGTATCATCCGTTCTTGTCACAACCTTTATCAGGAAAGCAGCCTCCAGATACTGGACGTACCTGCGAATGGTTTCCTTCTTGACACCCGATTCCTTCGACATACTTTCATACGAAAACTCCATACCGCTATGATAAGCTATCATCGTAAACAACGAATTCAGTTCCTGCACATCCGAAATGCCATAAAGACTCGGCAAATCTCTCAACAATACCTTATCTACAATATCGTGGCGAACAAACTGCCCCGGGTCTTCCTGCATTCGGGAAGAAAAAGCCACCTCAGGATAACCGCCATAATTGATATAGTCGAGGAAGAGACTGTTCAGCTTATCAATATCTATCGTACTATAGATATCGCTCTCTATCCCATCCCATTCCACCTTGGATTGGCGCATCAGATGCTCATATTTCTTAAGATGGATATACTCGAAGAAAAGCAACGGCGGCAGAGTGAAATCGGTAAACCTGCCCGCTCCGCTTTCGTTGCTGCTCTTTTTCAATGCCGCAGCAGCAGAACCGGAAGCCACAAACTTCACGTTGTGATAGGTATCTACCAGGGATTTCAGATTGATTTCCCAGTCTTTGAGATACTGTATCTCATCGAAGAAAACATAAAATTCTTCCTGGCTGTCTTCCTTATCCAATATCTGTTTTGCCAAAGAAAACAACTGTTCCAAGAGGATATTATTATAGATAGGAGTTTCCACCGAAACATAGATGATATTCTGAGGCGATACGCCCTCGTCTATCAACCGCTGGATGGAATGATAGAGCATCACCGTCTTACCCACTCGGCGAGGTCCCATCAGGATGAGGGCACGCTGAATGCTGACATCCCTTACCAGTGGATAGACGATGTCGAGATAGAGGCGAGGACTCATCTCCTGATAGTAAGAAGGTATCCTGCCTTCCGTCCACCAGGGGTTGTCTATCTTCAACCTACCCAATATCTGTTTCTCTAAAAGTGCCGTATATTCCATAATTCCAACTATTTTTGGGCACAAATATACGGATAAATTTCTTGATCTGCAAGTTTTTGTAAAAATAAGCCTATTTTTTTATGCTTAATTTGCATTTCAAGGCGATTTTTCAGGCAAAAGCGTGCATTTTAAGGAAAAAGGGACTCAGTTTCACTCATTTCTTATATTAATTTACGCTTATAACTTATTGAATATCAATATTAAAAACAAGGCTTGCAAATTAAGCATGTTTCAATATGCTTAATTTGCAACCATATAGAACTCTAAAGAAAGAGCGGAAAAACAACTGTTAACTGTTAACTCTGTTAACCCAGTTGTTCTTCCGCTCTTGATATTTCTTCAAGACCATCTATTCTTTCCCTAAAAGGAAATCGGAGAGACTCATCATCAGAATGCCTTCTTCATTATAACCCGAACGATACCTATCCCCCACGATTATCAGTTTGCGGAAGCCATCGTTTACATTCAAAAGAGAAGCCTGCTCCTGATCTACCTTCTCCTTATCCGGCAAGGCGTAAGCCGACTGGATATAGAGGCGTTCATCATAACGGTTCACCACGAAATCTATCTCAAGATTCCTACGCTGCAGTTTGCCATTCTCATCCCGCTTGAAGCTCTCTACTGACCCCACATCCACAGTATAACCCTGCTTCCGCAATTCGTTATAAACCACGTTTTCCATGATATGGGTGAATTCTATCTGTCGGAAATCTACCACGGCATTTCTAATACCGATGTCCTCGAAATAATACTTGGTACCAGTACCTATGTATTTACGCCCCTTCACATCATAACGCAAAGCCTCGCTGATGATGAAGGAATCCTGCAAGTTCTCCAGATACCTGCCAATAGTTTTAGTACCGATTTCCACTCCTCCAACAGATTTGAACGTATTAGAAATTCTCTGCACATTCGTACAGGAACCAATCGTAGAAGCCAGAAGGCGCACCAACTCGCGCATTCCATCAGAATTCTTCAGCCGATTACGCTCCAAAACATCCTTCAGATAAACCGTCTCGTAAATCTCACGAAGATAATTCTGTTTCGCTTCAGGAGTTTCTATCTGCGCCACGGCAGGCAATCCACCATAAAGATAATAGGTTTCCAGGGCTTGACGCTCCTCTCCTCCTACCACCTCGTAGTATTCGGCAAAACTCAGTGGATGGATTCGGATTTCCCAACCTCTACCACGAAATTCAGTTATCACATCCTTCGATAAGAATCGGGCATTGGAACCAGTAACATACACTTCGGCATTTTCCACATGGAGATAAGAGTTGAGCACATCCTCAAACTCCTTCACCATCTGAACCTCATCCAAGAGAATATAATACCTATCCTTATCTTTCATCAAAGCATCGATATGCTCCAGCAAAGCATCAGGATCACGGAGTTTCTTGTTTCTACGGTCTTCAAGATTTATTTGTATGATATGATCTTCCGCAACACCTCTTTCAAGCAAATGCTTGCGGAAGATGTTGAACAAAAGGAAGGATTTACCACAACGGCGAATGCCGGTGATAATCTTTATCATCCCATTGCCTTCTGCCGAGATGAGTTCTTTCAAGTATGCTTTACGTTCAAAATACATAGTTTATGACGGTTTTTTGTGTCAAGACACGGTTTTCTGTCGCAAATATACGTTTTTTACTTGATAACGCCAAACTTTTTCATCGATTTAACTCTTTAGAAACATAAAAAAGGGCACGATTGCTCGTGCCCAATAGATGAAATCTTTCATTCTGAATGAATACTTTCATTTAAAACCTTTCATTCAGAATGAATAGATTCTGATTTTATTCCGCCAGCAACTTCTCTGCCATTGCCTTACCCAGCGCCTCGCACTGCGCCTTGACCTCTGGAGTAATCGCCTGTTTCATATCTACAGGCTCGCCCACTGGCTCGTAGTGGAGCTTGGTTTCGTTCCACTCCTGAATCTTAGCCACAGCCTTGCTTGCCCAGCAATGAGAACCATACCAACCGAGGAGGTGGTTCTTGACGTCCTTATTGGCAAGCTCGGAGAGGAGAACCTCCATCTCGTGATAAAGACCGGCATTGTAGGTTGGAGCAC
>ERZ791800.1197-NODE-1197-length-12253-cov-81.107641_pt1 | contig 12253 bp, 10 predicted proteins | sample MGYA00510310_ERZ791800 | MGnify/ENA primary metagenome ERZ791800 (study PRJEB30046, sample SAMN00791954) | human gut metagenome | study: EMG produced TPA metagenomics assembly of the A metagenome-wide association study of gut microbiota in type 2... | reverse complement strand
ACCTGCAACCTTCTGATCCGTAGTCAGATGCTCTATTCAGTTGAGCTACGGAGCCATTGTTTAAAGCTTTAAGTGTTGTTCCTTAAAAGCGAGTGCAAAGGTAGTGGTTTCTGATGAAACTGCCAAATGTTTTTGTGACTTTTTTAAAGAAAATGTTGAAAAAGTTGATTTCTTTACTTTAAATTCTCTTCTGTAGGCGAATTATATAATAAATTCGTATCTTTACACACCGTTTGATTGTAAAGTAGCTGTTCGCATGAGTATAGCTACATATATGCTATTAACGTAAATCGGTATAATAAGAATGTATAATCTATATAAATAATAAAGTATGATAAGTTTTCTTTTATCTATTGTGGTGAGTATTGCGTCATTTGGCGCAGTGAGCAACAATGAGTCGGTGAACAATGCTGAGGCGATAAACCGCGCCATAGAGCATTGCGCCGAGCAGGGTGGTGGACGCGTGGTTGTACCATGTGGTGAATATTACACGGGGTCGATATATCTGAAGTCGGGTGTTATGCTCTTTCTTGAGCAGGGTGCTGTGCTGAAGGGGGTGCAGGACATAGATGCTTATGCTTCCTTAAAGACCACGCTTGACCTCTCGCGCTACGAGAGTGGGCAAGGTACGGTGAATTATAACTCTGCCACCGACCCACAGTGGTCTAAGGCGATGGTGTTTGCTGTCGGTGTGAGTAATGCTGGCATTGAGGGTAAGGGATGCATTGACGGAGCTGATGTGCGCAATCCGCTTGGTGAGGAACACATGCGCGGTCCGCATACCGTGCTGATGGCTGGTTGCAAGCGTATGAAGTTTGAAGGTTTCAGTGTGAAGCGCTCCGCCAACTATGCTTTTCTGGGCTACCAGATAGAAAAGTCGCAGTTTCATAATCTATATATAGAAGGCGGATGGGACGGCATACACATCCGTGGGGCGAAGCGTGTGGAAATTGCGCACTGCGAGATGCACACTGGCGACGATGCTATTGCGGGCGGCTACTGGGAACGCATGAGCATCAACCACAACGTACTAAACTCTTCGTGCAACGGCATACGTATGATTATGCCATCGGTAGGTTTGGACATTACTGATAACGAGATATATGGTCCTGGAAAGTTTGAGCACATCACCTCGCACCGCACACGTTCTGAGGCTGCTATAAACCTTGAGCCTGGCGGATGGGGTAAGGCTCCGGGACGCATGGATAAAATTTGTATTCTGCGCAACAAGGTGAGCTATGTTCTAACACCGCTCTGCGTTACGCTTAGTGATGACAATACGATGGGGCGTTTATTGGTGGAAGACCTTGAGGCTCGTGGCATCACACGTATGGCACTATCGGTGAAGAGTTGGGGTAATGCGCCTACCGATTGTGTGGTGATGCGCCGTTGCGATATGGAGTTTGATGGCATCGATGATCCTGCATTGCCGGCATGGTTCGAGAACCGTCCTACTGACCAGTGGCCCGTCTTCCCGGTTTGGGGCATGTATTTCCGCAATGTTAAGAAGGTGGATGTGCAGGATGTGAAGCTTTCTGTAAAAGGAAAGGAGTATCGTAAGGCGTGGATGGTGGACAATGTGAAGAAGCATAACCTAAATGTGGTTGATGTTCGTTAAAAAAATTGAGGGCAGCCAATAAACTGCCCTCAACCAACACAAAAACTAAACTAGACTTAACTAAGTTAATTCAAGACTTTAACAAGCCCTCAATTACTGGTTGCAAATATAATGAATATTTCTGTTATATGCGCAATATTGTTGGTAAAAATATCTTAACAAGAATAAAAAACTTCATAAAACTTATGTTTTCTATGAATTTGTTGCTTTGTTGAGCATAATATAATCCAAGATTACCATTGCAGCCATAGCTTCTACGATTGGCACTGCGCGTGGTAGCACGCATGGGTCGTGGCGTCCTTTTGCGTGTAGAGTGGCAGAATTGCCTACATTATCTACAGTTGTCTGCTCTTGAAGAATGGTTGCAGTTGGTTTAAACGCTGTGCGGAAGTAGATATCCTCACCGTTGCTTATGCCTCCTTGTATGCCCCCACTATGATTTGTAGCGGTGCGTATGCTTCCATCTTCTGTTATGAATGTGTCGTTCAGTTCGCTGCCGTGTGCAGTGGCGCAGTTGAAACCTTCGCCATATTCGAATCCTTTTGCAGCGTTGATGCTGAGCATTGCAGCACCGAGCATTGCGTGAAGCTTGCCAAATTCGGGCTCGCCGATACCCTTCGGGCAGCCTTTCACTACGCATGTCACCACACCACCGATGGTGTCGCCCACGGCTTTCATCTCGCCGATGAGTTGCTCCATGCGTTTTGCTGCGATGGGGTCGGGACAACGTACGGGGTTGTGCTCTATCTCTGCGAAATCGTACTTAGTGTAGTCGCGGTCGAGGATGATATTACCGACCTGTGATGTGTAGGCAGTGATGCTTACGCCCATTTGTCGTAATGCGAGTTTGGCGAGTGCTCCTCCCACACAACGACTTATGGTGATGCGTGCCGACGAACGTCCGCCACCACGATAGTCGCGTATGCCGTATTTGCAGGTGTACGTGAAGTCGGCGTGTGAAGGCCGGAAGAGACTACGCAAGTCGTCGTAGTCGGCAGAATGTTGGTTTGTGTTGCGCACAATAAATCCTATGGGACATCCCGTTGATTTCCCCTCGAACACCCCACTGAGCAGTTCCACTTGGTCTTGCTCGTTGCGTTGTGTCGTTATATGGCTTTGACCAGGGCGACGACGGCGGAGCTCACTTTGTATGAATTCCATGTCGATCATAATGCCTGCCGGCATTCCGTCGACCACACCACCGATAGCTTCGCCATGACTCTCACCGAATGTGGTGAGAGTGAATAGTGTTCCGAATGTATTGTGCATATTTGCTTTTTTGTTTGTTCTTCAATCTGCATTAATCTGCAGGAGCGTTTTAGTGGTGGTGTCCGCAGCAACCTCCCTTGTGCTCGTGATGTCCGCAGCATCCGTCTTCGTGGTCGTGGTGTCCGCATCCACCCTCGCAACCACCGCAGTCGCCTCCGCAACCGCCACCGTTCATGTGGCTGAGCATAGTTTTAATCTCATCCTTTGTAGCCTCGCGGTTTTCGATGATATAGCCCTTGAAGTTAAGTTTCTTGCCTGCGAGTGGGTGGTTGAGGTCTACCTTAACAGCAGCATCACCAATTTCGAGAACAGTGCCGATGAAGAAGTTGCCGTCCTCGTTCTTCAGAGGAATCTGTGCTCCCTTGAATATATTCTTGCTGTCGAATTGTCCGTCGACAATGAACATCTCCTTGTTGAGTTCGATGACGCGTGATGTCTCATACTCACCGAATGCCTTCTCCTTCTCGAGTTCAAAATCGAATTTCTCACCAAGTTTCAAGTTTTCAAGACGCTCCTCAAGAGCATCTAAAGCTGCATCGAAGCCAGTGATGAATACGAAAGGCTGTTCCTTTGTGGTTTCCTCTACGAGTGTGCGCTCTCCGTTCTCGCTGATTGTGAATAGCTGATACTGTGCTGCGATGAGCTTGTTTGTCTTATTTTCCATTATTTTGTTTGTTATATTTATTTCGTAATATGTGTGATGTAAGTGCAAAGTTAGTGCAAATTAAGCGCATTGCAAAATAAAGTCTGCTTTTTGTTGCAATGGAGTCAGTGGCGTTATTCGTTGTAGATAGCCACTTTGATAACACCATCCTCCCTGTTTTCGAACAGTTGATAAGCTTCTTCTATTCTGCTGAGTGGAAAGCGATGTGTTATAAGTGGTGTGGTGTCAATCTTTCCTTGTTCGATGAGTTGCAGCACCTCCTCACAGTCGCAGCCGTCTACGCCGCCAGTCTTGAACGTGAGGTTCTTGCCGTACATGTCGGGCAGGGGCAGAGTTTGCGCCTCGTCGTATAGGGCTACGATTGTTATGATAGCATTGGGACGTGCACACTGCCAAGCCAGCTGGAACGTGTCCTTGCCTCCGGCTACATCCAACACTCTGTCGGCACCGCCGTGGTCGCTGTTGGCTTTTACGAATTTGTCGCACTCCTTTGGTGTTGTAATCAGAACTTCTGGGTAGTGTGCTCTAATGAAGTTGCGACGTTCTTCCGACTGTTCGCAGACGATGATGCGCTTCGGTTGTTTGAGCATTACACTGAGCAGTGTGCAGATGCCCGTAGGACCTGCTCCGATGATGAGCACAGTATCCTCTTCGGTTATCTCGCTGATGCGTGCAGCCCAATAACCAGTAGCAAGCACGTCGCCCACGAACAGGGCCTGCTCGTCTGTAACGCTGTCGGGTATGCGGTTCAGTCCTTGCTCTGCCAATGGTACACGTACATACTCGGTTTGTCCGCCGTCAATGCGACAACCTAAAGCCCATCCTCCGTGCGGCGAAGTGCAGTTGTTCACGTATCCGTGCTTACAGTAGAAGCACTCGCCGCAGAATGTTTCGACGTTTACCGTCACGCGATCGCCAACTTTGAAGCCTTTCACATCGGTTCCGAGTTGCTCTACGACGCCCACCATCTCGTGCCCTACGGTGATGCCAGGTACTGCTCTTGGTACGCTTCCGTGCTTGATGTGCAAGTCGCTTGAGCAGATGCTTCCTAACGTGACGCGTACGATAGCATCTGTAGGTTCGATAATTGTAGGCTTTTGTTTGTCAACTAAGGCAAACTCACCTTTCTTTATATATGTATATGCTTTCATTATGTTTGTATGTTATACGTGCAAAGGTACAAATAATATAATAAAGGTAGATGCTTTTTTCACTATATGCAATAAAAAACGCAGAAATCTCTTTAGTGTTTCGCCGTTTTTGTGTAATTTTACCAAAAATAAAAAACAAAAGCTTATGATTGATTATCTTGCACAAAATCTTTGGACTCTTTGGGCAGTACTTGCAATGGTGTGTCTTGTCTTGGAATTGTCATCAGGCGATTTCTATATCACCTGTTTTGGTATTGGTGCGGTGTGTGCGCTTGTCGCCTCCTTGTTCGCTCTGCCGTTTTGGGCACAGGTGGTAATATTTGCCGTGTTCTCCGTGTTGTCTATATATTGCATCCGGCCACATCTTGTACATATGCTTGATGCCAAGGGCGGTCAGCGCAAGAGCAATGCCGATGCCATCATCGGTAGAGTGGGCAAGGTGACGGAGACCATTAAGGCTGGCGATTACGGCCGTATGAAGCTCGATGGCGACGACTGGAAGGCTGAGTCTGACGAGACGGAGGATCTGCCGGTGGGTACGAAGGTGCGCATCATTGGTAGAGAGAGCATCATTGTGAAAGTTGAAAAAGCGTAAGCTGAGTATTTAAATGTTAGCAATAAACAACTAAATATAAACGACTAAATATTAACAACTAAAAATCAAACACTATGGAGTTTATGACAATCTTTCTTATTGCACTTGTAGTGCTTGCTGTTGTCTTTGTAAAGATGGCAGTCGTCATCATCCCTCAAAGCGAGACAAAAATCATCGAACGTCTTGGTAAGTATTATGCAACGCTTAGTCCGGGCGTAAACATTATCATACCTTTCATTGACCGTGCAAAGACCATCGTTGTCAGTGTGCGTGGACGCTATGGCTATTCAACCACTATCGACCTTCGCGAGCAGGTGTACGACTTTGATAAGCAGAACGTAATCACGAAGGACAACATCCAGATGCAGATTAATGCGCTGCTTTATTTTCAGATAGTTGATCCGTTCAAGGCTGTCTACGAAATTGACAACCTTCCGAACGCTATTGAGAAGCTCACACAGACAACGCTGCGTAACATCATCGGCGAGTTGGAGCTCGACCAGACCCTTACCTCTCGCGATACCATCAATACTAAGCTTCGCGCCGTTCTCGATGATGCTACCGACAAGTGGGGTATCAAGGTGAACCGCGTAGAGTTGCAGGATATCATTCCGCCGTCAAGCGTGCTTCAGGCAATGGAGAAGCAGATGCAGGCAGAGCGCAACAAGCGTGCGGCAATCCTCACATCAGAAGGCGAGAAGCAGTCGCAGATCCTGCAGTCGGAGGGCGAGAAGGCTTCTACCATCAATCGTGCTGAGGCTGCTAAGCAACAGGAAATCTTGCGTGCAGAAGGCGAGGCGCAGGCCCGCATCCGCAAGGCTGAGGCTGAAGCAATCGCTATAGAGAAGATTACGGAGGCTGTAGGCAAGAGCACCAACCCTGCCAACTATCTGCTCGCCCAGAAGTACATCAATATGATGGAGGAACTTGCCCAGGGCGACAAGACAAAGACCGTATTCCTGCCGTTTGAGGCTACGAACATGTTGGGCAGCCTTGGTGGAATAAAGGAATTGTTTAAGGAAACTGGAGATAAGTAAAAGAATTTAAGAAAACATAAATGAACATGAACATTTGTATCTTTGTTGGCGCACGTCCCAACTTCATAAAGATAGCCCCAATCGTTCGCGCCGTTGTCAAAGCTAAGGCTGAGGGCAAAAGCGTAAGTCACAGTCTCGTGTATGCTGGTCGTGAGGACGACCCTACACTCGAACCATCGCTCTTCGACGACCTCCAGATTGGTCGTCCTGACGTATGCTTAGGCGTGGAGTGTAAGAACCTCAACGAACTGACAGGTCAGGTGATGTCTGCCTTTGAGTGCTACCTTCAGGAGCATAAGACGGATGTGGTGATTGTGGTTGACGACCTCGCGTCTACAATGGCTGCTGCCATCGTTGCGAAGAAGCAGGGCATTCGTCTGGCGCATCTTGTGGCAGGCACACGCTCGTTCGACATCTCTATGCCGAAAGAGATAAACCGCCTCGTTATTGACGGACTTTCCGACTTGCTCTTCACGGCAGGCATCGGCGGCAACAGTGCTGCAACACGCGAGGGTGCCGAGTCGTCAAAGATATATATGGTTGGCAATATCCTCATGGACACGTTGCGCTTCAACCATCAGCGTTTCGCTCGTCCTGCAGTGATGGACAATCTTGGTCTGACCGAGAAGAGATACATAGTGTTCACACTCAACCGCAAGGCTATCATCGGCAACGATGACGAACTGCGTGCGCTACTTGTGAGCATGATGTCGCACACGGGCGACATCCCCGTTGTTGCTCCGCTGCGCCAGTTGGCTGCTGATGCCGTGCAGTGCATCGTCAACGAGAACCCACTGCTCTTCGAGAACCTGCACATCGTTGAGCCGCTCGACTACCTCCACTTCGGCTACCTCACATCCAATGCGCTTGGCGTAGTAACCGATTCCGGCAATGTGGCTGAAGAGGCTACGTTCAACACCGTGCCTTGTATCACGCTCAATAGCTACACCGAGCACATTGAGACCGTAAAGGTTGGTTCTAATGTGCTTGTAGGTGAAGACCCCGTGCTGCTTGGTGAGGAGATGGCACGCATGGTGGACGGCAAATGGAAACATTGTGGCATACCTGAGCGTTGGGATGGCCGCTCGGCAGAGCGTATCGTGCAGACACTTTTGGAGTGCGCAGCAAAGTAAAGACAATCCGCACCGACCGATGCAGACGTCTGCGCCGACCGATGCGGATGTCTGCGTCGACCGATACGGATGTCTGCGTCGACCGATGCGGATGTCTGCGTCGACCGATGCGGATGTCTGCGTCGACCGATGCGAGTGGTAGAAACTTAATATATGAGTCTTCTGTGTTTTGAAATAGTATCTTGTATAACCAAATAACCCCTGAATATGAACAGTTACAAATCTATCTGGTGCGCAGCACTCATTGCGCTTAGCATCGTTACCCTTGGTTTTAATATCAAGGGTGGTATTGACAATTTCGCCAACAAAGACCGCAAGGTGTCCGTAAAGGGATTGGCAGAAAAAGAGGTGGATGCCGACAAGGTGACATGGCCTATTGTGTCGAAAGAACTTGGCAACGATTTGCCAGAGCTTTACAGGCGACTGGGTGATACGCAGTCGAAGATAAAGCACTTCCTTACTGCCAATGGTGTGAAGCCTGAGGAGATAAGCGTAAATGCGCCGAGCGTCATCGACCTCAATGCCGACCAGTACAGCAACAATCAGCGCACATACCGCTACAATATCACATCGGTCATCACTGTCACATCACGCAACGTGAAGCTTGTACGCTCCATCATCGCTCGCCAGGGCGAACTGCTGAAAGAGGGCGTAGCCATCGTCGATGGAGGTTACGAAAACCAAGTGAAGTACGAGTACGTATCGTTCAAGGAGATGAAACCGAAAATGATGGAGGAGGCTATCGCCAATGCGGAGAAGACGGCTGCGCAGTTTGCGGAGAACTCAAAGAGCCAACTCAACAAGATTGTCTCAGCCGACCAAGGACAGTTCTCCATTGAAGACCGCGATCAGAGCACACCTTATATCAAGAAGGTTCGCGTTGTGACCACAATTGTTTATTCGTTGAAAGATTAGATTCTGTGCAGACTTTAATCTGCATATTTAATAATGTAAAAGTGTTGGAAAGCAAGGAAAAGGAAATAGGAACCCCATCGCTATGGGGGCGAAAATCGGGGGAGGGGCTTTACCGCTTCCTCACCCAAGCTCCTGTCTATCGTGTTATACTGACGATGGCGGTGCCTACGATAATCTCCATGCTTGTAACCTGCCTTTACAACATCGTCGACACCTACTTCGTCGGACAGATTGACACACAATCTACGGCGGCAGTAGGTGTCGTTTTTTCATTAATGTGCCTCATTCAGGCACTTGGAGCATTCTTCGGACAGGGCAGCGGCAGCTATATGTCGCGCGAGTTGGGTGCCAGACGACGCAACAATGCTTCCGTCATGGCTGCCACCGGTCTCGTCTATGCTTTGCTTGTAGGCATAGTGGTCTGCGTCGGCGGACTCCTCTTGCTGCGTCCTCTGTCGCTGTGGCTTGGTAGCACTCCCACCATTCTTCCTTATACCGAGCAATACATGGCTATCATCCTGCTTGGGGCTCCTTTTCAGATAGCCGCCTTCGCACTCAACAGTCAGTTGCGTATGCAGGGGAATGCGCGCCACGCCATGTGGGGCATCATCGTCGGTGCGCTGCTGAACGTGGTGCTCGACCCCGTGCTTATCTTCGTTTGTTCGCTCGGACTGCGTGGTGCGGCACTTGCTACAGTCGTCGGACAGATTGTAAGCTTCCTTATATTATATATAATGTGTAGCCGTAGCTCAGCTTCTGCGGTGCGTCTGCAGTTGCGTCGTTTCTCGCTGCGACCCCATTTGGTGAAGGAGATAGTGTACGGTGGTTCACCATCGTTGTCGCGCCAAGGGTTGGCAAGCATAGCAGTTGTGCTCTTGAACCTCGCAGCAGCCGATTATGGAGATGCAGCAATTGCGGCAATGTCCATAGTCAGTCGTGTCACGATGTTCGTTATGTGTGTCATTGTGGGACTTGGTCAGGGCTTCCAGCCGTTCTGTGGCTATTGCTACGGAGCGCAACTCTATAAGCGTATGCACCAAGGCTTTTGGTTCACGGTAGTGACAGGCACGGTCTTTCTTGTCATAGTGTCGGGCGTTGTGTTCTACTTCGCCGAGGCGACTGTACGCCTCTTCCGCGATGACCCCATCGTGATAGCCGTCGGTGTTACTACGCTGCGCTGGCAGTTGGCTGCTTATCCACTCAACGCCTTCATCATGACTGGTAACATGATGCTGCAGACCACTCGCCGCCCGTTCCGCGCCAATGTGCTTGCATCGGCGCGCAAGGGTCTGCTCTTCATTCCGTTCATACTCATCCTTCCGCATTTGTTTGGACTGATGGGTATCGCCATGTGCCAGGCTGTGTGCGATGTCGTTACGTTTCTAATAGCAATTCCGATTGTTCGCAGTGCGTTTAAAAGTAAAAAAGTAAAAGAGTAAAAAACTTAGAACGGGAAGATGAGTGGCAGCACACCAATCATCACCAGTCCCATTATTATCTGCAACGGCAATCCCACCTTGATATAATCGATGAAACTATATCCGCCAGCCTGCATCACGAGGGCGTTAGGCGGTGTGGAGAATGGCGATGCGAAGCACATGCTTGCGCCGAGCGTAACGGCAAAGAGCATGGGGTAGGGACTCACGCCTATTGCCACTGCCGAAGTGAGTGCTATGGGCGACATGAGCACCGCCGTGGCGGTGTTGCTGATGAACATTGTGAGACACGATGTGGTGAAGTAGACACCGGCAAGCAGAGCGTACGGACTCGCCTCGCCGAGGTTGTCGGCAAGCAGGCGTGCCACCATGTTCGATGCTCCGGTCTTCTCCAACGCTACCGACATGGGTAGCATTGCCGCAATCAGCACTATACTCTCCCAGTTGATTGTTTTGTAGGCTGCTTCTACGCTGCGCAGACATCCGGTGATGACCATAAGCAGTCCGGCAATCATCACCGCCGTTACCGGTGCCACGGGTATGAAGTCGAACACCATCATCGCTATCATCAGCAGCATGATAGCCGCTGCAAGCGGAGCTTTGTAGTCGAGCGTTACGTGAGCTGCCTCCTCTAAGGGCTGACCAATCACCACGATACCTTCCGCCTCGTTAGCTATGCGTGCAATATTCTTCCAGCGACCCTGTATGAGGAGAGTGTCACCCTCGCGCAGTTTCAGGTCTGCAAGGTTCTCAGTGATGTAGTCGCCACCGCGCTGTACGCCTAACACATTCACGTTGTACATACGTCTTACGCCCGAGTCTTTTATCGACTTACCGCATAGACGCGCCGAGTGCATCAGCACCACCTCCGCGATGCCGATGTCGTAGATGGTGAGGTTCTGTGATGAAGCAGCGGTCAGCTTCAAATCGGTAGCGAGACGTGTTGCTGTCTCCTTGTTACCGCTGAGATATATAATGTCGCCAGCAGTGAGCAGTGTGTCTGGACCAGCCAGTTTTTGCTCTACATCTTTCATGATGCGCGTGTGCGACTTCTTTATGCGTCTTACCTCGAGCACGGTAAGTCCATAGCGGTGGTGGATATTCAGTTCGGCGAGTGTCTTTCCGGCAGCCAATGAGTCGTTCGCAACGGTGAAGACAGAAAGGTTCTCAGCCAACTGATATTCTTCCATCAGTCTGCTCAGTGTTTTTCTTCTGCTCTTTTTGTCGCTCTCTTTCTTCTCGTTGCCCGAGAGGAAGCGCTTGCTCAGTGGCAGCAGTACTACGATGCCTACGATTATACAGGCGATGCCTACGGGCAGAAAACTGAAGAACTTTAGTGGCTCATAGCCTGCTTCGGTCAGTGCCTCTTGTATCACAAGGTTAGGCGGTGTACCGATAAGCGTGAGCATACCGCCCATGCTGCTTGCAAAGGCGAGAGGCATAAGCAGTCGGCTTGCTTTGATGCCGCCTTTTTGTGCCAAACTCACCACGATGGGCATCATCAGTGCCACTGTGCCCGTGTTGCTCACGAATGCTCCGATGAGAGCCGTTACAATCATCAGTAGGAGGAAGAGTCGCAACTCGTTGCCGTCAGCCAGAGTCATCAGTTTGCCACTTGCTTTCTTAGCCAGTCCTGTCTGCACGATGGCTCCTCCTACGACGAAGAGTCCGACCATCATAATGACTACGGGATTGGCGAAACCGGATAATGCTTCTTGAGGTGTTAGTATTCCGGTGAGGAGTAGTGCGACAAGTGCGCATAGCGCAACGAGATCAGAGCGTACTTTTCCCATGGCGAAGAATACTGCTGCTACGGCAAGGATTGCGATAGTTGTAATCATGCGATTTGTTGTGTTTGTTTTTTAGATGATGAATGAATTTGTTTTCTTAAAAAAGTTTATCCAAAGTTACAAAAAAGTATTGAAATAACCAATAAGTGGTATTATGTATTACGATTTGATTTAAATTATTTTGAAAAAGTAACAAAAAGTTCAAAAAATATTGCATTTTTCAAAAATAAGTACTATCTTCGCAATATGAAAGACGAGGATGTAGTCTCGCGTCCCGTAAGTAGATTGTTAACGACTGTGTAGAGACAGCAGTCAGAATAGGAGGTCTTATGATGAAGAGTGTAAAAAGAGCTTATGATTTCGAATCGTTTGAGCTTGACAACGTCTATAACGACGACGAGAATCGTTATCCACGTGATAATACCTCCATTTGGTACAATTAAATAGGTTGTGCGTACATCCATAAGGATGCAATTCATAATGGAGAGTTAGTAATTAACATTAACAGAACATTTAGCGAAGCCTTGACCTTTTTTTCGGGTCAAGGCTTCGCTATTATTATATAGCTTGGTTCTTGTTTGCCAAGCACTTATTGGCTCATATAATATTGTTGTGTTTTTAACAATCTGTATTTCTTATGCAAAC
>ERZ791800.1187-NODE-1187-length-12467-cov-5.937077_pt1 | contig 12467 bp, 14 predicted proteins | sample MGYA00510310_ERZ791800 | MGnify/ENA primary metagenome ERZ791800 (study PRJEB30046, sample SAMN00791954) | human gut metagenome | study: EMG produced TPA metagenomics assembly of the A metagenome-wide association study of gut microbiota in type 2... | reverse complement strand
GCCAGAGGCTCCCCTCGGTAGGGGAGCTGTCTGCGAAGCAGACTGAGAGGTTATTTTCGTTTCTTCGCGCTGTCCTCAATGCTCACGTCCAGACCCAGCTTTTCCAGCGCATGGAGTGACTGTTCGGCATTGGAGGTGTGCTTTGCGGCGGTGCGGGGCTCGTAGGGGCCGATAGGCACCGCGACGCCTGACACCTGCGCGATGAGCTTTTTGATGAGACGCTGGCTGTCCTTGTTGACACGGATGAAGTCCCGGAAGGTCTTGCCGCCGTCGATGAGCACCCGTGTGCCATCGAAGTACGCCTTCGATTTGCGCAGGTAGCTGTGAAGCATTGGGTCCTTCTCCTGTAAGAGCTTGACGACCTCGCTCCACTGCTCGAAGGGATTGATGCCCTCTGCGGCCACCTTGCGGGGTCGGCTGAGAGCCGGGTCGGCGGTGTACTCCGGGGCAGCGGACTCCACCGGTCTCTCTTCCGGTACAGGCGCAGTGACCGGCGCAGTCGGCTCATCCCAGGGCAGGGGGGCCGACTCCGTCACCGGCGGCTCGTCGGGCGGTGGTGGAAGCTCTTCGTCTGCGGGCGCGGGGGACTCTGGAATATCCGGGACAGCGGCCTTTGGCTCTGCAACGGGCGCGGGAGCAGGCTCCTTTTCCACTGCCGGTGTGGCCATAGGTTCCACGGGTGCAGCAGGTGTACTCATGAAAGGCTGCGGCGCAGGCTGGACCGGTGCCGCAACAAAGGGCCGGACGACCGGTGCGGCAGGAGTGGCAGTCTGCACAATCGTTGCCGCCACGGGGACAGCTGCGGCCTGCGGCGGCTCCGAGAGGGTGAAGAGGGCCAGTTCCAGCTCGATGCGCTGGTCACTGCCCCGGGTCATATGCTCAAGGGCGTTGCCCAGCGTACGGATGGCCCGGATGGCCTCCCGCTGGCCCAGCTGAGGGCCTTTTTCGAGGTACTGCTGTTCCTCTTCGGGGGAAACACCGGACAGCAGGCTCTGCCCGCCGGGCAGAGCCGCCAGCATCAGGGCGCGGTAGTGGGCGATGAGCTCTTCCGTCAGACGCTTCACATCCACCGACTGCTGCCGCAGTGCGGCCAGCTGAGCCAGCGCCGCTGCGCCGTCCTGCGCTTCCAGAGCATCCGAAATATGGAACAGGTAGCTCCGGTCGGTGACGCCCGCCATCCGGCGGACAACATCGGCATCAATTTTTGTGGTCACACCGGCGCAGGTGTCGAGGATCGAGAGGGCGTCGCGCATGGCACCGTCAGCCAGACGGGAGATGAGCTCTGCACCACCGGTCGTCAACTCTAAGCCCTCCTGACCGGCGATATACTCGACCCGCTGGGCGATGTCTTCCGGCCCGATGCGGGTGAAATCGTACCGCTGGCAGCGGGAGAGGATGGTGGCCGGGACTTTCTGGATCTCGGTAGTGGCGAGGATGAAGATGACGTGGGCGGGCGGCTCTTCCAGCGTTTTCAGTAACGCGTTGAAGGCCGCTGTGGACAGCATGTGTACCTCGTCGATGATGTATACCTTATAATGACAGGCACTGGGGGTATAGGCTGTCTCGTCCCGCAGGTCGCGGATGTCGTCCACACCATTGTTGGACGCGGCGTCCATCTCCACCACGTCGAGGATGCTGCCGTTGTCGATGCCCTTGCAGATCTCGCACTCGCCGCAGGGGTCGCCGTTATGGGGGTGGAGGCAGTTGACCGCCTTGGCAAAAATCTTCGCGCAGGTGGTCTTGCCTGTGCCGCGCACGCCGGTGAACAGGTAGGCGTGGCCTACGCGGCCCGACGCTACCTGATTGCGCAGCGCCGTGACGATGCCACGCTGTGCGACGACATCCTCAAACCGCTGGGGTCTCCATTTGCGGTATAATGCGCGATACATCGGTGCTTCCCTCCCGTCAGTAATAAAAAATCGGACAGCGCTGACGGGGTTTGACCCCCGCCTTGCGTAACTCGGCATACGGATGCAGGCTGACTGAAACGCACGGGGCGCGCCGCTTAAGGCTGCTTGGTTCCCCACCTGACCTGGTTCACTGCGGCTCCATCGTACAGGACCCGCATCCGTATGCCGAACCACGCAGCAGGCGCTGTCCGACAAGGCACACAATTCGTGTGCCTTAGTATTGTACCACAGTTCGGTGAGGAATGCAAGAGGAAGCTAAGGCTGCTCCCATCTGGCCCGCAAAAGCTCCAGTGCGTGTGTTTCAAGCCGGGAAACGTAACTCCGGCTTATTTGGAGCAGCTTTGCCGTTTCCAGCTGGGTCAGCGGCGGCTGGCCTGCCAGACCGTACCTTAATAATATAAGTTTCCGCTCCCGGGCGGGCAGTCCCTCGATGAGGCGGCGCAGGCGCTGGGCGTCGTCCTGCTTTTCACAGCTGTCCTCCATGCAGAAGCCGTCCTGCAGCACATCGGCGAGGGTGAGGGCAGAGTCTTCTTTTCCGGCATCAAGAGTCTCCTGGAGCGAGAGGGTGGGGGCGTTCTTCCGCTCCCGCCGGAAGTGCATCCGGAGCTCGTTTGCTATCCTCACCCGAGCGAACGCCGGACGGAGAATCGGAACCATCTCCACCGCCCTCGGGGTCGTTCTCGTCCTCTTCCGGGTCTACCGGGAAGGTGGTCCAGTCGATTTCATCCTCCGGTGAACCGAAGAGCACCACATGCGCCACCTTGCCGTCCCACACTACCTTGCGCACCACCGTGCGGATGGCAGCACGCTTCTGGGTCACGGTCATATCGTCGATGTTGTCGTGGAACACGGTCAGCAGTTGACGCATCAGGTCAAATTCCATCCCTGCCAGAACGCCTTCGTCCGTAAGGCTTTCCAATTCCCGGATGCGGGAACCCAGGGCGGCATCCTGTGCGTTCAGTTCCTCGATGCGCTTTTTCAGGTGGACTGCGGCGGTGCTGTCTCCAAAATCGGCAAGGGAGTCGATGAGGGCGGTGATCTTCCGCTGCGTCTCGGCCTGCTCTTTGCGCAGGGTGGAAAGCTTGGTCTCAAACTCGGAGCGGTTGCCTGCGTGGGCGGACTTTGCCTTTTCCAGTTGCTTCATAAAGTCGCTGGAATGGTCGGCAAGGTGCTTGACCTGTTCACAGATAGCAGCATCCAACAGATTGCCGTTGGCGTTGGGAACGCTGCAAAGCTCCCGGCGGCTGCGCTCCTTCAGCTTGCACATATAGGGAAAAACTACCCGCCCTTCTGCCGTTTTGCGCCCGGTGACCTTGGGGTACATCCGGCTGCCGCAGGAGCACCACAGCAGACCGGTCAGCAGCGCCTCGTTGCCCCGGGATGCGTGGTAGGACTTGGATCTGTTCCGCTCCAGCGATTCCTGCACCCGGATCCACCGGTTGGAGGAAATGATGCCGGGGTGTTCGCCCACCGAAACGATCCACTTGTTGATGGGATTGTAGACGGTGGCACGCCCCTTTTCCTGATTGCTGCGGTTGTAGGCAAGCACGCCTCGCACACCGTCAAAATCGGACTCCGGGGAGAACAGCTCTGCTTCGTTGTCCACAAAATACTGATAGGCGTCCTTGTCTGCAATCAGATAGACGGGATTCTGCAAAATCGACTTGATGGAAAACCGGGTGAACGAACGCCCGGTTTTTGTTTTGATGCCCTGCCGCAGCAGCTCGGTCTCGGTCATGGTCAGGGAATCGTACTGCTCGTAGAGGTCGAAAATTTTGTAGATGATCTCTGCCTCATCCGGCAGCAGCTTCAGCTTGCAGGCTTTCTTGGTCTTGCCGTCCACCGTGATGCTCTTGACGCTCTCGGAGGCGTATCCCGTGGGGGTGGTACCGCCCAACCAGCGTCCGGTCTTTGCCAGCTCGTGCATATTATCCCGGATGCGCTCTGCAATAGTCTCCCGCTCCAGTTGGCTGAACACCGATGCGATGTACATCATGGCACGTCCCATGGGGCTGGAGGTATCAAAGCTTTCCCGGATGGACACAAAGTCGATGCCAAGCCGTCCCAGTTCTTCAATCAGGCTGGAAAAATCGCTGATGTTGCGGCTGATGCGGTCCAGACGGTAGACCACGATGGCACGGATCTTCCGCTCTTTGGCGGCGGTCATCATCTTTTTGAAGTCTGGGCGGTTCAGGTTGCCGCCGGAAAAGCCCTCGTCCTCAAAGACAACGGCATGTTCCGCGGCAGCATCGCCGTAGTGAGTGCGGATATATTCGCGGCAGAGGTCGATCTGATTTCCGATGCTCTCGCCCTTGCCGGTGTAGCGGGACTTGCGGGAATAAATTGCAATGATGTCGGCAGTTTTGGCCATGAGATACTCCTTTCCTGTTGTCTGGTGGCCGTAGATGCGGCTATTGTAGCATGACAAGCCATCTTGGCAAAGAAAAATAACGATAGTTATATATATTCATCACAAAAAGAACGGAGGTGTCAAGGATGTAAACGGTCAAAAAAGGTGGGAGACAGAATGTTTGACTATTTCTATGGGCAGTCAGGCGAGATGTTCTCCTATTTCCGGGTGCCCAAAATTTTATTCCGGGACATACGCTTCAAAGATTTGTCCACCGATGCAAAGACCCTGTACGGCATCCTGCTGGACCGCATGAGCTTGTCCGTGAAAAACGGCTGGTTAGACGGGCAGGGGAGAGTGTATATCATTTTTCCCATTCAGGAGGTTATGGATGCGCTGGGCTGTGCCGATAACAAGGCAACGAAGCTCTTCCGGGAGCTGGAAAACGCCGGACTTGTTGAACGGAAACGCCGGGGCTTGGGAAAACCAAATCTGATTTACGTCAAAAACTTTGCAGACCCGCGTTTCCGGAATCGCGAAAAGACCGGTTCCGGTGCCGCGGATTCAGCGCAGCCGGAGGCGGCAAAATCACGAGGAAATAAGACTGAGTGGAATAAAACCGAGGGGAGTGAACCTGATCCTTTCTCTTCCGACGCGGAGGACGAACCGGATGAGCGCACACGGCTGAAAGCGTATTTTATGCAGTCGTTGGAGGTGGACTTGCTGCTCCGGGTCTGCCCGGATGAGGAAGATACCATCCATCAAATCGTGAATCTTCTGGTGGATACCTGCTCTTCGAAACGCAGAATGCTGCGGGTGGCAGGGGATGACAAGCCTGCGGAGGTCGTGCGCAGCCGATTCATGAAGCTGAATGCAGACCATGTCCGCTTTGTGCTGAAGTGTCTTGCGGAAAGTACCGCACCGGTCCGGAACATGAAGCAGTATCTGCTGGCCGCACTCTACAATGCACCCACGACCATGCAGCTTTATTACCAGAACCAAACCAATCATGATTTATCGAACAGGGGGTGATGAAAATGTCGAAAAAAGCAACCACGATTGCCATCGTCAATCAGAAAGGCGGAACCGGCAAAACCACGACCTGCGAAAATCTGGGCGTGGGGCTTGCACGGGAAGGCAAAAAGGTGCTGCTGGTGGATGCCGACCCGCAGGGGTCGCTTACCATAGTCGCTTCGCTCCTATGGCCAGTTGTGCGCACTGCATGCGGATTCATAGTTGTCCGCTGCGCAGACATTGCCATCAGCATGGGCTGGCAGCAGCCCGATGAACTGCCTGTTACGCTTTCTGCCCTGATGGCAAAAGCCATGAACGACCAGTGCATCCCGCCCGGTGAAGGCATCCTGCACCATGCGGAAGGCGTTGACCTGATTCCGGCTAACATCGAACTGGCAGGGCTGGAAGTGGCCCTTGTCAACAGTATGAGCCGGGAAAAGATGCTCAAACAGGTGTTGGACAGCGCCCGGCGGGAATACGATTATATCCTGCTGGATTGTACGCCGTCTCTGGGAATGCTGACAGTCAATGCACTGGCCGCAGCGGATACCACGCTGATTCCGGTGCAGGCGCAGTACCTTTCGGCAAAGGGACTGGAGCAGCTGCTGCAGACCATTCAGAAAGTGCGCCGGCAAATCAACCCGAAGCTGAAAATCGAGGGTATCCTGATGACCATGACGGACAGCCGCACCAATTACGGCAGGGAAATCGACGCGTTGATCCGGCAGGTGTACGGCAGCAAAATCCGGGTGTTTGAGCAGCCCATTCCGAACTCTGTCCGTGCGGCGGAAATCAGCGCGGGGGGCAGGAGCATCTTTGCCCATGACCCGAAAGGAAAGGTGGCAGCGGCCTATCAATCTTTGACGAGGGAGGTGCTGGCCGATGCCGAAAAGCAACGCAAACTTGGCGCTGAAAGGTCTCGATGAGATGTTTTCCACCGAAGAATCCCGGCAGGAACAAAAGCGGGAGCAAGTGCAGCAGATTCCCATCGAGGAGCTGTTTCCCTTCAAGGAGCATCCGTTCAAGGTGCTGGACGATGAGGCTATGCAGCGCACGGTGGAAAGCGTGGCACAGTACGGCGTACTGGCCCCGCTGATTGCGAGACCCCGCCCAGAAGGCGGGTATGAGATCATCTCCGGCCACCGCCGTCAGCACGCCGCCGAGCTTGCCGGTCTGGAAACGCTGCCCGTTATCGTCCGGGAAATGACGGACGATGCCGCCGTGATCTTGATGGTGGATTCCAATCTTCAGCGCGAAAATATCCTGCCCAGTGAGCGGGCTTTTGCGTACAAAATGAAGCTGGAAGCACTAAAAAATCAAGGTGCTAGGTCGGATTTAACTTCGGGCCAAATTGGCCCGAAGTTGCGTTCAGATGAGCAAGTTGCTTTAGACGCAGGAGAAAGTCGAAAACAAGTCCAGCGCTTCATCCGCCTGACCAACCTTATCCCGGAACTGCTGGACATGGTAGACGAAAAGAAGATTTCCTTCAATCCCGCTGTGGAACTGTCCTATCTGGACGAGGCTCAACAGCGGGATTTTTTGCAGGCCATGGACGAGACCCAAAACGCGCCGTCCCAGTCGCAGGCGCAGCGAATGAAAAAGCTGGCGCAGGAAGGAAAGCTCACCTATGAAGCCGCCTTTGCCATTATGGGGGAAGCCAAAAAGGATGAACTGGATAAGGTGGTCATCAAAAACGATACTCTGAAAAAGTATTTTCCCCGCAGCTACACGCCCCGGCAGATGGAAGATGTCATTATCAAGCTGCTGGAACAGTGGCAGCGCAGACAACAGCGCCAGAACGAACGCTGAAAAATTGGAACCGGAAGACCCATGAGGTCTTTTTTTTTTGCAAAATTTTGGAGGACAACGACTATGAATACCACGATTGATTTCAAGACCGCAAAGACCATTGAGAACATGAGCCGCAAAATCGACGGCATGGAGCGTGCCGTTTCCGGCTTCTTCAACAAGATGAGCGACATTGCAGAGCGCAAGTACGGTGACCCGCAGGTTTATCTGGCGGCAGTCGGCCCGGCGAGGAACCTGAGCGCCATTCTGCTGGAAGAAGCACCCGGCATTCTGCCCTGCTTTGACGAGACGGATGACACCTTCGGCATTTCCAAGGAGCTGCCCGTGGCGGGCTGCTACAACCCCAAGCAGGTGCTGGAGCTGTCGGGCAAGCGCTACCTGACCGGCCCGGTCGTCTTCGTCCGCTTCAACATAGAAGGAGAGTATGTCTCCCTGACGATGGGCGACCTGCACTGCATTCAGGAGTATCTGGAACAGCACAGCGCGGTGCTTATGGCCGACGGCAAGAACCTGAACTGCATCTGCCTGGACTGAGGAGGCCGCAATGATGAGCTTTTTTGTGGGCTTTGCTTTCTTTGAACTGGGCGTTTTCTGCGGCTTTTTTGCCACTTCCCTGATGCAGGCGGCACGAACCGGAGAAATTGTGATTACGGTAAAGGAGGATACGGATGGAACAGGAAAAGAATACCCTTTCGGTGCTGCAAATTGCGCCGGAGCAGCACCCGAAGCCGATTGAGATTGACAATGACCTGAAAGCGCTGCAGCAGGCGGTCGGCGGCTCGATTGGTGCAAGCTATCCCTTTGAAGACCCGGTGGCCATCGTTTACAACGATGACGGCAAGCTCATGGGGCTGCCGCTGAACCGCGCTCTGCGGGATGAAAGCGGTGAGGCCTATGATGTGGTTGCCGGAACATTTCTGGTGGTGGGTCTGGGCGAGGAGGATTTTGCATCCCTCTCCCCGGAGCTGACGCAGAAATACGAGGAGCTCTTTCATCAGCCGGAAACTTTTATGCGCCTGGGCCGTCAAATGCTGGTGCTGCCCGTTCCGGACGAAAATGTGCGGACGGAAACGGCAAAAGCAAAGCCCCCGGCGGCGCACGAACGATGAGGAGATATTCCTGCAGAGGGGGTGGTATAAATGCAGGAGGAAGTTGAACACAAGACGGTCAACTTTGCCATTTCAACCACAAAGTTGACGGCCCGGACTTTCCTAAAAGGTGCGCAGTTTCTGCTGCGGCAGTACGACAAGAATGCTTCGCAGGGAAAACAGAGCATGAAGCGCCTGATTCGGCAGAACCGGGGTGTGACCAATGTGGAAATCGAGAAAACCGGCATCAAAGGCTTTGCAAAATATGCCAAGCGCTACCACATTGACTATGCGGTTCAAAAGGATATTTCCTGCACGCCGCCCCGCTATATGGTCTATTTCAAGGCGCAGGATACGGATGCGTTGAGCGCGGCATTCAAAGAATATTCTGCTTCGGTTTTGAACAAAACCAAGCGACCTTCTGTGCTGGCAAAACTGCAGGAGCTGGTGCAGGCGGTGGCGGCGATTCCCGATAAAGTCCGCAACAAAGATCAGGAGCTTGGCCTATGAAAAAGAATTTTTCCAAGCTGCTGGCTCTGTATCTGCCCTACCTTCTGCTGGGACTTGCGGCAACGAATTTCGGTGAGGCATGGCGGCTGGCTGAAGGCAAAGAGATGGGAGATAAGATTCTGTCTCTGATGAGCACGATTCCGGCCGCTTTTGCAAATCCGCTGCCGAGCCTTCATCCGCTGGACATTCTGGTGGGCATCTGCTGCGGTGCCGGGCTTCGGCTTGCAGTTTACCTGAAAAGCAAGAATGAATTTAGAAAAATTACCGAAAACCTCTTGACGAAGTCCATCCCGAAGGCACCGGATACCGTGCACGCACTCGTTTTGCGAAGTTCTTCAACTTACCTGAACTGATGGCGATGTTCAAAGAAGCGGCGGATATCAAGACCAGCGATCAGCTTCATCTCCCGGTGCCTGATGCAAAATTTGAGACGGTGGTGGTCAAACCTTCGGAAATCCAACAGGACATGGTGCAGGCGTTGAGCGAACGTGCAGCCGAAGTCCACAGCAGTTCTGTTGACCCCTCTGTGGATAATATGTTGAAAATCACGTCGGATGGCCGCAAAATCGGTCTTGACCAGCGGTTGATGAATTCCGCTCTGCCCGATGACCCCAACAGCAAGTTAAATGCCTGCGTCAACAACGTCCTGCGCATCTGGAACGACACCAAGGAGCAGAAGCTGACCCAGTTGATTTTCTGCGATATGTCTACTCCCAAGGGGGACGGTTCGTTCAACGTTTATGATGACATCCGCTCCAAGCTGCTCAACGCTGGTGTGCCCGAACAAGAAATCGAGTTCATCCACAATGCAGATACAGAGAACAAGAAAGCAGAACTTTTCTCCAAGGTACGCAGCGGACAGGTGCGTGTGCTGCTGGGTAGCACTGCCAAAATGGGAGCAGGGACCAACGTCCAGACGCTGCTCGTAGCGGTGCATCATCTGGATGTGGGCTGGCGTCCGTCTGATATGACCCAGCGTAACGGTAGAATCATCCGCCAAGGCAACCAAAACAAACAAGTCTACGTCTATAACTACGTCACGGAATCGACATTTGACGCCTACCTCTATCAGACCCTTGAGAATAAACAGAAGTTTATCTCGCAGATCATGACGAGCAAATCGCCTATGCGATCTTGCGATGATATTGACGAACAGGCTTTATCTTACGCAGAAATCAAGGCTCTGTGTGCAGGCGACCCTCGCATCCGGGAAAAGATGGACTTGGACGTGCAGGTAGCAAAATTGAAGGTGCTGCGCGGAGACTTCCAGAATCAGAAATATCGTCTGGAGGATAAGCTGCTCAAAACTTTCCCGGAGGAGATCCAGAAACAGAAAACCCGCATTGCTGCTTTACAACAGGATTCACAGATTGCAGCAACACACCCGCAGGACAAGGAAAACTTCTGCGGCATGACCATCAAGGGCATGGTGTACGATGACAAAAAGGCTGCAGGCGAACGGCTGCTGCTGGCTCGGCAGGAGATGCCCAATGCCGATATGATGCTGCTGGGCACCTACCGCGGCTTTGAACTGAACATCCGCTTCGACAGTTTCAAGAATGAGCATCAGGCCGTTCTCCGGGCAGAATTAAGCTACCCGGTATCGCTGGGCGATGATGCGCGCGGCAACATTACTCGTCTGGACAATGCCATCGACAACTTTGCTGACCGTATTGCAGACGCCGAAAATGCCCTGCAAAACCTTGAACAGCAAAAGCGGGCCGCAGAGGTTGAAGTGGCAAAGCCCTTCGCACAGGAGGAAGAACTGGCTGAAAAGTCTGCCCGACTTGCTGAATTGAACGCCTTGCTGAACATTGATCGCAGTTCGGCACAGGATTCTCCCGAAAAAACAGAAGAAACTCCCACAACTCGTCCGTCCGTGCTGGCTGCGCTGGGAGAAAAGTCCAATCAGCCGGAGCCAGTGAAGCCCTTCCGCAGTTATTACGACAAGGATGGTGATGCCCGGTGAGGGAAAAGCGGGATGAGATCATCATCCTGAGAACCACAAAAGCCGAGAAGAACCGCATCTATGAAAAGATGCTGGGCATGGGCATCCGCAGCCTGAGTGCCTATATCCGTAAGATGGCACTGGATGGCTACTGCCTGCACCTCGACCTGAAAGAACTGCAACGCATGGCATATCTCTTGCAGATGTGCAGCAACAATCTGAACCAGTACGCTAAAGCCGCCAATGAAAATGGTCGGGTCTATGCCGCCGACATGGAGGACCTGCGGCAGCGGCTGGATGAACTGATTGAGATTGGTCGGCAGATCCTTTCCCGGCTGGCTGATCTCTAAATTTCTCCCCGCAGTTGGAGGGCTGCGGGGGTACATAGGCGGCAACACCATTGACAGGCTCATGCTCTATCCATATACTGAAAGCAGAAAGGCGGTGTCAATATGAAATTTGTAGCAAGGGTTCTCCTATTTCCTGTGGTTCTCCTGAGTGCATTTCTGGTACTGATGCTGAAATGGACGCTGAACCTGTCGGCGTTTTTGCTGGCACTGCCCATGCTGTATATTTTCGGTTGCGGCCTCTATACTCTCTATTGTCAGGAGTGGCTGCAGTTTTTGATCTTACTGGTGGCAGAGTTTGGCTGCTTTGCGCTGATTTTTATGGGTGCTTTGATCGTAGAGGCAGCGGAGCGTTTTAATGGCTGGGTTGCCGGATTGTGAGGGATTCGATGGACACAGATGCTATGACCGACTATTATTGGGAAAATCTGAAAGATATTCTGCAACGACAACTTGCAGACGATGACGAATATCGCGCACTGATCCAGAAAAAGATTGCCGCAGAGATTGCGTTGAAAGCTCTTATCGGCGAAGAAGCATGGAGCCTCTATCTGGAATTGGATGCAATCAGCAACGAATTGGAAAGTGTTCGGCAGGAAGCCATGTATCTGGCAGGTGCTGCCGATCACGAAAAATTATCCAAATGATCTTGATGCCGCCGATGTGCGGCATTTTCTTTTTATAGGGGGGTGATGATGCTGGCAGCAACACGGTTGATTGCGCTGCACAAAAATAAAGGCATGACCGTTGCGGCCTGCCTGAAAAATCGCACGGACTATATCGAAAACCCGGACAAGACCGAGCAGGGACAGTATGTCAGCAGCTATGCCTGCAGCACCCTGACGGCAGATGAAGAATTTATGCTCACCAAGCGGCAGTACGACCTTGTAAACGGACGCAGACAGAAAAGCGATGTCATTGCCTATCAAATACGGCAGTCCTTTCGTCCGGGAGAGATTACCGCAGAGGATGCTAACAAGGTAGGCTACGAACTGGCTATGCGCTTTACCAAGGGCAAGCACGCCTTTGTAGTGGCAACGCACACGGACCGGAAGCACATCCACAACCATGTGATTTTTAATTCTACGGCACTGGATGGCACCAGAAAGTTCCGGGATTTTTTCTTTTCGGCGTTGGCAGTGCAGCGGTTGAGTGACCTGATTTGCTTAGAGCATCAGCTGTCCGTCATTGAAAAGAAGCCCTATCGGGAGCGTCAAAAGCGCATTGTCTACCCGCCGAAAGAGAGCAATCGTGACCGCCTGTGCGGAATCATCGACACCATCCTTGCAGAAAAGCCGGGAGATTACGAAACTTTTCTGCAAAAGCTGGCGCGGCAGGGATATGAAGTGAAACGTGGCAAGTACACGTCGGTGAAGGGCAAGGGGCAGAAACGTTTTATCCGGTTCCGTACACTGGGCACCGGCTATGGCGAGGATGAGATCAAGGCGGTGCTGGAGGGCAAGGCGAAACACCAGCCGTACCAGAAGCAGC
>ERZ791800.1184-NODE-1184-length-12511-cov-64.174615_pt1 | contig 12511 bp, 14 predicted proteins | sample MGYA00510310_ERZ791800 | MGnify/ENA primary metagenome ERZ791800 (study PRJEB30046, sample SAMN00791954) | human gut metagenome | study: EMG produced TPA metagenomics assembly of the A metagenome-wide association study of gut microbiota in type 2... | reverse complement strand
ACCAGGCGGCGCACGCCCTTCTTATATTCATATATATGATTCATCAGAACCTTCAAATCTACTGGTGTTGCGATTTCCTGCTGCATACTATCCGAATTTATCTGTTTTTAAACCAAGAATCAGAGAATTCCATCATTCTCCAATTCTTGAAAAATATTTTTGTAAAATTATAACGCTGGCTTGATGTCCTCGAGCCAGGCATCGATACGCTCCTCTGTCTTGTCGTCCTCGTTCACCTCGTCGAGTGCAAGTCCCAGGAACTTGTCGCCATCAATTGCCTCACTGTCATCATAGGTGTATCCGTCTGTAGAAACACCAGACAATACGGTAGCGCCAGCCTCAACGGCAGCATCGTAGAGTTCCTTCATGCCGCCACAGAATGTATCAGGGTAAGACTCGCTGTCGCCACAACCAAACAGGGCCACAGTCTTGCCAGCCAAGCCGGCACTCTTCAATGTCTTCACGCCATCATACCAGTCATCCTGCATCTCACCGGCACCCCAGGTAGAAGTACCGAGAAGAAGATTCTCATGACTTGTGATAGTAGCGTCATCGATGTTAGCTACATCTACAGCTTCCACGCCCAACTTAGAGGCGATGGTTTCGGCAATCGACTGGCATGAGCCAGTAGAAGAGCCATAAATTACGATTGTTGTTTTCATTTGTCTATCTTACTTTTAGTTACATTTATTTTCGGGTGCAAAGATACATCCTTTTTCCATCATCTGCAATACCTAAAAATGATGGTTTCGCAGAAATACCTAAATATGGGGATAGATAAAAAGTTTTAGGACGATTCATCCTAAAACTTTCTTAAATATTATACTTTTAGGATGATTGAGCCTAAAAAATCGTATCTTTGTACCTAAAATAAAAACATTAATACTTAATTCGATGAAAGATTTTGCAGCGATAGATTTCGAAACGGCCAACCAGCAGCGTACAAGCGTCTGCTCGGTGGGCATTATGATTGTGAGGGATGGTGAGATTGCAGACAGCTACTACAGTCTCATCAAGCCCGAGCCGGAGTACTACTCTTATTGGAATACCCGGGTTCACGGGTTAACCCTGGAAGACACGATAAATGCCGATGTCTTCCCGAAAGTCTGGGCAGAGATTGCTCCCAAGATAGAAGGTCTGCCCCTGGTAGCCCACAACGCCCCCTTCGATGAAGGATGCCTGAAGGCCGTATTCCAGATGTATCAGATGGAATATCCCGACTACGAATTCCATTGCACCTGCCGTGCCTCCCGAAGAAAGCTGGGTTCTCTCCTCCCCAACCATCAGCTCCAGACCGTAGCCGCCTATTGCGGTTACGACCTCACCATGCACCACAATGCCTTGGCAGATGCCGAAGCCTGTGCCTGGATAGCAAGAGAGCTGCTATAAGCCAAATAGAGAAATTTGTGGTGTTTTTACCACAAATTTCTCGTATTTTTGTAGGAGATTTACCACAAATTTCGTATATTTGCACCAAAAATGCTAAAAAGCATTCAAATAAATGAATTAATAACAGAAGAAATATGGAATTATTGAAGCAATTATCCGACAATCTCATCAAACGTACAGACACCCGATACGTAAGATATATGTATCATCAGATTCCATGGAAGAATCGGATGACAGCCCTTGTGGGACCTCGTGGCGTGGGTAAGACCACACTCTTCTTGCAGTACATCAAGCAGAATCTCAAGTTGAAGGACACCCTATATGTGAGTGCCGAATCCATCTATTTCGCCAATCATACACTCTTTGAAACTGCCATGAAGTTCAATCAACTTGGCGGCAAGCATTTCTTTATCGACGAAATACATAAATATAAAGGATGGGCAACGGAGCTGAAGATGATATACGATAATCTGCCCGACCTGCAAGTAGTGTTTACAGGATCATCAGTGCTTGACATCTATCAGGGAACCGCCGACTTAAGCCGTCGTGTCCTCGTCTATAAAATGCAAGGTCTGTCGTTTAGAGAATATATTGGCATGAAACTAGGAATCGACCTACCAGCCTACACATTGGAGCAAATCGTTAATCATGAGGTAGAGTTGCCGATAGAGATAGACCATCCCCTATCCCTCTTCAACGAATATCTGCGCCAGGGGTACTATCCTTTTTATGAAGACGAGGGCTATAAGATGCGCTTAAACCAGGTAGTAAGCATGACGTTGGAAACCGACATTCCCCAATATGCCAACTACACAGTAACCATATCGAGGAAATTGAAGGAACTGATGCAGGTAATAGCAGACAGTGTGCCATTCAAGCCTAACATGAGCACCATCGCAACAATCATCAAGGCAGACCGCGGCTTGCTTCCCGACTACTTTGAACTTATGGAAAAGGCAGGTCTCATCGCCCAACTCCACGATTCAACAAAGGGAGTAAGAGGTCTGGGAAAGGTTGAAAAAGTATATCTCGACAATACAAACCTCTCTTTCGCCCTCACATCTGAAACTCCCGATATAGGAAATCAACGTGAGACCTTTTTCTTTAATCAGATGAGAGTGAACCATACCGTTTACAATTCTCCCATCTCTGATTTTCTGATAGACGGCAAGACCTTTGAGATAGGTGGTAAGAAGAAAGGTCAGAAGCAGATAACCGAGGCAGAAGAGGGATATATCGTAAAAGATGATATTGAAACCGGTTTCGGCAATATCATTCCTCTCTGGACATTCGGAATGAATTATTAAATTGTGATTGTTACATAAAGGATTACATTCCCCATCTTTTTGGCACGCAGATTGTGACTATGAATATCGGGTTCGATAATAATAGATATTGCATAGATAGAAATTACAAGGTAGAATTTTAGGTTCGGTTTTTGAAAGTGAATCCTGCTGGCAGTGATGCCGGCAGGATTCTGCGTTGCCCCTAAAGTTCTGAGCGTATATCCCATACTCTTTTCATCATCCAGACACAAAGAATCCAGACCTTCATGATATGCCAAGTCAATAAATGGAACGATTCGTTCATCATATTGTTTGGCTATGCCAATCACATCTTCATAATCCAATATCCTGTCTTCAAAGACAAGAGCATGTATGATAGAAGAAACGATAAACGCCTTCAAAGAGCAGTAAAATCAGAATAAAACAAAATATCCTCTCTTGCAAAGACACAAGAGAGGAGAAAGAGTTTCATCCCAAATATTTCTCTATTTACCGCAAATCGAGCGAATCCATCCAAAAAGTTCGTTCAAGGCGTAATCACCTGAGTGAGGACGATTCCAAGGCAGCTTGAAGTTTACATCCTTACCCTTGTTTTCAAGCTTGGTAGCCAAGTTGATAGGAATAGGGAACGCCGTGTCTCTGTCTATGGCTCCATGACGGATGTACCAATGAGGTGCAATGCAAGAACCTTCTTCATCCATCATGCACATCGGATTGAGCAACCTTACATTCTCTTCTATTTCCTTGCCAAGAACAGCTTTGGAATTTCCTGTGGCTTTTACCAACGAATAGGTGGTAAAGTTAACAGAACTACCCTTGCTATTGCCAAACTCCTCATTTTCTCCACTGGCCTTACTTCCTGCTACTCCTTTACTATCGAAAGCCGGCACACCTTTTAGGGCTGTCTTACTTGCCACATAAGAAAGATACTTATCCAAGTCAAGACCAGTGATGTATTCTCCCTTTGACTTATTTCTCATTGGCATCATCTTAGGACCATCTTTTGGCACATCCATTGGAAACTTCATTTCTCCCTGCTTCTTGCCACCATTCATAGGAGCAATGAACTTCATGCCTGAAGAGAATGAAAATCCAATACTATCTGGTATATCAGCACCATAATCCTTTGCATCCTGAGCACTTGTCATCAAAAGCTGCTTGATATAATCACGATAGTTGTCTGCGTTCAAATCACTTCCATCCTTTTTCTTTAGTCCCAAACTATTGATGTAAGCAGGAAATTGTGCAGCCAACTCCTTAGAAACAGCAACTCGCTCGTTACAGGTCGAATCTTTTCATCCACACCTCCATACAACCACTCATACGCCATATCCGCATGGTCAAGATCGATGATAGGGCAAAAACAAACTGCCGCAAAAACATCGTCTCTTGTATCAGCTGCTCCCATGGCTTTGAGCATAGGCTCATAAGAAGGATTATTGCCGGTAGAACCCAATAAAGACGACATAGCTCCACCTGCACTTGTTCCATCGGTAATAATATGCTCGGCATCACCCAGCATATCCCTGTCAAAGAAACGCAGATAGCGAACTGCCGCTTTCAAATCAAGCAGTCCCTTAGGAGCACGACCCGTATAAACTGTCTTTCCCTTCTGTACAATCATAGAGTTTCTACCTCTTGCACCAGGTATAGCTACAACATAGCCTTCTGCCAAAGCTCTACCTGATGCATCACCCTCATCTATCATCCTTGGAGCAGCTGCCATATAGCCACCCACATAATTGGGCATAAAGATAGGAGTGGATTGCGTTGCACCCTCAGGAACAAACACATTCATGTACTGATACGTAGAATCCTCTACATGAGTAACATAATACAAATTTGTGTAAGCAGTATAGTTGACCTTCTTCCCATTAGGAAGGGTAACAGACCCCGCCACGCCTTTCGAAGCATCAAACACCAACTTTGGTGTAGGCTTCTTCGCTGCCTGGGCACATACACAAAGTACCAAGGCCAGCGATGCTACGAAAAACTTCTTCATTGTTACTTGATATATTTGAACGATGCAAAGTTACTTCAAATCCTGAAGAAACAGAACAATTAGCAGTGAAAAATTACGATTTTAATAAATAATAACACTAGTATCCCGTTAAAACGAGACCGACGATTATCAAATAAGTTATTAATACTCAAAAGTTTAATTTTATTAAACATTCCCAGTTTTTGACATTTGTGTCATTTTTCGGGAATGAACACACGAAAAGCCATTGACATCTTACTTTCTGGGGCTTACGTTACGAGATTTTGAATGCAAAAGCCCACAAAGGAGCCGATTTATTCCCGATTTTTGTCATTAATGACACTTTTCGGGAACGGCTATGATTATAAAAAGAGATTATTATTTACAGCAACTCATATCGAGCAAGTCTAACAATCTCATAAAGATTGTAACTGGAATTAGATAGTGATAAGAAGAAAGCTGCATACCTCCGATCTTTACACGAAACAGTGTATCTCAAAGATATAATAGAGAGGAACAACTTGAAGAACAGCGAAGAATTCATGGAGTTGATGCGTGTGATGGCTTCATGTATAGGTTCTCCGTGCAATCCTAGTAAGTTGGAAAATACATTCAAAAGTGTAAAGAATGAAACCCTTGACAGAAAAACCATATCCAAATATCTTTCCTACATGGAAGATGCTTTTCTTATAGAGAAGTCAATACGATATGACATAAAGGGCAGAAAATATATAGGTACACTTTCCAAATACTATTTCCAAGACATCGGATTACGCAATGCCTTGCTGAATTTCAGACAGGTGGAAGAGAATCATATCATGGAAAATGTCATATACAACGAGTTGCGCTTACGAGGTTTCTGTGTTGATATTGGTATGGTAGAGGCAAGGACTGCAAAAGAACGCAAACAACTGGAAGTGGATTTCGTTGCAAATATGGCAGACCGTAGATATTATATCCAATCAGCATTTGCAATGCCTGATGATGCAAAAAGAGAGCAAGAATGCGCTTCATTAAAAAGAATCGACGATTCCTTTAAGAAGATAATCATAATGCGCGATGACATAAAACCATATCATGACAACAATGGCTTTTATATTGTCGGGTTAATGGATTTCTTGCTAAAGCCAGATTTGATGGAACAATTATAGAAATCGGAGAAAGAATCCATTCGTCATGAGTGGACTCTTTCTTTTGAAAATCATAGCTTACCTATTATTACATGGTTGGGTACCTTACATTCCCCAACTTTTTGTGGAATGTTTCCACATACTTTCCTCATTTTCCACACTATCTACTTTTGGTACAAAAAGCATAAACATCTGATAATCAACGTATAATATTTTCTCGCTTCTTTTTGGCACACAGATTGTGACTATGAATAGCGGGTTCGATAATGAATCCACAAAGAAAGAAAGTAAGTAACATTAATATAGTAACAATTTTAAAAAGATAAGATTATGAAGAAGTTTATGTTTGCAGCTATCGCAGCTATGGTTATGGTTTCAGTAAGCAACGTTTTTGCATCAAGCAGAATGGTAAGTAACGCAGAGGTAACACCAGTTGATACCGTAGCTCCAGAAGCACCTTCAGATACATTGGCAACAGGTACTCCTATCCAGCCACAAGCAGATGTTGAGGATTCTACACAGCAGGAGAATGCTACTGAGGCTACAACAGAGAATGCTACAGAGCAGCAGACAACTGCCGAGTAAAAGATAAAGAACAGTTCATTTTGCAGCGTTATTCATATAATAGGATTTAGTTTTTTAAAAAGGTAATTAGACTTATTCAGGTTACAACAGATATTGCATAGATAGAAATTACAAGGTAGACTTTTAGGTTCGGTTTTTGAAAGTGAATCCTGCTGGCAGTGATGCGAAAGAACCTCTATATAGACAAACTTGTTGCATGCAGCAATAAATGGCTGAGGTGTTTTCTTCATCCCCATACCTATTACCTCCTTTCCTGCCTCTCTCAGACGCATAGCAAGACGTGTAAAGTCGCTATCGCTAGATACCAGACAGAAGATATCCACTTAATTGGAATAGAGAATATCCATAGCATCGATTATCATAGAAGAATCGGTGGCGTTTTTCCCGGTTGTGTAATTATACTGCTGAATCGGGTTAATGGCATTTTCCAAGAGTACATCTTTCCATCCATTCATGGAAGGCTTCGTGAAATCGCCATATATACGTTTGATGGTGAGATTACCAAATCTCGCCAACTCATCGGTCATATCCTTGATATTTCTGTAAGATACGTTGTCCGCATCTATTAACATCGCTATCATGTTTTCTGTTTTCATTTTACAAATGCTATAAACCTATATTATATGATAAAATATTCTACAGTATCATCCAATATAACATTTACTTGGGAGTAAAACCTGCATTTTTTTGCCCTGGAAGTATCAAAAGATCCTGTGGTTCTAAAGTCTTCGAGATGTAGCTGGAGACTTTTATACATCTTACACATTTTATAAGGTGCATCAAACCACGAAGAAACTGTTACGAAATTCCTACATGAGTTACAATTAGAGATATGGTATTTCTGAGAACAAATGGTATAGGCATAATTATATGCTTCATATCTGTTATGTGCAGAGAATACAACTTCACATAATGCTCGATGGTCTTTTCTCTTTATTTGTTTGCAATTGCAATGTTCATTAGAAAGATATATTTTCCCGGATGGCATAAATGCACAGCGAGTGAGCCATACACTTTCATTTATGTTGGAGTTGTTATAATCTTTGTTTTTGAAGCCATAGAATGCAACAATTTTTATTTTCCTACCTTCCCACTCTTCGCCAACGGTTTTAGACTTCTCGACAAGTCCGGATTCTATCAAGGAAGAAATACTGTCCTCATCTTCTATAAGGATTTCTATTATTTTGTTTCCGCTATGTAGCTTGGCTTCATCGCTTGCATGGGTTACACAAAACTCTATATAGATAGGCTTACGTTCCGGGAACTCCTTAGAGAAAAATTTCAGGTCGCTACGCCTTCTAATATTGTCATACGAAATTTCCTGCTCACAAGAGTCATACCATTCCTTAATATCAATCCTCCTCTTCTCCTTATTGGAACATCTTCTTGAATGGGACATGAAAATGCATTTATCCTGGTTGCAAAAGGAAGTATACTCAAACTCCATATATAATGATGTTCTATTATAGAATGCTTCCTGTATTTTCTCTTTAGCCAACAGGTGAAGCATTGACTCATAAGCAGCTTCACATTCTGTTCCTGACAAATGAGAAAAATGGTGCTTGCGCTTTGCACCTTGTTTCGCCAGAAGAGGTTCGCCACAATAGGTGCAAAAGCATCTACACTCTTTTCCATTCGCCACACTATCGATATGTACCAATTTCCCTTCAGCACTAAGTGCGTATGTTAAATATGGCTTTTTCATACTCCTAAAATATTAAATGTTTAAGGTCGCAATTTGCGACCTTAAACATTGGAAATCACAGTTTGTGATATCCAATGTATTAATAAAATCGAGAGGTAGTCGAAATATTTGACCACCTCCCTCGCAACTTTATCAATAGCGGTATTGTTGTAAACTCATGCTATATTTTTTTAGCTATGCCCATCTTCACCATTTCTTCAAGAGAACTCGCCTTTCCATCCACTACCCAGGATTTGCCGACTCGCTGAATATTATGTTCCTTGTTGTCTATCCTGTATGATATTCCTTCTCTTGTTGTATAGGTGGTGTCACCAATAAAATTGAATGTTCTCATTTGTTTTTGACTTAACCGTGCTGTCGAGGGCTTATTTGTGCTTGCAAAGGTATAAATAAATTCTTAGAAATCCACTTTTTTTGAAGTTTTTTTAGCTAGGATTATTTTTTCGGGCAGGTCGCACACGTTGAGCCACATGTAGTTTTGTTTGTGATGGTGTTGGCTCATGTCTTGCGTGACCTGGAACAGCGTATGACAGAGGCGCTAAAAAATATGATGAATGTTTGCTTGTTTCAAAGGAAACAAGTACCTTTGCAGATAAGTAAACGCAGGCGTTCACAGAACTTATTCTATGTGTACATCTGTAAATCGACCAAACAAGAGGGTAGAGGTGGAGAACACTCTCCACCTCTTATTTTATATATGAAAAAGGAGAAGGCAAAGAAGGATGTCTTAGGGGAAGGACTTCCTATTTATGATGGTATCTATTTTTGCCGGTATCTCTTTTTCGTCGTAATAATCAAGGAATAATCTAAAAAGTTACCCAAATATTTTATCACCGAAACGGGAGATTAATTCTTGTTTAAGATCATATGGGAAACTGCAACCCCAAAATGCCCCATCCCCAATGCTGGTTACACTATTAGGAATAACGAGACTCTTCAAAGATTTGCAATCATAAAACGCACCACTTCCAATTGATGTTACACTATCGGGAATAACAATACCAGTCAAAGAAAAGCAATAATGGAATGCATACTCTCCAACACTAGTTACGCCATCAGGAATAACAATACTACTCAAAGCAGAGCAATTATCAAATGCCCTATCCCCAATGCTAGTAACACCCTCTGGAAGAACAATATCAGTCAAAGAACAGCAATCACAAAATGCATGATTTCCTATGCTGGTAACACTATCAGGAATAACTATATCTGTCAAAGATATGCAATTCTTAAATGCACTTCCCCCAATGCTAGTAACACCCTCTGGAAGAACAATATCAGTCAAAGATTCGCAACCACTAAATGCAAATTCCCCTATCCTAGTAACCCTGTCAGGAATGACAATATCAGTCAAAGATTCGCAACAACAAAATGCATAATCCCCTATGCTGGTAACACTTTCAGGTATAACCAGGCTTGTCAAAGAAGAGCAATCCCCAAATGCCCCATCCCCAATACTGGTTACGCCATCAGGAATGACATATGATGTAGTATCTTTGTCTCTAAATGCAATAATTTTGCTTTTGTCCTTATCAAACAATACTTTATTGTCATAAATAAAGTAAGGTGACAAACATTTCAGTTCGCCATACCAACCGCAAAATGGATTACCATTCAAGTTCACTACACTTTCTGGAATAACAAGACTACTCAAAGATTTGCAACCACTAAATGCAACAAATCCAATGCTGGTTACACTAGAAGGAATTTCGAAGCTTTTCAAAGATATGCAATTCTTAAACGCACTTTCCCCTATATTGGTAACACTTTCAGGTATAACAATACTACTCAAAGCAGAGCAATTATTAAATGCCCTATCCCCAATGCTAGTAACACCCTCTGGAAGAACAATATCAGTCAAAGATTCGCAACAACAAAATTCAAAATCCGCAATTCTAGTAACCCTGTCAAGAATGACAATATCAGTCAAAGAATCGCAACCAATAAATTTACTCCAACGAAATGCCTCATCACAAACAATCTTTGTTCCTTTTCTGATAGAATAAGTACCATTAAGTCCTTGTGGAGCTTTCAATAGTTTTCTTCCATCTTTGCTGTATTTCACTCCAATTTCATCAACAAAAGCTTCCTTCAACTCTTCCTCTGTAGCTTTGGTTGATAAGTCTTCAATTGTTTGAGGCAGGATAGGCTTTTCGCCTATAAACAACCTGAAAGAACATGCAGAAAGTTCCTTTCTTGCCAAAGCAAGCATGAAAAGAGAGTAAAGTGTACAGAAGTCTTTATCACACATCAACCCCTGCAGGGCTGATATGACCTTGCTATTTGATGGAGTGCGATAATCTTTTTCTGAGAAGAGAAGCCTGTCTGATGCACCATAGGTATCTAATAATTTGGAATTCATGGATATAGCTTTCAATGACAAGGCGATGCTTGCCAAAGCAAAGTCATCAATACTTTCATCAAAATCATCGACGGTTCTCAAAGGATGAGAAAAGTCCTTTGTACCAATTGTTGGAGACTCCAGTCCCTTCATGGCAGGAACAAACATACCATCATAATCTACCAATGTCAGATTTCCATCAGGACGAACCATGATGTTGTCTGGCTTAATATCTCCATGAGCAAAAGGCTGAGAGCGAAGCCATGCTGCCATCTTACAGAAGCGGTAACAAAGCATAGCCATGGCATAATTGTCTTGATAGTTTTCAGTAATGTAACTTTCCATTGTTTCGCCATTAATCCAATCCATCAAAAGGACAGGAAACTCGTCTTCCTCACAACTGCTATCTACGAAGATTTCTTTGTCTAAATACTTTACAGAAGTAATATAAGAGGAGTCAACGAACTCCAACTCATCTGCAATCTGGCGATAAGCCTCGGTTCTACCTTCTTGTCCTTCAGTAAAGCACTTTAAGGCATAGCACTTTCCTGTCTGTTCATCTTTCATTTTGAACACGACAGCAAAGGCACCACTGCTACGATAGGGTTCACCATGATCGTCAAGCACTGGTACCAAATGAGCCAATTTATCAAGATTGTTACCAGCTTCTTGTATGGCTCTTACATATTCTGATATCAACGGATATTGCATAGCTCTTTCTTCTTTATTTTTTCTATCTTAGTTCATATACAAATATTGCTCACAACCTGCTTCCTTTATCAGTATAAGCCATTTCTTTTCATGAGTCCAATATTTATCACCTTTTCTAACATATGCCATATTGAACAAATCGAATAGGTCATTACGTTGCCATTTATACTGACCAACCTCTAAACATTTAAAATAATAATCCAACACCTTAAAAAACAACTCGTTATTAGATAATATATATTTTTTCAACTTATACCGTCCATTGGTTGCTGTATCAGCCCAAGAATTCACGAGTTGATACACTATAGGTAAAGTTAATAATTTTCTATGTTTTTGATTATTTTTAATTTTCATTTTACATTCAACAGCCATCTCATTAACCTTAATTCCTACATTCTGCATTTCTTCTTTTGCTTTATTTATATAAAGTTCAAATTCAGATTGCAGCTCCTCTTTGATAGCCGCACCATCAGATACTTTTTGAGCCATAAGAAACAACTGCTTCACATATTCCCTTCTACCAAGACTACAATTCTTATTTGACAATTCTATTAGATATTTCAAAGGCTCTACAAAAAGTAACAGATTTTTACACTGCAACATCTTTTGAATTGCTCGCCTTACCACAGAGAACTTACTAACCAAACTACCCGTATTAGTCAATTCCCATAAATTTACATAGGTTGGGAAAAGATAGTCTTTCACATGCATAAACAAACATTCATCCGTACCAAGTTTATACCAAATATTGGTATCTGGTATAATCCGAAAAGGAACAATACATTTTAAAGTTTTCTTTCTTCTATGGCGCAGTTTTTTCTTATGCCTCGTCCACTTTTTATAATTCATAAATTTATTCTTAATTATTTTTTTGTTTTAATGGACTCCGAACTATTTTGGTTTATCCTGATGCAAAGTTACATAAACCTCAGCTAACATAATTAGCGCAACTAGTTTTTTAAGATTATTTGTATGCAGAGTAAGACCACTTAGCCTTTACACCTTTTACAGCACTCGCATCTTTCCCATCTGCAACTTCAGTTAGTCCATGAACCTTAATTCTATTTATTAGAAGAATAAGGAACAATTACATTCGACTTTATATAGACTTGCATATCATCTTTTGACAGGAGATTTCCACCTGGATCTAAAACAGCAAGAATTATTGGACGTAAATCCCATTCTGTCTCTCTGTCTTTACCAGGAAATGTTCTATAATTGCATTTTTCCATTGCAGAAAGTACGTATTTTTTATAAGTGATTGAGAATGAGATAAGTTTTTATCTCGTAAAAAGAAGAGGTTACGAATTAGAAATAAACAGAATGTGGCATCCTGCTGTGATTTGCATAACCATCCAAAGAACTCTTTCGGTTGCAAAGGTA
>ERZ791800.1179-NODE-1179-length-12607-cov-9.220284_pt1 | contig 12607 bp, 9 predicted proteins | sample MGYA00510310_ERZ791800 | MGnify/ENA primary metagenome ERZ791800 (study PRJEB30046, sample SAMN00791954) | human gut metagenome | study: EMG produced TPA metagenomics assembly of the A metagenome-wide association study of gut microbiota in type 2... | reverse complement strand
GCGACCAGCCCTATATCGTCTATCGCCACAACGACATCGGGCGGGAGCACCTGCACATCGTCTCCGTCCGGGTGGACGAAACCGGGCGGGCGATTTCCGACAGCTACGAGCACGGGCGTTCGATGAAGGTTTGCCGGGAGCTGGAGAGGCAGTTCGGTCTTGTTCCGGCTACGCCCAAGCAGTGGAAGGAGGGGCTGCCCTTGTCGCCCGTCGGTTACGGGGACGGCAACCTCAAGGGGCAGTTGGCGGGAGTCATCCGCCCGATAGCCCGGGAGTGGCGTTTCCGTACACTGGGCGAATACCGTGCCGTCCTTTCGCTCTACGGCATCACGGTGGACGAGGTGAAGGGGGAATACGGCGGGCGGGAGTATCACGGCTTGACCTATTCGGCAACCGACAGGGAGGGCAACAAGGTCGGCAAGCCCTTCAAGTCCTCCGTGTTCGGCAAGGAGGCGGGCGTCGCAGCCCTCGAAAGGCGGATGCACAACGCTGCCGCATGGGAAAAGACCCACAGGGAGGTCGCCGCCGCCACCGCCGGAAAGGTTGCCGCCGCCATGCAGACCGCAGGGCATGACCGGGCGCAGTTCGAGCGGGAACTCATGCGGCAGGGAATCGGCGTGGTATTCCGTCAGAATGAAGCCGGGCGCATCTATGGGGCGACCTTCATCGACCATGCCGCCAAAGCCGTCTTCAACGGCTCCCGTCTGGGCAAGGAGTTCTCCGCAGGCGTGTTCAACGACCTTTTCGCCGGGCAGGAAGGTATTCACTTGCCACAACCCTCCGCCGGAGTGGAACATCCCACCCGGCAGCAGGAGCATACGGGCGCATCCCAATGGGACGGACACGATACCGGCTACCGTCCCGACCACAAGGACGGCACCACCCAGAACGTGGCGGCCGCCTTCAACCTCTTTGCCCCCGTACCCGGCGGAGCGTCCGGCGACCAGCCCGTACCTCCGCAACGCAAAAAGAAAAAGAGGCGCAAGTACGGCAGGCAACAATAATCAACTTAAAATTCAACGAATTATGCAAAACGAAGACGATTTGCGTGGACTCGCCAAAGTCATGGAGTTCATGCGTGCGATAAGCATTTTATTTGTAGTGGTAAATATTTACTGGTTCTGTTACCAGTCCGTCCGGGAGTGGGGCATCGACATCGGCGTGGTCGATAGGATATTGCTCGGCTTCCAGCGTACCGCCGGGCTGTTCTCCAATATCCTCTGGACGAAGCTCTTCGCCGTGCTGTTCCTCGCCCTTAGCTGCCTCGGCACAAAGGGCGTGAAGGAACAGAAAATCACGTGGCGCAGGATCATCCTTTGCGGCGTGTCCGGCTTGCTGCTCTTTTTCGGCAACGGGTGGTTGCTCACCCTTCCTCTGCCGCTTCCGGCGGACACCGTGCTGTATATCGCCACCCTTACCGCCGGGTATATCTGCCTGCTCATGGCGGGGCTGTGGATGTCCCGTCTGCTGAAGACCGACCTGCTCGAAGACGTGTTCAACGTCGAGAACGAATCCTTCATGCAGGAGACCGAGCTGAAGGAGAACGAGTATTCCGTCAACCTCCGCACCCGCTTCTGGTTCAGGGGCAGGGCGTATGACGGATGGATCAACCTTGTCAATCCCTTCCGTGCGACGATGGTCTTGGGCACGCCCGGTTCGGGCAAGTCCTATGCGATAATCAACCAGTATATCAAACAGACCATCGAGAAGGGCTATTCGCTTTTCCTGTATGATTTCAAGTACCCCGACCTCTCCGAGATAGCCTACAACCACCTGCTCGCCCACTTGGACGGCTACAAGGTCAAGCCCAAGTTCTACGTGATAAACTTCGACAATCCGAGGGAGAGCCACCGCTGCAACCCCATCCACCCGGACTTCATGACCGACATATCCGATGCCTACGAGAGTGCCTACACGATTATGTTAAATTTGAACCGCACGTGGGTGTGACCTGAAAAGTCACGTAATTGATTGTTAAACAGCAATGTATATTGCAAGATTTAACCCGCTGTTCCGTCAGCGGTAGCCTACTATAAGGTGCATCTCCAGTGATGGGTTGTGCCAAGCTTATAGGACAAAGTACACTTTCCGAAAGGACAAGACTGAACCGTGAGGGAACGTTAAGGGCGGTTAGTATCATACCGTCGAGTGGCGAGGCTGGATAGCATGGTTAACGTAAGTGAACTGACTTTAGCCGTCGTAAGGTTTGAAGGAGCGCAAGATACTTTAGCTCTCACCAAAAGGTAAGCAGTCGGATAACCCTCGCCCATGTTGGGGTTACACGGACACAGCACTGCCGGCGGACTTGGCAGAACCTAAACTATCCGTTTGTCAATTGCGTGGAACAGGGCAAGCCTGTATCTCTCTCGTAATAATGCGAGTAAGCGAACCGCAAGGCAAGCCGAATGGGGTGCAGGTATGAGATAACGGAGAAAGCGAATGCCGCCCTGTAATGGGGAGGATACGGATTGAACCAACATCACGAGTTAATGAGGGTAACATCATCCGACACGAAAGTGGGCAGACTTCCGTATATGGTAACTCTTTACAAGATAACTTTTAGAACTTTCAAAAGGAGGAAAGCAAATGAACGAGATTAAAACATCGTGTGCGCCTGCTGACAGCAGGAATCTGACTTGGGACGGTATGAACTGGTCCAAGTGTGAAACCTATGTCCGAAAGCTACAAGCGCGTATTGTAAAGGCTCAGAAAGAAGGCAGACATAACAAGGTGAAAACCTTGCAGTGGATGCTTACTCACTCTTTTTACGCCAAGGCATTGGCAGTAAAGAGGGTTACTTCCAACAAAGGGAAGAATACGTCTGGAGTAGATAAACAGCTTTGGGACTCTCCCAAGCGCAAGTACAAAGCAATCGGTGAACTTAGACGTCGTGGCTACCATCCACAGCCGCTCCGTAGGGTTCACATCAAGAAAAAGAACGGTAAACTCCGACCGTTGGGAATACCGACCATGAAAGACAGGGCGATGCAAGCATTATATCTCATGGCATTGGAACCGATAGCCGAAACGACAGGCGACCGTTTTTCTTACGGCTTCCGAAAGAAGCGCAGGACAATGGACGCAATTCGTCAGATTGATACGGTTCTAAATCGCCAGCATTCCCCCGAATGGATTTTGGAGGGAGATATTAAGGGTTGCTTCGACCACATCAGTCACGACTGGCTTATTGAAAATATCCCTATGGATAAAACAATACTCAGAAAATGGCTGAAATGTGGAGCTGTATTCAATGGTAAACTGTTCCCGACAGAAGAGGGTACACCACAAGGAGGTATCATATCACCGACACTTGCAAATATGGCACTTGACGGACTTCAACCACTCTTGGCTGAAAGATTCAAAAGATTATGGCGCAACAATAAGACATTCCACTACAAGGTAAACCTTATTCGTTATGCGGATGACTTTATAATCACAGGTCGAGATAAGGAATTATTGGAAAACGAGGTCAAACCAATGGTGATAGAATTTCTCAAAGAAAGGGGTCTTACCTTATCCGAAGAGAAAACTACCATTACGAACATATACGATGGATTTGATTTCTTAGGTTTCAATGTAAGGAAGTTCGGCAAAAGGCTGTACACATCCCCGTCCAAAGATGCACAGAAACGCTTTAGGGCAAAAATCAGTGACATCGTTAAAGGTCATAAAATGTGTAAGCAGGAATCGCTGATACGAATGCTCAATCCTGTGATAACAGGTTGGGGAAACTATTACCGATATGGTGCATCAACCGATGCTTTTCATGGTTGTGACAATCACATTTACAATCTCACGAAGAAATGGGCTTTACGTCGCCATCCAAAGAAACGCAAGTCTTGGGTTGCAGACAAATATTGGCATGAAATTCGGGGGCGTAAATGGACGTTTGCATGGAAATATGAAACCAAGAGCAAGAAAGTGAACTACCTGACCCTTAAAAGGTTGTCGGATATACATTATACTCCGTACAAGCAAGTCAAGGGGGAGGCAAACCCTTTCGACCCGGAATACGATGATTATTTCTTTCAGCGAAAGGAGCAACAAATGCTGGAATCTCTCAAAGGACGTAAGTCACTCTTATATTTATGGAACAAGCAGAAGCGGACTTGTCCGTTATGCGGCAAGGAGATAGATTGTACAAAAGCATGGAACGTCAATGAAATATCTGTTGGTGGTTCAATTGTACGGCAACTTGTCCATAACAACTGCTACAAGCGAAATAAACGAAACTGTTGAAAGTATGAGCCGATTTCTAACAACAAATAGAAATATTGAGTTGCTTGAGCCGTATGAGGGGAAACTCTCACGTACGGTTCTTAGGGGAGAAGGGGGCAGTAATGCCCTTGACTTACCCGATATTTCCAAGCAGGGCGACTTCTTCGTGGAATCGCCTATCATTCTGTTAGCCAGTATTATATGGTATCTCAAAATCTACAAGAACGGCAAGTATTGCACCTTCCCCCATGCCATCGAGTTCCTGAACCGCAAGTACGCCGACATTTTCCCCATCCTCACCTCGTACCCGGAGCTGGAGAACTACCTTTCTCCCTTCATGGACGCATGGGAATCCTCGGCGGTGGAGCAGTTGCAGGGGCAGATTGCCAGTGCCAAGATACCGCTTTCCCGCATGATTTCCCCGGCGCTCTACTGGGTGATGACGGCGGACGATTTCACCCTCGACATCAACAATCCCGAAGAGCCGAAGGTGCTCGTAGTCGGTAACAACCCCGACCGTCAGGGCATCTACGGGGCGGCGTTGGGACTGTACAACTCCCGCATCGTGAAGCTCATCAACAAGAAGAAACGGCTCAAATCCGCCGTGATTATCGACGAGCTGCCCACCATCTACATGCGTGGGCTGGATAACCTGATTGCCACCGCCCGAAGCAACAAGGTAGCCGTCATGCTCGGCTTTCAGGATTTCAGCCAGTTGAAGCGTGATTATGGAGACAAAGAGTCCGCTGTTATTTGCAATACGGTCGGCAATGTCTTTGCAGGTCAGGTAGTTGCCGAAACTGCCAAGACGCTCTCCGAGCGTTTCGGCAAGGTCTTGCAGAAACGGCAGAACATGACCATCAACCGGAACGAGACCTCCGTCTCCATCAACACCCAGATGGACAGCCTCATTCCGGCAAGCAAGATTTCCAACCTCACGCAGGGTATGTTCGTCGGGGCGGTAGCCGACAACTTCGACGAGCGCATCGAGCAGAAGATTTTCCATGCCGAGATTGTCGTGGATAACGAGAAGGTCAGGCGGGAGACCGCCCGCTACGTGAAGATACCGCAGATCATCGACTTCACCGACAAGGACGGCAACGACACCATGCAGCAGCAGATCGACGCCAACTACTACCGCATCAAGAGCGAGGTCAGGCAGATTGTCGCCGACGAGATCGGGCGCATCAAGGCAGATCCGGAACTCTCACACCTGATCAAAAACGGGTAAGAGGCGGAAATGCAAGAACCTTATATCCAATATTGAGAAATTACAACATTTGAACATCCGGTCACTTCATCTATTTGAACCGCTTATACCTTAGTAGAAAAAAGACGGGAGATTACTGCTGAGAAATTGTGCATACAGCCGGATTCTTGGTGCAAAAGAGTTAAAATGACAAATAATAGAACCAAAATGAAAACGCTTTTTTCTGTAGGAATCAACAATTTTGCAAAATAAATTAAAATATAAAACCTTATGACGAAGAAATTTTTATTAAGTTTGTGCTTGTCTGGTATTTTTATGTGTCATACAAATGCCCAGACGGCGGTAGAAGGTAACAAGTTTCTGGACAACTGGTCTATCGGGATCAGTACGGGAGGGACAACCCCGTTGACACATCACTCTTTCTTTGGGAACATGCGCCCGATTACGGGGATAGAACTGAATAAACAATTGACACCGGTTTTCGGCTTTAGCCTGGAGGCTATCGGAAGTTTCAACACCTCACGAAGCAGGACCGCCTTCGACCGCTCCAACGTCAGCCTGTTGGGACTGGTGAACCTGAACAATCTCTTTGGAACCTATACCGGAGTCCCCAGACCCTTTGAAATCGAAGCGGTGGCCGGGATCGGATGGTTGCATTATTATATGAACCGGGAAGCGGGTTCCGATCAGAACAGCATGTCAACAAAACTGGGTCTGAACTTTAATTTTAACCTGGGAGAGAGCAAGGCATGGACACTGGCACTTAAACCTGCGCTGGTCTATGACATGAACGCTGTGGGGACTGAAGCCGTGAGTTTTCATTCCGGAAGGGCCGTATGGGAAATATCCGTCGGCTTGAAGTATCACTTCGGATGCAGCAACGGGAAACACCACTTTACAAAAGTGAGACCTTACGATCAGCAGGAGGTGGATATTTTGAACGCAAAAATTAATGAACTTCATGCGCAGGTCGGTAAAAATGCCGAAGCATTGGAAGAAGCGTTGCGGAAGATGACAGAACTGGAGGCAGCATTGGATAAATGCCGCAACCAGGAGCCGAAAATTGTGAAAGACACCATTGACAATACGAAGAAGATGCTGGAATCTGTCATAACTTTCCGCCAAGGCAGGACAACCGTTGACAACTCCCAGCTCCCGAACGTCGAACGTATCGCGACTTATTTAAAGAACCACAAGGAAGCAAGTGTGGTCATCAAAGGATATGCTTCTCCTGAGGGAAGCGTGGAAGTCAACGAACGGATCGCCCGACAGAGAGCGGAAGTCGTGAAAACAATGCTGATAAACAAGTATGGAATTGCAGAAGAACGGATTGTGGCCGAGGGCCAAGGAGTGGGAAACATGTTCGAGGAGCCTGACTGGAACCGGGTAAGTATCTGTACGATCAATGCGGGAATGGAATTACATAACCGCTGAACATGCGACACCGCAAGTAACATGCGAGGGTGCCCATTTGAACCCGATACATTAACCCTATTTATCCAGACATAATTTGAATTGTTATGAACAAGTATATATCTGAAATGATCGGGACAATGATCCTTGTGTTAACGGGATGCGGAAGCGTCGTTTTTGCCGGGAATATGCCCGGTACGGTCAGCACAGGAGCGGGAGCCCTGGAGGTTGTAATGGCTTTCGGGCTGTCGGTGGTTGCCTTGGCATACGTCTTCGGAGGAATATCCGGATGTCATATAAATCCGGCGATCACGCTGGGGGTGTATTGCTCGGGAAGAATGCGCTTCTCCTGCCATCTCCTTTGTTTGATACATTAACAACTAAAATAAAAAAAGATGTCAAAAAGTAGAATTTTGCAGGACTTCAAGGCATTTGCCACGCGAGGAAACGTGGTGGACATGGCCGTGGGTGTGATCATTGGCGGTGCCTTCGGAAAAATAATATCTTCAGTGGTGGCAGATATCATCATGCCCCCGGTAGGACTACTGGTAGGCGGGACTAACTTCTCGGAACTGAAATGGGAATTGGAGCCCGCCCGGGTGGTTGACGGGATCGAACAGGCGGCCGTCACGATAAACTATGGAAACTTTATCCAGACCATGCTGGATTTTGTAATTATCGCTTTTGCCATTTTCCTGTTCATTCGCCTGCTCTCCAATCTCAGACACAAACAGGAAGAAACTCCCTTGCCTCCACCTGCTCCGAGCAACGAGGAAAAGCTGCTTTCAGAAATACGTGACCTGCTAAAGGAACAATAACCGTTTCTTCAAATGGTATGAACAGCATCGGGCAGGGAACGTGTCCGAGAAACGGACCGCTTCTCGGTTGTGAGGATTTTCCCTGCCCTAAACGACAGAAATAGTACGAACATTAAAACTCTAATATGACTAAGGCTGATATTATAAACCGGATTTCCGAGGAACAGGGGATTGACCGCAAGACCGTTGCCCTGGTAATCGAGTGTTTCATGAAATGCGTGAAGGATACACTCGGCAGGGGTAGAAGCGTATTCCTGCGAGGCTTCGGCACTTTCTCTTTGAAGAAAAGGGCGGCTAAGAAAGCGCAGAATATCCAAAAGCACACAACCATATGTATCCCGGCTCGCAAGGTTCCCCATTTTAAACCCTCGGCATCTTTCCTCCTTCACCGGGAAGAGGAGAGGCTATAAAATGCCTGTACCCTTTCTCCGGTCTGTAAATGGATTTATAGATTCAACTCACGATAAGATGAAAGATTGTTGCTTTACCATGAATGCAGGGGTAAACACCGGAGGGAGGGATGAACCATGCGATTTTAGAGGGGAAAATTGTATCCGCACCGAAGGAATACGGTGCTTTCACCGGGTTTGAAGCAGCTGCGAAGAAACTGACCTGCGAAAAGATTCGTCAACAGATGAAAAAAGTCGGTATGAAACTTGAAATAGTACCGATAAACACAGATTATCATGAAAGAATATTTTGTTTTTTTGGTTTGAAAACGAGGAGTCGAAGCACAAGGTATTTTTTGTACGGTAAGAGGATGGGGAGGCATGGAATACGTGTAAATATCCGAGGAGGAGTACCTTTAAGTGGAAGAATTTTTTTGAACGTATGGCATGGATCCGAAAAGTGTTTCTTACCTGAAACTGGCTGATGAAAGGACGGTTACAAAATCAAAGTGGATTAATATTTTTTATTTCAGGCAATCTATTGTATATAAGATGAAGGTTTCACAGAAAATCTATACATGGACCAGTACTCTCCTTCTTGTGTGCTGTTCCCTTATCTTTCCCTCATGCGAAAAGGAAGAGATCAGGGAAGCCGTAGAAAACCGGAAAACGTTATTCATATATCTGCCGTGATCCACTGACCTGACAGGCTATTTTTACACCAATATCACGGATATGGAGGCGTGTGTAAGCAAAAAGGGCCTGGAACATGAAAGAATTATCGTGTTTATGTCCACGAGCACCACGGAAGCCACGATGTTTGAAATCATATATTCCAAAGGGAAATGCGAGCGTAAAACACTGAAAAAGTACGGGAATCCGCGTTTTACTACGGTAGAAGGCATAACGGGGATATTGAACGATGTGCAGGAATTTGCTCCTGCTCCGGTGTACGCCATGATCATAGGTTCCCATGGCATGGGATGGCTTCCCGCGGATGGTACACAGGCACGTTCTCTTTTCCGGATGAAAAAGTATTGGGAGTATCAGAAGCAGCCGATGACACGCTATTTCGGAGAACTGACCCGGGAGTTCCAAACGGACGTGAGTACCCTGGCCCGGGTGATTACAGGTGCGGGCATCAAAATGGAGTACATCCTGTTTGACGATTGCTATATGTCATCCGTAGAAGTTGCCTATGAACTGAAAGAAGCCACAAGATTTCTCATAGCCTCTACCAGTGAAATGATGGCATACGGAATGCCTTACGCCACTGTGGGGGAGTTCTTGCTGGGAAGTCCTGATTATGGTTCCCTTTGCGAAGGATTCTATGACTTTTATTCAACCTACGAAATAATGCCCTGCGGGACATTGGCGGTGACAGATTGCTCTGAATTAGATAACATGGCTACCATCATGAAAAGTATCAATGAAAGGTATGTATTCGATGACTCCCTGCAAGGAGAACTCCAGGAACTGGACGGATACACGCCCGTCATCTTTTACGACTTTGCCGATTATGTCCTTACCTTCTGCTCTGACCCTGTCCTGAAAAAACGGTTCAGGGAACAGTTGGACCCGCTTGTTCCCTATAAACCCCATACGAGTAAATTTTATTCCAGAGCCAAAGGAATCCTTCCCATACGCACTTTCTCGGGTATAACGATTTCGGACCCGAGCACCAATCCTATGACCTTGCCGAAAAGTACTACCCGTTGGTACAAGGCCACACACGGATAACCCCGTGGAAGACATATAAAAATGGATAGATAAAAAGCTCCGGATATGACGTAAATCCCCCTCTTTCCTGCATGGCATTTTCGATAATTTCCAACAGCATCGAAAATGTTTCTACACCTATATCCCGCATGCGGTCTTATAATAATATTCAGATTTACAGTACTCTCAAGATGGAAGAATCACGGGGGAATCAAAACAGCAATCTGTCACGAAGCGGAATATGACAAACCTACGAGCAGGAAGAAAAACGAGGACATCCCGACCGTTATTTGCAGGTTTCCAATATTCGTCCCATATCTTTACGTCCGGTTTCAATCGGAACCTAAAAGTATTCACCATTTAAATTTTTAAGATTATGGACGAACAACCGGACAGCAGTCAACAACTCATGGACATCCTGCTCGTCATGGACGAGAAAGGCACACTCCAAGCCGTCAGTGGAGTAAAGGACGGCGAATTACAAACAAGGAACCCGTTGGAGGACAATAACGACCTCCTTCGGGTGGACCGTCAGGGCGACATGTTTTCAAACTTCTTTTCCAACCTCTGGAACCAGTTGAAAGACCCGACACGTTTCCATTTCTTCCGTGTGCCGGAAGAAGAAGTACAACGGGTCGCCGCTGATTTCCAGCAACGGGAGAGCCAGTCTGTCAAGGTAGGTGAACCTCTCATCACACAATACGAGGTGAAGCCTCCCGAGCAGGAACAGCAGCAGACCCAAGCCGGAAAGCAGCAACAGCAACCTGGACAGGATCCGCAGTACAAGTACCAGGTTGAGGATATCGACTGGAACAGCCTCGCTGCCATCGGCGTGCAGAAGGAACAGATCGAGAATAACGGGATGCTCGATCAGATGCTCCGGGGCTTCCAGACCGACAAGACCGTTCGGGTACATTTCCACTTCGAGGGCATATCGCACAGCAACGACAGCCAGCTATCGCTCAAGCCGGGTACGGACGGTAAGCTGACCGTGTGCAGCCACGGTATCCTCGATCCGGAAAAGATGCAGAAACAGTTCTTCGGCTACGACATCACCGATACCGACAGGCAGATGCTCCGGCAGACAGGCAATATGGGACATCCGGCAACCGTCACCAACCGGACGGGTGAACAGGTCGAAGCCCTTGTCAGCCGTAACCAGAAGACTAACGAACTGGTCGCCTTTCCGCTCTCCAAGATCAAGATTCCGGCAGAGAAGAACGGGCATAAGTTTACCCCTGACGAAACGGCTAAGCTCAAACAGGGTGAGGCAGTGGTCTGCCAGTTTCTCACCAGACCCAAGGATGGGGAGCAGCCGAAGCTTTATCCGGCTCCCGTGCAGTTCAGCGCAGTCAAGATGCAGCTCGAATTTCTCTTTGGCGAGCGGGGCAAACTGGCGATGGATGCATACAAGGAGAACCTGAAACGAACCGCCAATCAAGAGGTGCCAAAGACCTTCCGCAAGCAGGAGCTTACCGAGAAGTCGCGCCTCGAACTCGAAGCCGGAGGCACGGTCAAAGTATCCGGTTTAGTGGATAAGAAAGGCAGGTCCTATCACGGCTACATAACGTGGAAGCCCGGCGAGAAGCCTGGATTTATGTTCCCGAAGGACTATAAGACGGCCCTCGAAGAGGGGCGTGTCAAGCCTGCCGTGGAGAACGAGATACAGGTAGCAGTCAATTCCGAAGGCAAGACCGTCGAGGCGACCAAGAACCTGAAAGAAGCCTTGCAGTCTGCACAGCAGCGACCCACCGGGGAGCAGAAACAGCAGCAAGACCGCAAGCAGGAACAGAAAGAGGAGAAAAAACAGGAACAGTCCGACAAGCCCAAGCGCAGCCGGGGTGTCCGTCGGTAGCATTTCTTTCCTGCCATTCGGTAACTATCCGGTTGTCCCGTCCGAGAGGCGGGACAACTTTTGTCAAACCATTAAATTTTTAACAACATGACAGTTTGTATCTTATGTGAGAAACCGAGCGTGGCGGCAAGCGTGGCCGCCGTGCTGGGTGCAAAAGAGCGTCACGATGGCTACCTCTCAGGTAACGGCTACCTCGTCACTTGGGCGTTCGGTCATCTTGTCCAGCTCGCCATGCCCAACGCTTACGGCTACACGGGCTTCCGGCGTGAGAACCTGCCCATTCTGCCGCAGGCATTCAAGTACATACCCCGCCAGATACGGGAGGATAAGGAGTACAGGCCCGATCCCGGCGTGCTCAAACAGCTAAGGATTATCAGGGAGCTATTTTCACGGGCAGACCGTCTGGTCAATTTCGGGGATGCGGGGCGTGAAGGCGAATTGATTTTCAGGCTTATATACAACTATACCGGCTGCCGCAAGCCCTTCGACCGCCTCTGGATCTCCTCACTGACCGACCGTGCCATCCGTGAGGGACTGGACAACCTCAGACCCGGTAACGACTACGATAATCTCTACCGTGCCGCCGAAGCCCGTGCCATCGCCGACTGGGAGATAGGGCTGAATGCGACGCAAGCCCTCAGCATCGCCGCCGGGCAGGGTATCTATTCCCTCGGACGGGTGCAGACCCCCACTCTTATGATGATCTGCTGCCGTTATCTGGAGAACAGGGATTTCACCCCGCAGACTTACTACCGGCTGAAGGTCTCGGCGGAAAAGGACGGCACTCCCTTCGCCGCATTTTCTGAATTGCGTTACGAAACCCTTCCGGCGGCAAACGCCGCCCTCGCCGCTGTAACCGCAACGGGGACGGTGGAGGTTGTCGACGTACAGCGCAGGGAGGTGAGCCAAGAACCTCCCTTGCTCTATGACCTGACCGCCTTGCAGAAAGAGGCGAACGGCAGGTACGGCTTCTCGGCGGACAAGA
>ERZ791800.1170-NODE-1170-length-12742-cov-123.578860_pt1 | contig 12742 bp, 11 predicted proteins | sample MGYA00510310_ERZ791800 | MGnify/ENA primary metagenome ERZ791800 (study PRJEB30046, sample SAMN00791954) | human gut metagenome | study: EMG produced TPA metagenomics assembly of the A metagenome-wide association study of gut microbiota in type 2... | reverse complement strand
CCTCGAACATCGCATTCCAGTTCCATACTTGCGAAGGCAACCCGAACACCCGATACAGTCCCACATTATCTATAATCACGCAGTTCTTCTTTCCCTTAGCTACTCGCAATCCACGTCCCACCATCTGCAGATACTTGGCAAGCGACAATGTAGGTCGAGCCAACTGTACAAACTCCACATCCGGGCAGTCAAATCCCTCCGAGAATATGTCCACATTCACCAATACTTGGATAGGAGCAGCCCCATCAGCAGCCCGCAAACAAGTAGCACCAAGTCTATCGCCAACTCCATCAGCAGCCCGCAAACAAGTAGCACCCAGGCGGTCCCATCCCGCACAATCTGGCGAGGGCTTTGATGCCCCGCCAACCTTAGAGCGTAGCGGTTCCGAGCACCGAGTAGGGCGGTTTCCTCCCTCTCCCCTGAGGGTGAGAGGGTCGGGGTGAGAGGTGGAGCCCTCTTTAATGGTAAAGAGGGACGGGGTGATTTTAGAAAAAACCTCTTTGGAAAGAGGAATGGGGTGATTCGAAAAAGAAGTATTAGAAGCTTTGAATCTTTCAATAAGTTCTTTTCGTAAAGAACTTGGCGTTTTACTATCAATAGCAACAGCCGCTATGCCGTGTTCTCTGTAGAACTCGGCAATAGCATTAGCATGAGAAATATTGATAGCATACACGATGCCCTTTCTATCTTTACCATATTCTTCCAAACTCCGATAGAGCCTTTCGATACTCGGTTTCTTATTCAGCAACATATCCATTTCCTTGTTCTGGTAGTCACCATCAGCCCCTCGCTTCTGCAAAGAGTCGATGAGCCGTTGCGTCACACTATCCGATTTGATGCTCACAAAATCGTATGTCGCCAATCTTCCCTTGCTGATAAACTCAGGAACACTCCACGACTGCACCAAGACATCAAACAGATCAGTAAATCCCTTACCATTCAATCGGCAAGGAGTAGCTGTCAGTCCCAGGAACTTAGCATTCGGGAATCTCTCCCACATTTCCTTATAGGTCTTGGCAAGGGCATGGTGCGCCTCGTCAATCACAATCATCCCCGGTTCTTCCTCTATCTCGTCATAGTGCTTCGCCAACCATTGTATCGACACAGCCTTGATAGGAACATTGAATGCGCTAGCCGACAAACAATCTGGCGAGACCTTTGATGCTCCACTCATCCCCAGGTGGTCACCAAGTCCCTCAGCAGGCCGCAAGCAAGCAGCACCCAGGCGGTCCCATCCCGCACAATCTGGCGAGACCTTTGATGGTCCGCCAACCTTAGAGCGAAGCGGTTCCGAGCACCGAGTAGGGCGGTTTCCTCCCTCTCCCCTGAGGGTGAGAGGGTCGGGGTGAGAGGTGGAGCCCTCTTTAAGGGTAAAGAGGGACGGGGTGATTTTCGAAGAATTGACAGGGTGGTTCGAAAAATCCTTATAAAGAAGGGATGGGGTTTTAGAAAAAACTCTTTGAATCGTTTCTCGAATCTGAGAAACCAGTTCCCTTCTATGGGCAACAATCCAAACATTACAATTGGAATGTTCCCTCAAAAACGATTCTACGACCGAAGCAAGTAGAACCGTTTTTCCCGTACCCGTTGGCATTTGTGCCATCACGGACCGATGAAGGCGCAACGCCTTCTCAATCCGTTCCTTCATATCCTCTTGGTAATCAAAAAGCTTAATATTCTTCATATAAAAGCATATAATGAATATAGCGTCCCTGCTATATTCCAAGCAGTGACACCTATCAGTATGTTAAAAAGTAAGATGGTATCTTTTTTAAAATTCAAAAAAAGAAAAGTCAAAAAGACGGGCAGAGCTTCATCAAAAGCCCTGCCAATCTTAAAGTATATAATTAAAAATCTAAATTCTTATCCTTTTGTGTTTTCCAGATATTAGGCAATTGAAGTCAATTTCTTCAAATCATAGTACATCAAACGAGTGTGCAAAGTCTTTGCTACGTCATAGCCAAGATTTTCCGCTTCTTGCTGTTCCGTAGAAAACAAAAACAGGAACTCATTCTTTTGGTAAAAGCCAAGAGGTGCTTCATTATTGTAAGCATCAACAATCAAAAACCAGCTTTTTCCAAAATGGCACGAGCTTCAGCAACTTTTGCAGAGAAGTCCACACGATTATTATTATTCATAACTTCTTCCGCTCTCTTCACAAAGCGAGCTGCTTCTTCACCTCGTAGAGTCGGTATCACTTTAATATCTATTGCCATAATCTTCTCCTTTTAAACGTTTAACAGAATTAGGTTACAAAAATACATTATTCCCCTCACACCGCCAAACTTCTTGCATTATTTTAACGCAAACGATGCGTAAACGTCATTTTTGCCATAACATACTCTCTAACACACCATCTGCGAAATCCCCGTCCGAATAGGACATAAATCTGTGTTAATCCGTGCAATCTGTGGGACAAGAAAAAGAAGAATCCGTAAAATTACCTTCTGTGTTTAAGCCTCCAGAAGAAATGCCATGTTCTAAAGATAGGCTCACAAAGAGCCTCACCAGGAAAATACCTCATGAGCCTTATATCCCGATACACCCTTTGGAGATTATGTCCAAGCTGTGATCTACCAAACCGATTCCGGGCATCATGCTTTCCGAAGTTCCCGGCTTCCAGCACCTCATTCAACACAAACTTACCATACTTCTCATTCGGAGGAACAATAAGGCGAGAGGCAGGCATGCCGAATACCTCCTGCATGATATACATGATACCCTCGGCAAACTTCCACAACCCCAACTCCTTCAATTCCTTCTGCACCACATCTAAAGCAGTAGAGGCAGAAGAAGTAACAGCAGTAGTAGAACCAGCTGAATTATCTCCCTCTATAGAAAGGCGGTCCCATCCCGCACAATCTGGCGAGACCTTTGATGGTCCGCCAACCTTAGAGCGTAGCGGTTCCGAGCGACGAGGAGGAGCGGTTACATCCCCTGTCCCCTGAGGGGAAAGGGGCTTGGGGAAAGCGGTGGAGCCTCCCTTAAGGGTAAGGGAGGACGGGTGGGTTTTCGAAAAATTTTGATAGACTTTATAAAAGTCGCAAAGAACATAGTAGTAATCCACCAGCTGTCTTAACCCAATCCCCTCATTCATCAGATGCGAGAAGATATGAGTCAACTGAAAGATGAGATTGAATTCCATTGTCGGAATCGCAATCTCCCCTTGCTCTCCCAACATCACCCGATGCGAGAACTGCTCCTCCTTCACCCTCTCATAATATTTCTGAAGTTTTCTGTTATTCCAGAAGCACAACAGAAAGCTAGGCCGATAATGCACTTCAACCTCCACACCCTTATACGAGGGAAACTCGATGTGGTGATAGCACGCCTTTTCATGAGGCGAGATAGAGCGGACAAAGGAGATGACTCGTTTGTCTTCCCCTTCCACCCAGATATCAATATCACCAGGAGTGCGGGAATAAGGATTCGGATACATCAATGCATTTCCCTGCCCTTTCAGGATACAGGTTCTGAACCCCTTCTTCAGGAACCACTCAGAAACCTGAATGGCAGCATCGTTCAACCGAACATTCGCTTTCTCCAACATCTGGCTTTCCGCCATCCATTGGAGCAGTAACTCCTTCTCTATCCCTACATATTCAGCAGGTAGCTTCTTGATACCATCAAAGAGAACACCCACCAGGCATTGCTTCTTGGCGATAGCATATAGCTCCTTCCAATCCGCTTCCTTCAAAGAACCAGGTATTTCCTTGGCAGAACCGATGCTGAATCGCAAGAAATCAAAGAAAATCTTTTGTTGTTTCAAAATAAAGTTGTATTTTTGCTCGCATCAAACAAGCCATATGCATCAAATAATCTTACTGTCACACACCACCCATTCCGACTTCTGATACACGTCATAAAACTCCTAGTCCTTCTGAAGCTTAATCAGATGATCAAGATTAGGAGTCACAAGAACACCCTCCTTCAGGTTCTCCAAAAGTTCCTGACGAGTAATATTCTGAATATCTATATTTAATACTTTTACTGTTTCCATTTTTATTTTAGATATAAACAAATGATTCTGATTCGTCTTCTTTCACTCCAACATACCATTCTCCTATACAGTATTTTTTGAAAGACTCACTATTAATTGACATATCCTTATCTGGAGTATCCTTTCTAAAAAGCCAAATGTTCATTTGACGATCACCTTCTGCATATTTTTCCTTAAATGCAATCATAAAGTTGATAACCCATTCCTTGTTTGGTGGAATAACCAACAACTTTACATAATAATTATCTGTAACGCCATACTTGCTTAAAATCGGCTTAGCGTATGAAGTTTCATTTAAGTCAGAAGGCTTCTCGAAGATTTCATCCAAGACATAAGTATAGCCATAATCATCAGTTTTCTTTTTCAGCTGATAAAATGTTATATTTCTACCCACCAAAACCTTCTTTATTTTATCTTTGTCTTCATCACTCATTTCTGAGCCAAAGATAATTCCATGAAGGGCAGAAGGAACTATTTTCTGAAAGCCAAAATTATCAGTGATAATTCTCACTTCTTCTTCAGCAGACCAACTTTTTTCTTTTGTCCCATACAGTTTTTGAAGTAATTTTCCAGAAGGGATATCCATTAAATTTGGTCTTGGAAGATTATGAGAGTATGACACATTCAACATATGTCTATCATTTTTATTGATAGGACCTGCAACTTCCATCAAACCTTCCTTATTATAAATCACACAATACCCTTTTCTTTCACTAGCATACAATGCCCACATCATCCCTGAGCATGGATTCTTGCTCAAAGAGAAAACACCTATCTGATTCCGAAACGCAACAATACTTTCAAATTGCTCCCTTACTTTTGATATTACTTGGTCACTATTTGGAAATGTTTTCAATAGTTGTTCCAATGAAGCAATAAACATTTCACTATTAAAATAGCATTCTTGGTCGTCATTAAGGTGTTTAATATCAGAAGCATAAAAAGAATCATTAGATAGCGTTTTCAAATCCCGATCCAAACATTCAACACTCCTATATTTATACAAATATGTTTTAGCCATATCTTATTATTTTTTAAAACATTCGTCCTTGAATTTTCTATAATTTCCAACAGAACCAAATAGACTACAAATCTCATTATCTTTCTGCTCCTGAGCATAGTTTACTTCATCAGAATATAATTCGCCATCTACATTATCAACATTTAGTTCTTCAAATACGTCAATCGCTTTAACATTTTCGCTCTTGTGTTTTGAAAAATGCTTCAAGAGAATATCATATATCAAAGATTTATAGTCAACATAATCTAAAGTACCATCAATGTCCAAAAATGAAGTTTGAAAACAAGACTTTTGGACTATATCATACAACATTGTCTCTGAATCAATAACATCAGAAGCATCAAGTTTGTTATGAGCTAAATAGCTGGAGAAATTAAATCTTACAAGTCTCTCAATTTCGACATTTGACAACAGTGTATCTTCATTTTTTTTATTAACAACAAACATCTCGTGGCAAAATGAAGCTACAGCTAAACAAGACAGTCTTATAACTATAGGTGATTCCATCGCTTTAATAATCTTACTTGCAAGTTCACTCCTGATTGCCTCCTTATAGTTTACTTTCATCAGTTTTGAATAAATAAGCTGCTTATAGAAATCCTCCTTGCAATCTTTTACGGCTAAGAAAATTAGATATACAAAACGCAAAGCCTCATTTAGTTCAAAGTCATTAGTATTGGTCATCAAAATTCTATTTCCCATAGAACTGATCAATTTAGCACTTTTCCAACTTTGATACTGATTATATATTGCATCCAAGTCCTCATTCCTATATAATACATCTAAAAATTCACTTTCTGCTATATGTCTTGCCGACATACCATAAGAGAAATATTTATCAAAATTCTCTAAATAGGCAATAGAATTGCGACCACGAAGAATACCATTTCTCACAGGAAACAATTGCTGCAAAATTTGTTTTTCCAGAGTAGATAACCCCCCATTATCAGAATCTTTCTTTAAGCAATAATATAGAAGACCATATTTATACGTACCCTTTTTACACTTATCTAAATAAGAATCTGGAGACTCTTTCAATTTAGAATAGCATTCTATATCTATAAACTTCAATAGCTCCACCCAAAGCAATTCCGACAACAATATATTGATACTCTTATTAGCAACATAGCTCTCTGTAAATTCCATAGCAACGACAATTTCTCCAGCAAATCGTTTTGCTTGCCTAAAACTACCCAAACAACTATCCAATAAAATCCTTTGAGAGAAGGTAAGCGTATCAAACACCTCCAAAATATACCCATTATGAGTTAGATTCTCTATATCTTTCATCAAGATACGAGTATTAGGATAATCTGCATAGACTTGTGGTAAATGAAATTCAATCATAAATATCTTTTCCAAATACTTGGGTTCAACTCCCTTACTTTTCAATTGATTGACGATATACGTCCTATCACAAGCCACTATAAATTTCACGAAAGGGAAATTTGCCGTATTTCTGATTATTTTTAAGACTTCCAATATTTCATCTGCATCCAACCTATCAAGGTCATCAAGCAAAACATACACATGTTTTTGCATTGTCCTTAAACTTACAACAATCTTCTCTTTAGCTTCTGAAACGGATTCATTCTTATTAGGAAAGAAAAATTGGACAATCTCTTTGTATATATTAGGAGTATCAAGCGAAAACAGCATGCTTGAGTATTTGTTTATCATGCGAGCTAACGAGAAGTCATAGCTAGCCAACTCTTTTCGTAGAACATCCATGAAATCCATTCTTATTTGGTTTACAGAATTGCATTTCCATGGATTAAAGTCCATTACTATTTGACCTTTAGCCAGTAATACTCTTCTCATCTCCTGTAAAAACACAGTCTTACCAGAGCCCCAAACTCCATAGATAACAACAGCAAAAGATTCTTTGTCATTATGGGTAGCAATCAATCGATCCGTAACTTTATATGCAAAGTTCTTTCGGATACCCCTCATTTGAATTTCTTCATTGCTTTGTAGAAAGCCTAAAGAAGAAATTTCAGACATCTGATGGCACATTCTTTGATCCAAACAATAAAAATACTGAGCAAGACAAGAGATGAAACATAGCAGAAGTAACAAAGCTACTAACAAAGCAAAAGGCACTCCAAATATGCCACTATCTACATTTATCCATCTTGAACCTGAAAAACAGATAACCCAGAAAAGAACTAATGTTATATTTATTAAACTTAATGAAACACATGCATATTTTCGAACCTTAAGAATCACCTTTATGCCAAATATCACCAATAAAGTTGAAACAATTCTCTCAAACCACACATGAGTCCATAAAATTGGCACAATTCGTTTTACGGCAACCGGAACCATATTTAGAATGCCGTTCTCTACCTCTACATGTATAATGCTATACATATAAATGCCAAGAATGACACTTACAATTTGACATATTTGCTTTGAAAATTTCATTTGCATTACCACTTTATCTTCTTCACCACCCAGTGATACCCTATAGCCACAACATACGACAACACTATGAGCACGCACCAATCTACATAGAAAGGCATGAATCTCTTTACAAACTTGAAATAGGCAGGAAATACATTACATTATTATTTCCCAAACTCTTTAATTCTCTGTTCCTCTTTCAAAGAGCAAACAAGTAGTTGTCCATTCTTCTCGGCTACGATATAGCCATCCAATCCTTGAACTACCACCTTGCTTTCATCGGCTGCATGGACCACGCAGTTTTTGCATTCATACAAGCGAATGTCCTTGCCTACCTTGGCATTGCCAGCCTCATCCTGTGGAAGTAAGGTACGGAGGCTGCCCCAGCTGCCTAAGTCGCTCCAACCAAACTCGGCTGGCAAGGTATAGATTTCCTTCGACTTCTCCATCACAGCATAGTCAATGCTTATCTTCTCGCAGGTTGGGAAGAGTTTGCCGACCACCTCTTTCTCCTGTTCAGTATAGAAAGAAGGTGCCATCTCGTCCATGATGCTGGCAAGGTTTGGCTGGAAGGTTCGGATTGCCTTACTGATTGTATCAATGTTCCATACAAAGATTCCGGCATTCCAATAGTAATTGCCAGCGGCAAGGTATTGCTCGGCTGTCTCCAGGTTTGGCTTTTCCTTGAAAGCCTCAACCTTGTAGATTTCATCTACTGATGTTGGCTCTGCTGAGGCTATATAGCCATAGCCTGTTTCCGGGCGGCTTGGCTTGATACCAATGGTAACGATGGCGTTCTTATCGGATGTATAGCTCAATGCCTTGCTGAGCACTCGCTGATACTCCGAGGTATTAATGACCAGGGCATCGGATGGTGTCACCACGATGTTGGCATCAGGATGATTCTTCTGGATCTTCCAGCAGGCATAAGCAATACATGGAGCGGTATTGCGAGCCTCCGGCTCTGATAATATGTTATCTACAGGCATGTCAGGGATTTGCTCCTTGACAATGCGAATGTATTTCTCGTTTGTCACTACCCACATGCTCTCGACAGGACAGATTGGCTTCAATCTATCTACTGTCAATTGAATGAGGGAACGGCCGACTCCCATCACATCTATGAACTGCTTTGGGTAATCGGGGGTTGACATTGGCCAAAAGCGGCTACCTACGCCGCCGGCCATAATTATGATTTGTATATTGGTGAAATTATGCATAAATCTTTTTCTTTTACCTCTTTGCCTCCTTAAAGGAAATTTTCTAAAATACAACACTCTAATTATCGAGCTATTTCAACGAATACTTGGCAAATGTCCCTTCATTGAGCAATCCAAGAACTGCACATCATTATACATTTCCAAAGCAGACAATTGGCTACCTGTAAAAGATAACAACTGCCATTTTAAATCATTATAAGCACCTATGCCATAATGATAAAAGACTATTTTTCGATTGAAATCATTTATTTTGCACAAATCTTGAAAATATCTAGCAAAGTATTGTTTATCAGTGTCCCCTAGAGAATAGCCATAAAAAACTATATTACTAGCCTCAGAAAGCCATTTAGAAAATGTTCTTGTTTGTTTAAACATACTGTAAGCCTTGTACAAGAAAGCGTGCTTCTTAGGAAGTTTGACTTCATCTTCTACGCCAAACACGATATCGTCTTCTGTAGCCAAACTACCATGGACATGAAGAAGATTGTGATTTTGCGGAGAAAACACGTTTCCTGTAATTCCTTCAACAAGCTCAGTATAATTAAAAGTTACAATCCGATTATTTTTACCGAGTCCTACCTGGTTCAATAATGCTAAAGCATTAGAAGAAGAGTCGATTGTTACGTTTCTTACAGTTTCTCTCTCCAAATACTTTTTCAACGTATCTTTCAATGTTCCATACTCTGCTTGAAGAAGCCCAGGTCCATTTGTCTTCATCGGATTCATTAACCCTCCACTATTGATTTCAAGACAATACTTTGATAATTCTTTTTCTATGTCTATCCATGTCTTGTTTTTATTTTGCTCCGTATAGAGATACTCACCCAAATATGTAGACTCACGAAAATCAAAGAATTCTTTACTTTTCATAAAGTCTCCATATGAGGTTTTGAAACCCAAACCTAAATCAAACCCATTACCCAATATAAATAATGTATTATCCATATCTTTCTTGTTTTATAAATATCTACGCCCGCTTTATGTAGCATTTTCATTTATTGAGGCAAATTTCATAAATCATAGCTTGTTTTTTGAACATTCATCTGCACACTCATATTATCAGTAGCTCTCTCCCATCTCCCTAAACATATCCTGCAGCATCAGGCATCTTACACCAAACTTGGCACAAGCATCAGGGAGTTTTATCTCGCCAGCATTTCTTGGCGCAGGACGTTCCATGGATACTATAGTCCATTCTTCGGGGGCTACTGCAGCAAAAGCTACCAGATAAATATCAGCCTTATCCATTCTGAGGAACTTCTGTTTGGCCTTTGGAGTGTAGAAAGTATGACTATCAGCCCATGCAATAATCTCTTGCAATTTTGTGATGACTTCAGCATGGTCGGACGACAAGAAATAATCTGCTGGCATATTGGCCTTCATCCATTCCTTCAACTCGTCATCATGTAGATACAATTCTTCCTTAACCTTATCGAGAGAATATATCTTATGCTCCGAAGCCAATGCCGAAATCTTCGACCATAAGCTCCTGGCTACATCTATAGGACTATATCCTCGATGGGGAGTGATAAAACTATTGGAATCTATTATATACCTCATAACTGTTCCTTTCTACTTTTTGAACTTATACGAAGAATGGGCTATCAACAACTTTACGGAAAGTATCACCCTTTAGTCCCGTCAAACGGAATGCATCCATATAGAGCAGCGCATTGTTCTCTACTGCATTGCTTACATGTATCAGGAACAAACGGCTCACTCTTTTGATGGCTGTACGACGGAAATCACCGCCGCTACCTTTTATTTCTTTGCGGACAAGAGGCTCTGCCATCCATTTCTTATATAAAGCAAAGAAATGCTCTTTCGTAATCAAGCCATAATCCTTTGCACATCGAGCGATAACAAAGCGACTCACCTTGAGTTTCTTTGACAAGATTTCATAGTTTTCACCCACCTCTGTCCAGACTTCTTTCAGTAAGTTTTCTGGCACAAGGTATGCAGCAGCCACTGCATCGCAGAATTGTTCCGTAATATCCGTACTGGAAATGTCGCTATTACCTAATCCTGCACTATATCCTGTCAGTATATGCGCAAATTCATGCACCAAAGTAAACATCTGGGCATACTTGGCATCCCTACTATTGACAAAGATAAACGGAGCATAATCATCTACCAAAGCGAAGCCACGACACTCTTCTACAGCTATAGGTCGCTTATTATTAAAACCGACTACGCTATTATAGCTTATGACTACACCTAGGTTTTCTATCGTCTCTGTCAGGAATCTCAAAGCATCATCCACCTTGCTATATTCCATCATCCAGTTGACAGGCAAGCCTAGAATTCGGCGCATAGAAGAACATACCTTATCAATGCCATCTTCCACACGATGAATTCCCACAAAAGGAACTTTGGAAAAATCACGTTGATGGAGATAACCACTCAACCACTCCTGACGTTCCTGCAACTCATTGACCGTATCATAGACATTGATGTCGAGCTTGTCATTGATTCGGCGGAACAAAGGTATAGGCATCGTCTCGACAGGAGGGGTTGGTAAGAACAGATAGCCCATTGGCACAAAAAGCTCCTTGGCAAACCGCTCTAACTGCTTAAGAGTCGGTCTATCCAAACCATCCACCCACTCTTTTACCTTAGGATGCTGCTCCAGATATGCACAGCAATCCTTACCTGAGCGTTCTATAGCCCAAGCAAGAATGGATTTATCTATGTTTAACTTAACACGACTCATAACGATAACTTATATCTTTACGCCTGCAAATATACGACTTTCTTTCGAAAACGCCAAGCGATTTCTTGAATATTTTTTGAAGGGCTCACACGGATATCACAGATTTGCACAGATTTCGTCGTTGCAAGCAACGGGGATTCTCATTTGGTCTCAATGGAAAAACTACGAAGGAGTCGAAGATTCGTGAGATTCGAGAGATTCGTGTTCAAAAATCTAATCGATATTTATCTGCACGCGGAATTACTTATTGGGTTTACTGCACACGAATTGCACGAATTACACGAATATGTTGCTTGAGAACGAAAAAATCGTAAGTTTCTAAAAATCCGTGAGATCAGTGAGATCCGTGCGGGAAAATTCAACATTCCTCACTCTGCACTCAAGGATTCTATCACAAACCTTTCGAAGCTCGCCTTATAGCCGCCGTCCATCGGGCAGGGATCGTCGGGATAGGACTTGTGATACTCCTCTTCCATGTTGTCAAGATAGTCCATTATCTGCATCACCTGGTCTTTGGTGCAGTGATGCTTCTTCAGCGAAGAACGAAGAAGGCAGTAGGACTGGGTATGACTGGCATAACCCTCTTAGACATGCTTGACATGAATTCTCATTCATGTGGCCAGCCTCCTTTAAGGTGCGTACCACATTGCTACTACCGCCGAGAAGGGGTGAACACTTGCCCCAAGCATTCACCTTTTCGGCTCAGGGGTGAACCCTAGTAAAAAGAACTTTGTATATACAGCGCATGCTAGAAATATAAGAGTCTCTATTATAATGGGTTATATAGTGTTTTTAACACATTATTAACGCTAAAGGTTGGCATCAGGGTTCACCCTTCACCGACTTCATCGCCAAGAGTTCACCCACACTCTTTCTTAGAGAACGTTGCAAACAACAGCATGAATGGGACAGCTACGATGCCCTCGAACTTTCCTTGTATCAAATCTTCTGAGAGCCATCCACTCGCCGACTTCCTCAAACCTACCTACATGTTCCAGCTCGACTTCGACCATGTGAAGAAGGAAGAGGATCCTGCCCTTCGCCAGAACCTGAACAACCTGAACATCGGTAACGTGATGAAGCGTCTTGGATTCAAGAAGATTCACAAGAAGAACGGCAACGGCTGGGCTGTGATAGAGAAGGATGGTAGCGAAATCAACAACGATGCCTTCATCGATCCTAACGATACCGTGGAGGATTAAGTATCTTGGTTACGACCACTAAGTATCATGGTTACAACCCGTAAGTATCATAGTTACGAAGCATAACTCTAATAGATATTTCTCTGCACGCGAATTACGTAATGTTTTTTCTGAACACGAATTAAACGAATTAAACGAATAAGTTGCTTCAGAATGAAAGATTCGTGAGATTCGAGAGAT
>ERZ791800.1169-NODE-1169-length-12747-cov-3.532855_pt1 | contig 12747 bp, 26 predicted proteins | sample MGYA00510310_ERZ791800 | MGnify/ENA primary metagenome ERZ791800 (study PRJEB30046, sample SAMN00791954) | human gut metagenome | study: EMG produced TPA metagenomics assembly of the A metagenome-wide association study of gut microbiota in type 2... | reverse complement strand
CCAATGCGCATATCCACGCCCTTTTGGGAGATGGATAGAGAAAAATCTTTTTCAGTTAAATCAGAAATGGAAATTCGCCCAGAGAGCAACTTTTTAGTAATATCCGGTTTAATATTAAATAAAGCTTGTTCTTCAGCTAAACGTCCAAGTCGAAGAGCAAATTTTCTTTGATGCTTCAATTCATTGAAAAAATCAGTTGCCCAAGAAAAATCTGGAGTCTGAGATAAATTAATAGCACGTTTTAATAATGGATGGTAAATGTTTTTTGCACTTGGCGGGCAATCGTAGTAGAAAACTCTATACAAAGAAGCCCCTTCTTTTTCCTCTGTGATGTGGCGATGGCAGTAGAGTGAAAGCTCTTTTGCACGTTCGGCTGGCGTTTTGTCACCATATATATTAAAAGCACGTTTTCTGTAAAAAGCTCCGTCTACAAGAATAGCTGTTTTTATCATAATGCAATACTCCTTATCTTAATAAAAAATACCCCTAGCGTCATCGCATCCCTTATGGTGGGAGGATTACTGCTAGGGGTATACTCTCAAGCTAGTACATTGCAAAAAGCAATGATTAAATTCTTTTGTACCACATATGTGGTATCATTAATTTACCCCAAAACAGTAGAAATGTCAATAGTGTACAAAAAAATATTTAAAAAAATTTATTTTAGTCCTGTTTTTTATGCACAATATCAATAGGATGTTGTGGAACATAAAAAGCGCCTAAATCTCAATTCAATCAGTTCCATCGGATATCCCGTGCAATCACAGAACTGGCTCTGCGTGCATCCGGAATAAGCTTGCAACAAATCCTCCGATATAAGCAGTTGAGCCGCAAATAAAAATTTACATTCATGTCGGATCTCGTCGGCAGTTAATAAAGAGATATTTTTTAATAAAACCCCTGCTTTTTTATCAAATGTAATTTGAGCATTTATGACATCATGTATATTCTCCTTAGATTCTAATTTACTATATTTTCTCGATTACCGCCAGATACGGTTCAAATATAATCAGATATCCATCCAGCTCCGTATAGCATCCATACTTTTCGCGGTAGCACTCCAGCGCCTCTTTCAGAAAATCCTCTGACACTTCCAGGCACTCTGCCAGTTCGTGTAGGTTCCGGCAGTTCTTCCGGTAGCCTTGGATGATGCCAGAAAGTCCGATGCGCTTATTGTAAGCCCACAGACGCGCCAAGCGTTCCTGCTTTCTATCCATCACGGAATCCTGTTCGATAATACGGCCTACTGTTGTATGATGGTGTCCAAGCTCCTCGGCCAGGACACAGGACTTTTGCCTGTATGTCGGTATATCCTGTCTGATAGCAATTCTTTTCCCTTTAATTCGTCCATCGCTGACTTTCAGAGGCTTTTCCTTAACTATTAGCCCTTCTGCTTCAGCTTCCATCAGTAAATCCTCATAATTCACTATAAATCGCCTCGCTTATATTAAAAGTTCGGATCATCCATAATATCATCATCGTGTTTAGCCGAGAGTTCTTCGGTGTCGATGTCGGTTCGCTCATGCGCTGCATCCGGCATGAGGTGGTATTGTTCTTCCTCCATCTTCTGGATGGCTAGGAGGTTATCGGAGTAATTAACCACTTTTTTCTTGTTTGTGTCGGAAAGCTGGTTGTAATTATCTATCAGGCGTTTCTGATTGCCGTGAAACTTCTCGACATTTTGAGCTATTTTAGCAAGCGTATCATCGGAGGCTTCTTTACCGATGCAATTTTCGTCATATTGTGTCCAGTCTGTTGCATTCATAGGAACGTCATAACCCATTAGCCATGTTTCCGATACATTTAACGCTTGGGAAAGAGCGGTTAGTTTTTCTTGACCTGGCAAAACTTTTCCAGATACATATTGGGACAAATCATTTCGTCCCATTTTTATTCCGAGTTCTTTACAGTATGGTTCTGCTTTTTTTAAGATATCAATTTGCCTGAGATTATAAAGTCGCATTACTTCTTTTAATCGGGCAGAGGTTGTAGTTTTCATGCTGTTTTTCCTCCTATATTGATACATTGATAATAACATGGCTTGAACAAAAGTTCAATACTTAAATTCAAAAAAATTGAACAAAACCATTGACAAGAAACTGATACATTGCTATTATAAAGATGTTCAATGATATTGAACGAAAGGCGGTGATATAAATTGGCGTATGATTATAGGAAATTAAAGGGACGGATAGTTGAGATTTATGGGAAACAGCAACTTTTTGCCTTGGCAATGGGGTGGTCTGAACGAACATGCTCTCTTAAATTAAGCAATCGTGTGTTTTGGAAGCAGCCAGAAATAACACAAGCAGCTAAATTGCTTAAAATTAAAGAAAGCGAAATTCAGCAATATTTTTTTACCACAAAAGTTCAACAACATTGAACTTCAAAAAAAGAGGTGCATGACATTGTAGGTTGTGGAGCAGGGGAGGTGAGAAAAGGTGCCACATTTTAGTGAACCGATATTTACTGAAGCGAATAAAACCAAGATAGAGGCAGTTCTATATCAAGCTATGTTTGACGAAACAATAAGACTTCGAAAGTGTCACAGCCGATTGGAGCGCCGAGAAATAAGAGAATTTCTCATTTCAGCATATCGTGTATGTATGGAAAGAAATCTTGAAAATAAAGATCCAGATATTTTTCAAGACAATATGCAGCAATTACACCAATAAGCCAATAAAGCAGGTTAATGATGGCTTTGGCAATATCTGGAATTTCGATTTCAAAATGTTCAAGAATGTTTTTTGGTAAAAAAATCCAATAAAAAGGATTTATGCTTTGTAACATTCGAAACATATAGACACCTATGGTTTTCTGAAAAATGATTTCTAAAGCATGATAAGAATCTTTTCGATGCAAGGAATTTGAGATGTAATCTTTGGTAGCTTGAGTAATTCCATTGGTTCTTATGGTAGAAATAATAATCTTCTGGGTTCCAGCTGAATTAAATAATGATGTTGCAAACGGGCAGTACAAAGAAAGATTGCTAGGTTGCTTTTTAAAAATGTGAAAAATAAAGAGAGTGCCGATAAGCCTAAAAAAATTTAAGGTGAATTTAAGTACAGAAATTCCGGCGATAGCAAATATCAAATACATAATAAAGTCCTCCTTTTATTATAGAAGTATAACACTGGGGAGCTGTAGAAGACAAGAAAGTGGTGAAAAAGATGAGAGAGAATCCTGCGAATGCTCAGATGTCATTAGCTGAGTAGTGGGAATTCTGTTCGCAACAACTGAAAGGAGAGTGAAATAGTGATGACTGATTTAATGAAGGTTACATACGAAACAGGACAGCCAACCGTATCAGCGAGAGAACTGCATGAGGGCTTAGGAATTGAAACGCCATTTAAGAAATGGATTGACCGTATGTGTGAGTACGGATTTGAAAACAGGAAAGACTTTTGGACAAAAATGTCCGAAAGTACAGGTGGTCGCCCAGCAACAGATTATGACATTACCATAGATATGGCAAAGCAGATCTGCATGATCCAGCGTAGCGAAAAGGGCAGACAGTACCGTGAGTATTTCCTGGAACTGGAAAAAGCCTGGAATTCACCGGAACAGGTATTTGCTAGAGCATTGCAGATGGCGGATCGGACAATCAATAGTCTGAAAGATCGTTGCCGTTTCCTTGGCGGTCAGATTACAGAACAGCAGAAAGTAATCGAGGAGTTACAGCCGAAAGCCTCTTACTATGACATGATTCTCCAGTGTAAGGAGCTGATTGCGACAACCGTGATTGCGAAAGATTATGGTATGTCTGCAAAAAAGTTCAATAAGATGCTCCATGATTTTGGGGTTCAGTTCAACCAGAGTGGTGTCTGGATGCTGTATGCGAAGTATCAGGGAAGCGGCTATCTGAAAACTAAAACACATAATTATCCAGATGCGGAAGGTGTTCAGCATTCAAAAGAGCATTCCTATTGGACGCAAAAAGGGCGTCTGTTTTTATATGACCTGTTGAAGCGGAATGGGGTGTTGCCCTTGGTTGAGGCGTAAATCTTTTGTAGCAGAGGGCGTATTCCGATGGAGGGAGGTGAGAGGGATGAACCAAGCAGACAGAAGGGAGGCGGAAAAGTGAAAAAGGGCGTGATATTTTTCTTGCTTGCGCTCTCCGTATTAATGATTCGTTCGGAATACGGAGATTTGCCAGCAAGTTTGTATGGAATTTTTATGGGATGGACTTTGGGAAGAGCTGATTAAAAACTTTTAGATCCAAGTTGTACACCAATATAAGAAATAATACAAAATCCAATACAATAGAACAAGAGAGACGACCAAGTCACGGGAGAGAATGCGGCGCTAAGAAACGCGCCTGGAAATAAATACAGAAGAAACAAATACCCCCAAATAGTACGAATCTTATCAATGAGTGTTTTTCGCCTAAACAATTCGAAAGCATTAATATGTGGATATCCAAGTTTCCTTTTTAGAGATTCATAATCTACATAAACTTGATATTTGATTTGGCGAAGTATTTCTTGATGATTTTGCTTTAATAGTAGTGCTTGATGAAAGTCTTCGGTAAGCTGATGCAGTTGAGGAAAGACCAGTTCATAGTGTTTGCGCAAAATAATCTGCATTCGGTTTGAAAGTTTTATTAAGCTTTGGCAGTCAAGTTTTGAGATGTCTTGAACAAAAAGAAGTTTATACAATGGTAAATATACCTTTTCAAGTTGCTCTTGATTGATTGCCTTGTGTCGGGGATTATTTGAAGCATATCGCCCCATTACATAGGAAATGGCGGTTGAAAGAATAAGTTTGACCCATATAATCAGAGATTCGAAGGATATAGGGTATTCAGCGATGATATGTTGAAAAAATTGTTTCATGAAATTCTCCATTCTAGTGTAATTAGACTTTGATGGAAGCCTATGAATTCAGTATAGGGCAAGTAGAGAGAAAAGACAATGGGGGAGTTCCTGTGAGTGAACTGTTGGGGTAAAGCTGGCAAGTAGAAGGGAGGTGAAAGGGATGGAGAAAGAGCAGGACGCCAGTAAAAAGAAGAATCCACATCCGTGGAGAACGTGGATCCTTTTATTAGCAATTATTCAGATTCTGACAGTGTTTCAGATGTGGCAGATGAACCTGAAGATTTGGAAGGCTTTGGTTCAGCAGAGCCGGGATACGATTCAGCTTGGGGATCGTTTGAGTGATCATCTGAGGAATGAGAATCGTCACGCTGAAGCAATGAATCAGCTGCTTGAGAAAGAGAATCGTCTACTGGAGGAATGCAATCAGAGGCTTGAGGTGTATTTGAATCAGACTCCAACTGATAATAGATAGCTTCTAAAAGTTCGATGGTTTTCAAGCTGGCTTCATATTGTTTGCGCTGGCTTTCGAGCGCTTCATCATTTTGCTGAATAATGGTTTCGTTCTGTTGAATGAGTTTAGCGTCGTTTTCCATTTCCTCTTGGTGGAATTGCTCTTGCCACGTGGAGGGCGATTGGCTTTGGAAATATGAGGCAAACCAAAGCATTAGAGGAATTAGAATGCTACCAATTAAAAATTGGGCTCGTTCAGGTGATAATTTGATTACAGATTTGGACTGAACCGGTGAAATTGGTTTTTCATCATAATCAAAATCATCAGGTATAAGTTCAGCGGGCAATTCAACATGGTTTGGTAGTATTCGCATTGAATTGATGGCTGCGTTAATAGCTTCAAAGCCTAGCGATGATGGAGAAAAACCGGATTGAAGCGTAGAAAAAGAAGCTACGTTTCGAGCAACTTCAATAGCGGAAGCAGGAAGTACTTTTGAAAGATCTATGGTTGTTGCATTGTACCATGAATTGAGTAGAGCGCATGATGAGTTGATGGAAGCCGGTAATGAGTTGACAAGTGAACGACCGAGTTTGTGAGCAAATTTGGTATTTTCCAAAGTTGTAAGGTTAAGAGCAGCGAGAACAAGATCCTGCTGCTGATCGTAAAGGCCAGCAGCTAGTGTCTGGGAAATGGACTTTAAAAGATCTATTTGTTTATTAATTTGAGAAAGAGAGTCATAAAAATCGTTGTTTTGCTTCATGTAAAATTCCTTTCTTATTGTACTCGGCTCTGGCGGGAGCTTGTAAATACAGTATAAGACAAAAAGAAGGGAGCGGCAATCAAAAAGGCGTATTCCAATAAAGGAGAGCGAGCCTAGAAGGGAGGAAAGAGGGATGAAGATAGTATTGTTAATTGGCTGCTGGCTTTTAGGAGCATTATGCGTTCTGATTATGAAAAAAATAGAGCCACATAACAAGGTGTATCCTGTATGGGCTCTGTTTATATCGATCATGTTTACGCTATTCGCGTTCTACGATTTGCTTGGTAGAAGTTAGTTCTTTATTAAGTTCACAACCTAAAGATGCGATAAACAAGATATATGACCTGTTCGAAACAGAGGATGAGAAGGAGGCGTAAGAAATGAAAAGAACTGCATTTAAGAAAAAGCCATCATGGAGCTATTGCACGGCGGATTGGATAAACGAAATTAAGATTCGAACCAGTTGGACAAATGAAAAACTTGCTGGTGAGCTGGGAGTATCGCTGTCAACGCTCCATAATATTAAATCTGCGCCGTGGAAGGTGTCTGGGGCGTATGTGCTGCGGCTTCTGGAGATTCGCAATAATGTGATTGCGAAATATGAAAATGAAAGAAAAGTCGTGTAAGACCTGCCGGAGTTGCTGGCGGTGTATGGAATCCGCTCGGGAATACCCGTGCAAAGATTATAAGAAGAAAGTGAAGAAGCGTGATGAGAGAGGAAAGAAAAATCGAGTGTATGAACCTGCGGAGCCAGCGCAACCAGATGATCCAGACGTTGGAAGCGGAGCTGAGACAGAAGGACAAGCATTTGCATCTGATGGCAGAAGTAGCGGTAGTGATGTCGGCGGTTGCGGGGATCGCGACCGGGGCGCTCTTGGTACTGCATTAGGAGGTGGAGAAGATGGTAAAAGAAATTAGAAGAATCGTTGAGGGAATGCTGAATACGGACCTTGAACACAAAGAATGCTACAGAGATGATGCCGTTCGTATCAAACACTGCATTCATTACCTCATCGGATACTTGAAAAACGAAGAGCGGACTTACAAGGGAAAAGATATTGCTATTCTGCTTGAAACTATCTGCAAAGGGAAGGAGTGGTAAGAAGCTTATGAGTAGAAGAACCAACGGGACGAACCGTGCCGGTGCACTGCTGAATGCCAGCCGGTACACCGGTTATGGGAAACCAAAGAAAAAGACCGCCAGCTTGGCAGAGCTGAACGGTCAAATCAATAAAAATATTAACAGATTGATTATATCAAGAGATTCGGGAGGATGCAATGGTAAAAGCAACATTTAAAGGTAAAAGGGAGCCGATGGAGCTGGAGGGGGATATGATCCTTGGTGCCACGATCCAGGAGGATGCAATCGGTAATTCAGAGGCGTTTATCATCGGTGATGTTAAACGTTCAATTCTTCCGGGAGCCCTGGCAGGAATGGCAGTGTCGATTCTGAAAGCGAATTTTTCGGGAGAAGAAGAGCTGGAGAAAGCATATGCAGATTTCTATATAGCATTTCTTGCAACTGTGGAAGTAGCACGGGAGGAGGATTCTGATGAAGAAGAGACTGGCAAAGAAAATTGAGAAGATGCGCCGGAAGAAGATTCATGAGGCGCTGGAGATGGTGTTGGAGATCAATACCACACAGGTAAGAAGTCAGGAGCTTACTGGACACAAACCTACGGCATTCTTTACATTCTTCGGAAATATTCCTGATGTTGATATTGCCGTATATCAGAATGGATGGCGGTATGGAGCTGGACTTAGCGGACGGTACAGTAGACATTCCCACTCCGACAGTGCTGGAGGTATGGATCGGCTGCTGAAAGAGCTTGCGAACAAGAAAAAGGAGTTACAGGATGCTGGAAAGATGTGACTGCTGCGGGGCATATCTGGAAGACGGCGGTCTGGCTTGTGAGGAGTGCCGGAAAGATATGAAGAACCGGATCAACCATAGAAATCAGAGAAATGAAAATAGAGCAAATGAACCGGAGGTAGCTTATGAATCTGTACGAGATTGATGTCCGCATCATGGAAGCGTTTGAGGCGGCGGTCGATGAAGAGACGGGAGAGATTGTAAATGAGGAGGCTTATGCGGCGCTGGATGCGCTGCAGGAAGCTAGGGACGAGAAGATCGAGAATGTCCTGCTCTGGATCAAGGATCTGAAAAGCGATGCAGAGCAGCTGAAAAATGAAAAGAAGATGCTTGAAGTACGGCAGAGAGAAGCCGAGAGAAAGGCGGAATCACTGCAGGAGTATGTTAAAAGAGCGTTGGATGGTCAGAAGTTTAAGACAAGCAGAGTGGCGGTGTCGTACCGTGCCAGCAAAGCGATTGAATACGCCGGGGATATCAATGCACTTCCGGAAGCGTTCATCCGCCGCAAGGATCCAGAGCTGAATAAGACAGCGCTGAAAGAGGCGCTGGACAAAGGCGCTGAGATTCCAGGAGTATCGATTGTAACCCGTAGCAACATGATTATTAGATAGGTGGCAGAGATATGGGAGAGACGAAAAAGAATATCTTCCAGACGATAGCGGCCGTCATGGAAGATGTGGGAGTGGTCGGGAAAGATTCGTTAAATGAGCAGCAGAAATTCAAGTATCGCGGCATTGACGCAGTCATGAATGCGCTGAATCCGGCATTTATTAAGCATCATTTGTTTGTTGTCCCGGAGGTTATGGATCAGACGCGGGAGGAACGCAGGACTGCAAAGGGCGGGATGCTTTTATATTCGGTCTGTCGTATGAAATATACGTTCTACGCAGAGGACGGCAGCCACATCGAGGCGGTGGTAGTTGGCGAAGGGATGGACAGCGGCGACAAAGCAACCAACAAAGCTATGTCGGTTGCGTTCAAATATGCCTGCTTCCAGGTGTTCTGCATTCCAACCGAGGAAATGAAGGATCCGGATGCAGAGACACCGCCAGAGTCAACAAAGGCACCAGAGCTTGCGACAGAAGCAATGAGGAGTGTATTCCTGAAAGAGTGCGACAGAATCGGAAAAAGCCCGAAATGTATTTTGAAAGCAATCGGCGTAGACTCGTTGGAACACCTGACGGTGGAACGATTCCAGAACGCGATGAAGAGTTTTAAGAACACGCCGGATAAATCCAAAGGGAAAGTAGATCCAGCCACGGTGCCGCCGGAGGATGAAACGAGCGGTCTTCCGTTCAATTAGCCTATGGAGAGTAAGGGAACTTTAAAAGATGTGTCGATGGACTGGAAAACCGGTCGGATGCGGCTGACGTTTGAGTTGGAATCGGATGTGTCATCGTCGATTGACAAGATGAAGGACAAGCCCCTGCGGATCATTGCAAAGCAATGGCGGGAGAAGCGGAGCCTGGACGCGAATGCGTATTACTGGGTGCTTCTCTCGCGTCTGGCAGAGGCGGCGGGCATATCCAAGCCGCGGGCGCACAATCTCATGCTTCGGAGGTACGGTCAGAATCTCATGATTGCCGGTCAGATGGCGTATTTGGTTGTGCCGGACACGACCGAAGCGGAAGAGACGGCGCTGGAGGCGGAAACCTTCCACATCCGTCCAACTTCGCAGGTTAAGCAGGGCAAGGATGGGAAAGCATACCGTACATATACGGTGCTTGCTGGATCCAGTACCTACGATACAAAGGAAATGAGCGAGTTGATAAACGGGCTGGTAGCGGAATGCAAGGAGCAGGGGATTGAAACCCTGCCGCCGGATGAGCTGGCTCGGATGATGGCAGAATATGAAGAAAACTACAGGAAGAAAGAAGAAGAAAACCACAGGAAGAAAGAAACTGTATAGCGTACTGACGGATGATTTAAAACATTGTATCATTACCGGCAGCCAGGAGGTGGCAATCCATCATGTATTTAATGGAGCCAACCGGAGCAGATCGGAGGCATATGGCTTTATCGTTCCGCTCCACCCAGACTGGCATAACATGACGCCGTACAGTGTCCACATGAACCAAGAGTTCGATGAGAGTCTGAAACGTCAGGCACAGGAGTATTATGAGGCTCACATCGGCAGCAGACAGCGGTTTATTGCCGAGTTTGGCAAGAGTTATTTATAACGGTACAACAGCCGCAGGGCTAGTACATAGTAACCCGTAGACAGCATCCTGGCACGCCTTACCGTGTTATATATTACCGAACCTTTACAGGGTGCCATTGGTTTACCGGGAGGGGGGCCGACCCTCCCGCTCCGGAAGGGGGAAGAAATTTGTCGGAAAAGAAATTGACAGAAATGGAAATCTTTACCAGTGCTTTATACAATGCGCTGGGGGTAGGACATAAGAACGCGCAGACCCGCAGGGAGCTGTGCAAGCGCCTCGGATGCAGCGATCGGATGCTCCGCAAGGGAATAGAGATTCTGCGGCTTGATTATGCGATTCTGACCCGTGACGATGGTAAGGGCTATTACCTGCCGGAGACAACGGATGCGGGGCGAGCAGATGCCAAGCGCTGGTCTAAGCGGCAAGATCGCCGCGTGCAGGCGATCCGCGCAGCACAGGCGGGAGCACTTAAATTTGCGACGGGATGGAAAGAGCCGAAGGGCATATATGGACAGATTAGTATGTTCAGAGACGGAGGACAGGATGGGGAAGATGCAGAGAGAGAAAGGAAAGCGCGGCGAGCGTGAACTTGCGGGCATCCTGCGGGACTATGGATATAATTGCCGCCGGGGTCAGCAGTATTGCGGGACTTCTGGCGATGCGGACGTGATCGGGCTGCCGAATGTACATATCGAAGTAAAACGAGTGGAAGACCTGAGACTTCGGAAAGCGCTGCAGCAGTCTTCCAGGGACGCCAGAGCGGGCGAGATTCCGGTGGTAATGCACCGGCGCAACCGGGAGCCGTGGCGGGTGTCCATGTACCTGCAGAACTTCCAGCGGATGTATTCGGACGACATTTTCGACGAACTGAAAGCACGGATCCGCGGTGGAATCATTACTCTGCTGTTGGATACATGGATTTGCTATTACCGGGACTGGCAGGCGGGAAAGGAGATGGGCTTGGATGAGTGATAAGAAGTCTTTTGTCATGTATGAGAGCTGGGGCGCTGCCATCGAAAAGATGAGCAACGAGCAGGCGGGCGAACTCATTAAAGCGATCTACGCCTATCAGAAAGACCCGGATGCTGTTCCGGAAGATCCGGCGCTGGCGTTTGTGTTCGAGCTTATTAAACAGCAGCTGGATGCGGACAGCCAGCGCTACAAAGAAGCGTGTGCAGCCAGATCGGAAGCAGGAAAGAAAGGCGGAAGACCGAAAGCAAATGCTTCTGATAAAAAGCAAATGGTTTCTGAGGAAAGCAAAAAAAGCAAATGCTTTTCTGAAAAAGCAAAAAAAGCTGATAATGATAATGAGTATGATAATGATTTAAAAGAAAACACCCTAGAGGGTGTAAAAGAAAAGCGCTTCGCGCCTCCCACCCTGGAGAATGTGAGTGAATATTGCCGGGAAATGGGTTATACGAACGTGGATGCAGCACGCTTTATTGACTTTTACACCAGTAACGGCTGGATGGTCGGTAAGAATCGCATGAAGGACTGGAAAGCAGCGGTTAGAAATTGGGACAGGAGAGAAAAAAATCCGCAGAGGCAGGATGGGGCCGCCGAAGTCGCCAAGAAGAACCGCTTTCACAACCTGGAAGAACATGGTTACGACTACGATGCGATGGTGTGGGGCATGGTGGGCGCAGCGGCGCAGGGCGAGTCTGGAAGCGCTGTGGAACCCGGTACGGGATGAAGGGAGTTAGAGGACGATGAAAAGCATGGATGAACGCCGGGCAGCTATCAAGAAGCAGCTTCGGGGCGGCAAGAGAAATACCCTTCAGGAGCTTTCGGAAGCGATTGGCGAGGAACTGGAGAGAACCAGAGCTGCGGTGAAGAAAATGTGTGCTCTGGGCGAACTGATTCAGGAGGGTGACGGTGCGCGCGGCCAGAAAGCGGTTTACCTGCTGACGCGTGCAGGTGAGGAGAAAAACGACGAGGAACTGGACAAGCCAGATGATCGTCGGATGGTAGACGGCATCTGGCCGGATGAGCTGGAGAGAACCAGAAACCGGGTGCAGGTCGGGGAGAAGCTCAAAGTGATGTTGCTTGCCGACACTCGTACCAAAGGCGAGGTGCGGACTGTGCGCCGGACAGTTCGGGTAATCAGCAAGCACCGGTATCTGGTGCGGACATCCGACGGAAGCAGCAGTACATACGCGGAATTGGCGATGTATTACCGCGGGAAGATTCTGGATCGGCGGTAGTGATGCCGGTGTAGGCGAAGGAGGGAACGGAGGACTGTATGAGAACACGTTATAAAACCTATGCGGATTATGGGATGCTGAAAAGCGATGAAGAGAAAACGCGGGAGCGCTGCCTGAAAGCATCTGCGGAGGAAAGGCTTATTATTCTCCAGTGTGCGATCTCTGCGGCTCCGGGACTGGAAATAGCGATATACGATTCGATTACCGGCGGCGCCGGATACCGGACGCTTCTGCGGATGGGACGGCAGATAGCGGCAGGCGAGGACGATTTCTACGCTTACCGCCGCAAAACGTTGGCAGAGATAAGCAGATATATGAGGCTGCTGGGGAGGTGGAAGGAATGAAGAAAGATGCGGAGGACAGCATCCCCAAAGCGGCAGTGCTGGAGCTGATAAAAGAGATGGGCGGCTGTGATGCGGGCGACGAATATGCCAGAGGATGGGACGCTGCCTGTGACGCGATATACAGAGAGGTGCAACA
>ERZ791800.1168-NODE-1168-length-12778-cov-125.397626_pt1 | contig 12778 bp, 10 predicted proteins | sample MGYA00510310_ERZ791800 | MGnify/ENA primary metagenome ERZ791800 (study PRJEB30046, sample SAMN00791954) | human gut metagenome | study: EMG produced TPA metagenomics assembly of the A metagenome-wide association study of gut microbiota in type 2... | reverse complement strand
ATTATAATAAGGTAGTTGTTGGCATTTGTGTTGCTATGGACATTGGTTTGGAGAAAATTCGTGAGAAATGCCCTTTGTTCAATGAATGGGTAGAGCGATTGATGAAGTGATTAGAGTTTAACTATTCGATAAATACATAAGATAGCTCTGACATGTACAATACTGTAATCAACCATATAACAAGTGATAAGCAATGACCGGAAAGATTGGAAGAAAAAAGGTATTGAAGTTTCGCGACTTCCCAACACGCCTACATGGCGAGGTATTCTTTGTAGAGAATGGGTATGATGAAAAGTTGAACCTTTCCATCATCAACCATCTTGTGGATATCAACAACTTGTTTATCAGCAAGTCTATTCATTTTAATTATTTCCCATTTCTGGGTCCTCATATCAGGAAGACAGCTCTCTACAGCTATCCTGCGATGAATAAAGAGGATTTGAACATCTCTGTTCCTTCCGATTTGCTGTTGTCGCAATTGGTAGAAGTAAAGAATAAGGAGAAATTACATCCTAGCATCTTACAGCTAGACCATGAGGAGGATGGCATATATTATGTCAATTCCTATTCTTTGTCTATAGAGGAAGATGAGGATTTTATGCCATTGATGCAGGCTGCGTATGATAAGTTGCCGGATTGCAAAGTGATGTTCAGCTCTGTTGATGATTTTCCATACAGTATATTTGATCCTAAACCGATTCCGGCAGATGAAACATTCAGCTATGATATCCGGCAGAAGATGAAGGAGGTGTACCGGCAGGTACAGGACTTACGCCTTGGCGGAGTAAGCGATTGGGTGCTGAAGCAGTATCTCTTTCCACCCAAGAATCTGAGTAGAATGGTCATCACGGAGAATTACGATATCATACTGCCCGACTATCATGATATGACTATCAAGATGGAGCCATTGGTAAAGGCGGTGTATATTCTCTTTTTGCGTCATGAGGAGGGAATCCTTTTCAAATGTCTGTCGGATTATAGGGAAGAGCTATATGATATCTATGTGGATATTCGCAAGAAATCGAACAACAACGGGGCACATCTTTCAGAAGAGAAGATTCGCCAGAGCATCGAAGCCCTGACGAATCCACTGTCTAATTCTATCAATGAGAAATGTGCCCGTATCCGCCAAGCCTTCACTCTCCAGTTTGATGAAAGTCTAGCCGGGAGTTATTTCATTGATGGCAATCGTGGCGAACCCAAGAAGATACCATTGGATAGAAAGCTTGTGGAGTGGAATTAAAACGAGAAATCCTCCTTGTAGCACATCGCAACAAGGAGGATTGTTTTTATTCATCTACACCGAAGCAGGATACAGGAATCTTGCCGTCTACTCTGTTAGGGTTGCTAATCATGATACAGTATTCACCAGGTTTTTCGATGTCGGCATCTATTAGGAGAGAGGAGGCGCCGTATTTCTTGGCCTCGAAGAACAACTCTTGCTTGTTCTTGCCGCCATACGTTACTTTACCTGAAAGTTCATTCTGTCTAGCAAGGGAAAGTTTGCGAGTTGAGCCTGCGGAAAACTTGGAAATCTTGATGAATGAATAAGGATCATCGTTGATGTTGGGCACTCTGATAACAAACTGGATATGTCCTTTTTTCACTCTCACGGAAGATTTGCTAGGTTTTACGTAAAGCTTTCTCTCTGGTCCCCAGAATTGGTCTTTGGTCTTCATCTGTCCGATAGCCTTTTCTGCTTTTACGTAGGTGTTGGCAGATAGATTGCAGATAAATGCGTCACCATTAAACTCAGGCTCAGGAATCGCCACGTTACTAACACTTGCCTGTCCGAAGGCACTGATGCATGACATCATAATCATGCAGATACATAATAACTTCTTCATTTCAATGAAAATTTAAAGGTTTGAATTTTTCTGCAAAAGTACTGAATTGTTTGGTATGCATCAAATCTTTTGGCTCCGCAAGCCTTGTGAAGGTATGATTTTTCTCCATAAGGAACCTTTTATGCAAGAAAAGCATTAACTTTGTGACCTCATAAGGTATTACAGGATGGTACAAAATAGCACCCTATATTAAATTAGGTGAAAATATAACTAATGGTTTGGTAGTATCGTAAGTCTTTTGTACCTTTGAGGGCAAAACAATTAACAGAAAAAGTCAATGCAATATCCTTTGATATCAGAATATGTTAGAGCCATACAAGATGCTAGTAACAATCTTGATGAGTTGGCTCATTTGGTACCAGTGCAAGATGATCATGGTGAGCCATATCGTAGCAGTGGTGCTTTTGCCGTCGTGTTCAAAATGAAAGATGAACAGACAGGGAAATGCTATGCCTTAAAGTGCTTTACTGAAGAGCAAGAAGGTAGAGCTGAGGCTTATCGCCAGATTGCAGATGAGTTGGAGTTCGTAGATTCCTCTTATATTACTTCTGTAAAGTACTTAGACAAAGAAATCTTCGTAGATAGCAGTTGCGAGGAGGATGAGTTTCCTGTTCTTCTGATGGATTGGATTGATGGTGAAACAATGGAGAATTACATTGCAGAAAACTATCAAGACAATTATGCCATGGATATGCTTTGCTATCGCTTCTGTAAGATGGCAGCATGGCTTCGCTCTCAGCCATTTGCTCATGGTGATATTAAACCAGACAACATCATGGTTCGTCCTGATGGAAATCTGACTTTGGTAGATTATGATGGTATGTTTGTTCCTGCCATGAAAGGACAGAAGTCTCCAACAATTGGTACAAAGGACTTTTCTCATCCATTGAGAACTGTCGATGATTTTGATGAAACAATAGATGACTTTGCTTTGGCAAGCATTGCCTTGTCATTGAAAGCTATATCCTTAAAACCTTCTTTGCTTGATGAATATGGTGCAGCAGATAGATTACTCTTTTCAGCTGAGGACTATCGTGACTTGAGCAAAAGTAAGGTGTTGGCTGCTTTGCAAGAATTGATGAATGATAAAGAAGTTAATACGCTTCTTTCTATGTTCTTGCTGGCAAATGCCAAGAAGAATCTTGCTATGCATTCATTTAGATTATTTGTGGGGAAAAAGCCAGAAAGTAAAATCGAGATTCTTTCAACGGAAGTGCTAGATGAAGAATTGGAGAATGCAATTATGGATGAGTATGGTGTTAAGTATAGTAAGGATGGACAAAAATTACTGAAGGCTCCTAAAGAGTTTTATGGTTTGTATACGATAAAACAAGGAACGAAAGTCGTATGTGATAATGCTTTTTGTGGATGTTATCATTTGACAGATATAAAGATACCGAAAAGTATTAAAGCAATAGGGTTTATGGCTTTTCGAGATTGCGTAAGTATTAGATTATTAGGACTTCCTGCTAGTCTGATTAATATAGGTTTAGCTGCGTTTGTTGGCTGTGAAAACTTGATGATGATAGAAATCCCATCAAATGTTCAACATATGGAAAACCCTTTTGTAGGGTTGAAATGTCCAATTTTTATCAAATCACAATATTTTAGCTATAAAAATGGCATTCTATTAAATAAAGAGGAAACATGTATAATAGCTTATCTTTCTTCTAAAGAACATTATGTTCTTCCATCCAAAATAATTAAAATTTCAAATGGGGCATTTTGGAGATGTGAACAACTTAAAAGTATCCAAATGAACGATGTTGTTAAAGAAATTGGTAATTGGGCTTTTTGTGCTTGTACGCATTTAAGGAGTTTAATGATACCAAAAAGTGTTGCTAAAATTGGTCATTCGGCATTTATGTTATGCAGGGATTTATATGAAATCTCTATTTTGAATAACAATGCAAAAATAGGCCGTAGTGCATTTTTGTATTGTTATTCACTTTCAGAAGGAAAAACAGATTTGCTTAAAAAACAATTTGGAGAACAAACGTTTGCGTCTCCTTTAATAATATCAAAACACAATAGCTAGAAGTGTATATTTTAAAGATGTCCCTTAATGTTGGGACATCTTTAAAATATAAATAACTATGCTAAGAATTATCTGGGCGATAATTGTACCAAAAGCATTCGAAAATGTATCTAGCATAAATCTTCTAAAGTTTGAATGCTTTTTTAAATTATAAATTTTTGCTACCATAATTTTATGTTTAAGTTAAAAATATATATGCATGGCATAACGAATAGTATCAATAGTGTTATCATTATGAAATCGAGTCTTACATACAGTGGAATTTATACTATCAGGTATGGGTAGCGCTGTTTTAGCTCCAATCCCAATTTCCTTTAGCAACTTTTGATATTGATTTAGCCAACTATTGATTTCTTTAATGGTTATTGGCTCATTCAGCTTTACTACTATCGCATTCCGTAGTTTTAACTCTAGCAGATTTACTATGTCTACTATATCATGAGGATTTTTTGTTAAATTAATCCTTAAGTCACACTTTGGAGCAGCTATTGTACTCTCATCTGTAAAATAAAAAAGAAAAGTTCCTTCCATAATTTTATCATTTTAAATTTTAACCAGTTATGTTATTAACATTATTAGAAACAATATTATAACTATTGTTTGCTTCTTTGTTCTTAGTACAATAAGAATAGTCTGCAATATCTTCTAAAAGATGAATGCAATGACCTCCAAGAAGAGGATGAATATGTTCTGTTTGTTCAATCATATTCTAATGATTTTTTTTATTATTAATAGTAGCCTAAACTACAGCCTTCAGTTTGATAGGCCATTGGCAAATGTAATACATTTCTTTTGTAAGAAAGCTATCGTTTGCAGAAAAATACTAATTATTAACTAATGGGGTTGATTTCTAAGTTATTATGTTTTCTATTATTAATGTTCTTGTTTAGTGAAAAGCTTGTCTGTTGGGTGCGCACAAATGATTCATAGTAATATTCTTCTTCACAAGGTTTGTGGGGAAGAAATATTTATGATTACTTGGATAATTGCAGAAATAGTTGTACCTTTGCTTCTGGTAGTGTTACTACTATTAAATATGGTGAAAAAAAGTGGGAATGATTTTGTCAATTCAATAATCTTTCGTACTTTTGAAGACAGAAACAACTAAAGAGAATAGAAGCCTATGCAATATCCATTAATGTCAGAATATGTGAGTGCTATTCGAGATGCTAGTGAAAATCTTGATAAGTTGGCTCACTTGGTACCAGTGCTAGATGATCATGGTGAGCCATATCGTAGCAGTGGTGCCTTTGCCGTCGTGTTCAAAATGAAAGATGAACAGACTGGGAAATGCTATGCTTTGAAGTGCTTTACTGAAGAACAAGAAGGTAGAGCTGAGGCTTACCGTCAGATTGCCGATGAGTTGGAGTTTGTGGATTCCTCTTATATTACTTCTGTAAAGTATTTTGACAAAGAAATCTTCGTAGATAGCAGTTGTGAGGAAGACGAATTTCCTGTTCTTCTGATGGATTGGATTGATGGTGAAACGATGGAGAATTACATTGCAGAGAACTATCAAGACAATTATGCCATGGCTATGCTTTGCTATCGCTTCTGTAAAATGGCAGCGTGGCTTCGCTCTCAACCATTTGCTCATGGTGACATTAAGCCAGACAACATCTTGGTTCGTCCCGATGGTTCTCTCGCATTGGTGGATTATGATGGTATGTTTGTGCCTTCTATGAAGGGACAGAAGTCTCCAACAATTGGTACAAAGGACTTTTCTCATCCTTTGAGAACTGTTGATGATTTTGATGAAACCATTGATGACTTTGCTTTGGCAAGCATCGCTTTGTCTTTGAAAGCGATTTCTTTGAGGCCTTCTTTGCTTGATGAATATGGTGGTGCAGATAGATTACTCTTTTCTGTTGAGGATTATCGTGATTTGAGTAATAGTAATGTGTTTGTATCCTTGAGTGAATTACTGGGGGATACGGATTTGCTATTATTGTATTCTATATTTAATATTGCATGTGTAAAGAAAAATCTATCTTTCGTATCTTTTCGTATGTTTAATATTGCTCTACCTGATAATTGTTGGCAAGAGAAAAATCGTTTTGATGATTTAAAACAGGTTTTTATTGATGAATTTGGTGTTAAGTATGGTAGAAATGGGCTAATTTTGATACGTGCTCCGAAAGATATTTCTGGTACATACAGAATAAGAAAAGAATGCAGATTCATTAATACTAAAGCATTTAAGGGGTGCTCTAATTTAGAAAAATTGATTTTGCCTCATTCCTTAAAAACGATAGGGGTAATGGCTTTTGTTAGATGTGAAAAATTGAAAGAAATTAAATTGCCAAAGTTTGTGCAAAAAGTTGATGGAGCTTTTATGTATTGGAATGGTAAATTGGTTAATGAATCTGATTATTTTATATACAAAGATGAGATTTTGTATAATTCTAGTATGACGAGATTAATAGCTTATAGGAAAATGGAAAAGCAGTATAATAAGTTTGTGGCATTTAATAGATATACTTCACAGATGACAGAAGCTATTGGATGGACAGGAGAACATTCTTATGATGTTCCTGTTGGAATTGTTGAAATTGCGTGTGGTGCATTTGCAGGCAAGCATTCTTTGTTTTCTGTTTCTTTGCCAACTTCAGTCTGTCGCATTGAAAATGCCGCTTTTGTATGTTGTGAAAATCTCGGTTTTATCAATATTCCATCAACAGTTTCTTATATAGGAAAGTTTGCCTTTGGTAAAACCATTTTAAAGGATCAAATAAAACTAGAAATAATAAAACGTTTTGGAAAGGAGGTATTTGAATGATAGTAATTGATTCTAAACGAAAAAAGCGGGAGAATATCTTGAAGAAATATCCCGATGCAATAATTGCGGATGTAACAAGTCATGCAGAAGATGACTTGATAAAGTTGAGTCCATTCTATCCTCATGGTGGCATACCTGTGCCATTTAGTGAGGGTGTTACAGCTACATGTGTTGAGGCTGTGTGGCAAGGGCTGAAGGTATTTGAATCGGATGACGTAGATATGAAAATGTTTAAGAACGAGTCGATGAAGAATATCAAGAGAACTGTTCGCAAGTTTGGTAAGCCACTTGGACATCGTAAAGGAGTAAACGGAACAGAACTGCTCGGATATATTGAGGCTCGAAAGCTGATTTATATCCCTACTTACAGGTGGGTACTTGAACATAAGGTTCAAAGTATTATCGAAAGATTACGAGAGGCTAGCCAGACTAAGACCATCGTACTCTTGGATTATAATACAAATTGTGATGTAGATGACCCGAAGAAGCCTCTTTCGCATGCCTTTCTAATCAAGGCATACGTAGAAGGCCTATATCCTTTTGGTGATAAAAAGTGGAAACCTCAGACAATAGAACCAAAGCAACTATCGTTATTCTAACATACATATATTATTGGAGGACAAAAACAATGAACAGAAGAAGTAATTGGGAGGATTTTAAGAATATCCTCGAACAAAATCATATCACCAAGCTCTATCACTTCACTGATCGTGATAACTTGGAGAATATTATCAAGAATGGAGGACTCTATTCTTGGAAGGATTGTGAGGAACGTGGTATCAATATTCCTAAACCAGGAGGTGGAGGACCAGGTTCTCCATCCTGGTCGTTGGATAAGCGTGATAATCTGGAACATTATGTTCGTGTCAGCTTTACCATGAACCATCCAATGATGTATGTGGCAATGAATGAGGACAGAATTTCTAACCCTGTCATTCTGGAGATAGACCCTGAGGTGATTTATGATGAGGATACCAAGTATGCAGACAGGAATGCTGTGCGCAATGGTGCTCATGTGGGTGGAAGTCTGGAGGATTTCAAGAAGATTCACTTCCAAACTGTCAAGGCTCGTAATCACTTCGATTTCGATGTGGATGAGCAGCCATTCTATCAGGCGGAGATATTGGTAAAGAACACCATTCCTCTGAAGTATATCAAGAACATCGGCAACTTTGGCATTCCAATTCCAAGCCAACCACAGATGTTACAAAGCAAGAATGCATATACGGCTCGTGTTGACCGTGAGCATCCTACAGCATTCATCTTCCTGGTGGACCAAAGTGTTTCTATGCGCCGAATTACTACCTTCAATGGTGAGGATATGACTTTATCTGAGGCTGTTGCCCGTATTGTAAATGCCCAAATCAACGAGTTGGTGGAGCGATGTGTGAAGAATAATGAAACTCGCCATTACTTTGATATTGCCATGATAGGTTATGGCATGGAGGCTTATAGTGCCTGGAATGGCAACTTGGAAGGACGAGACTTTGTTACTCCAGAAGAGATTCGTGATAATCCTTACCAAAAGAAAATGGTGAAGGAAGAGGTGCGTACCCGTAAGGGTATAACCATCAAAGAAGTAGAGAAGAAACAATGGATGGTAGCTCGCCATGATGGTAGTTGGACACACATGGATAAGGCTTTCAAACGTGCGGAAGGTTTGCTTGAAAATTGGATGAAAGTGCATCATGACAAGGATTGTTATCCTCCTACAATTATCAATATTACTGATGGTGAGTATAATGGAACTTCGCATGATGAGATGCAACAACTTGCCAATCAATTAAAATCGATGTTTACCAATGATGGCAATGTCTTGCTCTTCAATATTCACGTTGTGCCAGGACATGCAGAATCAGTAGTGTTCCCTGCAACTGTAGATGAATTGAACGGAAATGGATATGGTAAGAAACTTTATAATATGTCGAGTCTCTTGCCACTCAACTACAATGAGCAGATCCGTAATATCTTTGGAGATAAGCAGGCTGATATCCGCTACCATGCTATGGGTGTAAATACGGGTATGGAGAGATTGGTTAAAATGATGAAGATTGGCACACTTTCGAGTATGCTGGTTAATCAGAATCTGTAATGATATATAGAAAAGTTATGAACAGAGGTGTTAGTATAGCAAAGTTCTATGACCATGTTGCAAACGAAGATGCTTTCTACTCATCGGATACCTGTATAGCTGTATCCGATGGGGCAGGAGGCTGTGGTTTGTTTGCTGATGAATGGTCGAAGTATCTTGTAAAACATCTTCCAAAAGATAACCCTATCGTCTCCTTTAAAGAACTTGACGAATGGGTAGATGGCATTTGGGAGACCTTTTATAATGAGCACGAGGAAAGAGCAAAAGAAGGCGACGGCATTCTTTTGAATAAATATTATAATGAGGGGTCTTGCGCCACCATTGCTGCTGCATGGATACCAGGGGATAAGAAATGTAAATGGATGGCATACGGCGATAGCGTAGTCTTTCATTATAGTCAGAATACAGGTGTCTTGGAACATAGTTTTACGAAATTGTCTGATTTTAGCAATCCTCCCAGGTTGGTTAGCTGTAAAGATCCCCTGGAAGAGGAAGGCTTCAGTTGTGGTGACTTTTATCTGGATGAATCTTCGGTAGTCTTTGCTGCCAGTGATGCCTTATCGCATTATATCATGATGATGTATGAATTGACAAAAATCAAGGAATATGGTGAGGAACTTGCTGAAGAATATCTAAAAGCATCTGGCAATTCACAACTTTTGAAAACAGCTGAGACCATGAAGTTTGAATTTGGGCAGGATGTGCTCCAATCTTTGTTGGATGCAACATCATCTAACAGTCGGTTTGAACTATATTTGAAAAAACTGAACTCGGAAGGAATTTTAGATTTGGATGATTTCACGCTTGTTTATTTTAAAGGCTAGCGCCCATCTTCTTTATATTCCTATTTGTTGTTATTAAGATTTGTAGAAACAGATAAAATTACAGTACACAATATGCAGTATCCATTGATATCAGAATATGTAAAGGCCATTCAAGATGCAGGTGATAATCTTGAAGAGTTGGCTCACCTGACTCCCGTACTGGATGATCACGGAGAGCCATATCGCAGTAGTGGTGCTTTTGCCGTGGTGTTTAAGATGCGGGACAAGAGTACCGAGAAATATTATGCCCTGAAGTGTTTTACGGAAGAACAGCAGGGGCGAGCCGAAGCCTATCGTCAGATTGCGGATGAATTGGATATGGTTGATTCTCCATATATTACTTCTGTAAAGTATATGGAGAAGGAACTCTTCGTGGACAGTCAATGCGAGGAGGATGAATTTCCTGTATTGTTGATGGATTGGGTAGAAGGGGAGACGATGGAATCTTACATTGCGGCAAACTATCACAATCAATCTGCTATGTCAATGCTTTGTTATCGCTTTGGTAAAATGGCTGCTTGGCTCCGTTCACAATCTTTTGCCCATGGCGACATCAAGCCAGACAATATCATAATCCGTCCAGATGGCTCTCTTACATTGGTGGATTATGATGGAATGTTTGTGTCTTCTATGAAAGGTTGCAAATCTCCAACTATCGGTACCAAGGATTTCAGTCACCCATTGCGTACTATGGATGATTTCGATGAAACAATAGATGATTTTTCATTGGCAAGCATCGCCTTGTCATTGAAGGCTATATCTATGAATTCTACTTTGTTAGATACCTGTGGCGCATCAGACAGGCTTCTCTTCTCAGAAAATGATTATCGCAATCCTTCAAATAGCAAGGTAATATCTGCTCTGCAGGAATTGATGTGTGATAAGGATTTCTGCACACTTTACTCTCTTTTCATGCTTGCATTGGCGAGAAAGGAGCTTTCTGCATGTTCTTTTAGATTGTTTATTGGCGAAAAGCCTATCCTGCCTCAAACAATTGAAGACTTATCAACCAAAGCTACAGAGGAAGAGTTGAAGGAAGCTTTTGTTGATGAATGGGGCGTGAAATATAGCAAAGATGGAAGAAAGTTATTGAAAGCTACACAAGAACTTAATCTTAATGGTACTTATTCTATTAAAGAGGGCGTAAGGATAATATGTGATCATGCATTTGAAGATTGCTTTTTTTTGACTGGTATTGTCATTCCTGATGGCGTAACCTTCATTGGGGAATTTGCATTTAATGCTTGCTTTTTTTTGCATAGCGTTGTTATTCCTGATGGCGTAACCTTCATTGGGGATTATGCATTTATGGGCTGTTCTTTGGAAGAAGTTGCCATCCCTGATAGTGTGACTAGCATTGGGGATCATGCATTTGAAGATTGCTCTTCTTTGACTGGTATTGTCATTCCTGATGGCGTAACCTTCATTGGGGATTGTGCATTTAGTAGTTGCAGTTCATTTCTAATTAAATATATATCCATTCCGAAAAGCGTAATTTGCTTAAACGGCAATCCGTTTGTTAAATGGGATGGTAAATTAGAATGTTTATCACCGAACTTTATTTATGAGGATGATGTCTTGTTCAATAAGGACAAAAGCAAAATTATTTCTTTCAGAAATCAAGCTATAAGATCATATATCATCCCTAGTAGTGTAACTAGCATAGGTGATAGTGCATTTATGGGCTGTTCTTTGGAAGAAGTTGCCATCCCTGATAGTGTGACTAGCATTGGGGATCATGCATTTGAAGATTGCTTTTCTTTGACTGGTATTGTTATCCCTGATAGTGTGACTAGCATTGGGACGTGGACATTTTGTGGTTGCGAATCTTTGAGTAGTCTCGTTCTTCCTGATGGCGTAACTAGTATTGGGGATAATGCATTTCGTGGTTGCTCTTTTTTGAATAGCGTTGTTATTCCTTGTGGTGTTTCTTGTATTGGGGATTGTGCATTTTGGGGATGCCGTTCTTTGAAAAGTCTCGTTATTCCTAATAGCGTTACCAGTATAGGGGATGGTGCCTTTGATGATTACAATTTTCTAAACGATATTAAACAAGAATTAATCTCCCGATTCGGAGATAAAATATTTAGGTAACTTTTTAGATTATTCCTTGATTATTACGACGAAAAAGAGATACCGGCAAAAATAGATACCATCATAAATAGGAAGTCCTTCCCCTAAGACATCCTTCTTTGCCTTCTCCTTTTCCATATATAAAATAAGAGATGGAGAGTATTCTCCACCTCTACCCTCTTGTTACAGATGTACACGTCATAGAAATGGTTTTTCTCTCATATATTTCCTTCGAAATAGAAATAATAAGCAATGATTAATCATTTTTCTGCAGTTTCTTTTGTCGGTTTTAATTTTAATGTGTACTTTTGCCATGTCGTCTGAAAATGCGACTTAAGATAGTCAATTAATAATTGTGTAAGCTATGCAGTATCCATTAATATCAGAATATGTAAAGGCCATTCAAGATGCTGGTGATAATCTTGATATGTCCACAGAAGCAACGAATGCAGAGTTTAATGAGGCCATTACGGATGAATTTGGTGTTAAATACAGCAAAGATGGAAGAAAATTATTACAAGCTTCAAAAGAGCTTGATGGTACTTATTCCATTAGAAAAGGAACAAAGATTGTTTGTGATAGGGCATTTAGTGGTTGCCGTTCATTGAATTGTCTTGTTATTTCTGACAGTGTAACTAGCATAGGAACTTGGGCATTTGCATATTGCGAATCTTTGAAGAGTCTCGTTATTCCAGCTAGTGTTACTAGCATAGGAGGTGGTGCGTTTTGTGGTTGCCGTTCATTGAGTAGTCTTGTTATTCCTGATAGTGTTACAAGCATTGGGGATAGTACATTTTCATATTGCGAATCTTTGCGTAGTCTTGTTATTCCTTACAGTGTTGGCAACATTATAGGTAATCCTTTTTCTGGCTGGAATGGAGAACTTAAATGTTTGTCTCCTTACTTTATTTATGACAATAAAGTATTGTTTGATAAAGACAAAAATGCAATTATCTCATTTAGAGACAAAGATACTACATCATATATCATTCCTGATTATATTACGAGCATTGGGGATAGTGCATTTGAAGATTGCTCTTCTTTGAGTAGCGTTGTTATTCCTGATAGTGTTACGAGCATTGGGGATAGTGCATTTGAAGATTGCTCTTCTTTGAGTAGCGTTGT
>ERZ791800.1160-NODE-1160-length-12987-cov-6.257037_pt1 | contig 12987 bp, 9 predicted proteins | sample MGYA00510310_ERZ791800 | MGnify/ENA primary metagenome ERZ791800 (study PRJEB30046, sample SAMN00791954) | human gut metagenome | study: EMG produced TPA metagenomics assembly of the A metagenome-wide association study of gut microbiota in type 2... | reverse complement strand
TGGATAGAAATACCGAAGAGCAAGCCCGCGCAGCTATGGAAGCCGCCGTCGCCCTCCTCGCGGAGGGCGTGGATAGAAATCGCCGGAGGTGCAAGTGGATGCCCCGGACAAAACGTCGCCCTCCTCGCGGAGGGCGTGGATAGAAATTTCTTGAAGAAAGCGGAACGGCCCCCGTCGTGCGGTCGCCCTCCTCGCGGAGGGCGTGGATAGAAATATGTCCCGCGCTCCCTCCGCCTTATTGCGGCTGGGTCGCCCTCCTCGCGGAGGGCGTGGATAGAAATTTCTTAAAGACAGCACTCTTCATATTCAGAATAGGGTCGCCCTCCTCGCGGAGGGCGTGGATAGAAATTCCAGTTCATCCAGCCTGTGGACAAGGGCGTTATAGTCGCCCTCCTCGCGGAGGGCGTGGATAGAAATACATCAGACCCGAGATATGCGGTCAGGATCGTGAAGAGGTCGCCCTCCTCGCGGAGGGCGTGGATAGAAATTTCAACAGAAGCGGTGAGCTGCTTGCCATCAAGGGTCGCCCTCCTCGCGGAGGGCGTGGATAGAAATAGTTTTGCGTTATGCCATCCCACCGCCGTATGCGGTCGCCCTCCTCGCGGAGGGCGTGGATAGAAATTGTGCGAACTCTCCATCGGCTATGACCCGGTTGTGTCGCCCTCCTCGCGGAGGGCGTGGATAGAAATTGGTTGGCGTAAACGCAACGCGTGCAATCATTGGTGTCGCCCTCCTCGCGGAGGGCGTGGATAGAAATCAGCATGGCGGTAAAAGCGCCGCCAATCGTAGTACGTCGCCCTCCTCGCGGAGGGCGTGGATAGAAATTTAACAGCTAATAAGGAGGGCAAAGCGATGAAAGTCGCCCTCCTCGCGGAGGGCGTGGATAGAAATATCTGCAGCCGAAGTGGTGATGATGACCTCCTGCGTCGCCCTCCTCGCGGAGGGCGTGGATAGAAATACCTCTCCGCCAGTCCGGGCACCAACTGACTAGAGTCGCCCTCCTCGCGGAGGGCGTGGATAGAAATCAAAACTGCCAAAGGAGGCCTGATACATGGCAACACGTCGCCCTCCTCGCGGAGGGCGTGGATAGAAATTCTCTTGTTATTTATCAAGTGGAAACGGCAAGGTGTCGCCCTCCTCGCGGAGGGCGTGGATAGAAATCCGAGATATCTCTTCTTGCCACGCTCCCGGTGTTTGGTCGCCCTCCTCGCGGAGGGCGTGGATAGAAATCTCCATCTCCTTCCATCCGATAAACTCGCATAAGGTCGCCCTCCTCGCGGAGGGCGTGGATAGAAATTGACATTGCCAGAATAATTTTTTTGCACCGCTCAACGTCGCCCTCCTCGCGGAGGGCGTGGATAGAAATGATTCAGTCTATGTGCTGCTCTCCCGGTGCATGAAGTCGCCCTCCTCGCGGAGGGCGTGGATAGAAATCATTACCACCTCGTAGCGCCTCACGTCCTCCTCCGTGTCGCCCTCCTCGCGGAGGGCGTGGATAGAAATTTCCAGCGCGGTGAGCCGTTCGCTCGCTCCTGCGAGTCGCCCTCCTCGCGGAGGGCGTGGATAGAAATGAGCGGCACGAGTTTGCCTGCCCGTGCGGATGCACGGTCGCCCTCCTCGCGGAGGGCGTGGATAGAAATTATCTATGCTGCCCAAAAACGGCGGCATCGTTGTCGTCGCCCTCCTCGCGGAGGGCGTGGATAGAAATTCAACTACCACGTCGGCCCGGCGGAACAGGTACAGTCGCCCTCCTCGCGGAGGGCGTGGATAGAAATATAGAGCTTCCCTTCCTTTTGTGCTTTGAGAAGTCGATCGCCCTCCTCACGGAGGGCGCAGGTAGAAATCGACACAAAAATATGGTAAACTCTTATTATCGTAAGGCAAGAAATTAGTGCAACATGAAAACAGCATATTTGCGATATGCAATTCAACGCTGTTGCTATTGCATTAAAAAGTTGAATTGCTATAAGTTGTTGCCATGCGCTCTCTAAGGAACCGAGTATTTTGACCTACAATTCCGTCTCTTAAAGACGTTGGTTGAAATCAGTTTGTGTTCCCCGGTGCATTCTTCGACTTGAAGTCGCTCCTATTTGAGGGGTGTGGATAGAATAACATAATAATCATATCGCGGTTCTCAAAGGCGTAACCAAGTCGTCCTCTTCACCGAGGGCGTAGATAGAAATCGTCACAACCACGCCGGTCTTTTCAGCATCAAGGTTGCCCTCCCCGCAGAGGATACGGATAGAAACCAGTTTTCACCTCGAATCGGGCATCGCCACAATTTTTCCAAAAAGGAGTTTTCCATGCATACCGTTTCCCTTACCCATCAGCTCGTCACCATCCAGGACGACTTTGACCTCGACAAGATCATCGAGAGCGGCCAGTGCTTCCGGCCACAGAAACTGGCCGACGGGCGATACCGTTTTCTTTCCGGCGATGCACTCCTTTATCTGACCCCGCTAGGCGATGGGCAATACGACGCCGCATGGTATGGCTCAGATTGGGAGTACTGGGCCAACTACTTTGATTTGGGCCGGAACTATGCCGCGCTGCGGTGCAGCTTGGCGGGACAGAGCAGCTATCTGGACAAATCGCTCGAATTTGGGCAGGGCATCCGAATCCTGCATCAGGACCCATGGGAAATGCTCATCACCTTTCTTATCTCCCAGCGCAAGAGCATTCCGGCCATCCGCACCGCCGTAGAACGCCTTGCCCGGTGCTGCGGCGAACCGCTCAATGCCGAAGACGATGAAGTTTTCCTCTTCCCCACCCCGCAGCAGCTCTGCGGCCTCTCTGGGGCGCAGCTGATGGGCTGTGGTCTGGGCTACCGCACCCGTTACATCCAGAACGCTGCCGCACAGGCTTCCAGCGGCACACTCGACCTCAGTGCTCTGGCGGCGCTGCCCGACGACGCTCTCTTTTCCCGCCTCCTCGAGCTGGACGGCGTCGGCAAAAAGGTAGCAAACTGCGTCTGCCTCTTTGGCTATGGCCGTACCGCGATGGCTCCCATTGATGTTTGGATACAGCGACTCATTGATGAGGAATTCGGCGGCCGCGACCCTTTTCCTTCCTATGGTCAGCAGGCTGGCATCGTACAGCAGTACCTGTTCTACTACAAGCGCAGCACCCGCCGCAGCGTCGCTCACAAAAAATAAAAAAGTTATTGACAACTCTCCTTTTGGCTGGTATAATGATACACGTCGTCAGGAATGATACGCCAGCTATGGGGGATTAGCTCAGCTGGGAGAGCGCTTGCATGGCATGCAAGAGGTCAGCGGTTCGATCCCGCTATTCTCCACCAAAAAAGCACGGTACTTCGTTTGAAGTACCGTGCTTTTCTTTTTGCTTTCTTAGCGGTTGCATTGAGGATCAGTCAAATGCCTGATTTTGTAGGCGGACGCATCACTCCCCCTCAATGTAAGGAGTGAGATCGAAGTTGAACGAGATGTTGATCTGATAAATGGTAAACAGCAGCCATTTTGAATCCAGCAATTTTATTTCGAAAAAGAAAACCTGCCGTATGAAATGATACAGCAGGTTTTGAGAGAAAATAATCGTGAAACGCCAGAAAAATTTCTTTACTGGCCCAGATGCCAGATGTCGCGGTCATACTCGGCGATGGTGCGGTCGGAGGAGAACATCCCCGCTTTGGCAATGTTCACCAGACACTTGCGCCGCCAGCCCATGGGGTCGCAGGCGTAATCGCTGAGAGCCTGCCCCTTCCGCACGACATAGGCGTTGAAGTCCGGCAGGGTCTGGAACCAGTCCTTGTGGATGAGCTCATCGTGCAGGCGGGTCAGGTTCTCGGTATGGCCTGCCGCCAGCATCTCGGCGCCGGTGAGGAAGTCGATGGCCCGGCGGATGTTGGCATCACCCTCGTACCACTGGGCTGCGCAGTAATCCCCGGCGGCGTAGCGGTGGATGACCTGATCGGAGGTCTGGCCGAAGATATAGATATTCTCATCGCCTACCTGCTGGCTGATCTCCACATTGGCACCGTCCATGGTGCCCAGCGTCAACGCACCGTTCAGCATGAACTTCATGTTGCCGGTGCCGGAGGCCTCCTTGGAGGCAAGGCTGATCTGCTCGGACAGGTCGCAGGCCGGGATGAGTTTTTCGGCGGCGGTGACGTTGTAATTTTCCACAAAGACCACCTGCAGCCACTTGGATACCTCCGGGTCGGCGGCGATGACCTTAGAGAGGGTCAGCAGGGCGTGGATGATGTCCTTGGCAATGGTATAGGCCGGAGCGGCTTTGGCACCGAAGATGCTCACCAGCGGGACAGCAGGCAGGTGCCCGGCCTTGATCTCGTAGTACTGGTGGATGAGGTACAGCAGATTCAGCTGCTGACGCTTGTACTCATGCAGACGTTTGGACTGGATATCGAACACGGCCTCCGTGTTCACGGTGACGTTCTGGGTGTGCAGCAGCCAGTCGGCAAGAGCCTGCTTGTTTGCCTTTTTCACGGTGGCCAGCTCGCTGAGCACGGTCTCGTCGTCCGCAAAGGCCAGCAGCTTTTCCAGCTCTTCGGCATCCTTGCGGAAGCCGGAGCCGATGCGCTTTTCCAACTCAGCGGTCAGGGCCGGGTCGCATTCCAGCAGCCAGCGGCGGAAGGTGATGCCGTTGGTCTTGTTGTTGAACTTTTCCGGGTACAGCTCGTAGAAGCCGTGCAGCTCGGAGTTTTTCAGGATCTCGGTGTGGAGCGCCGCCACGCCGTTGGTGGAATGGGTGAAGTGGATGTCCATGTGGGCCATGTGCACCCGGTCGTCCTTGTCGATGATGGCAAGGCCTTCGTCCTTGGTGCGGGTGCGGGCCAGAGCATCCAGCTTTTCGATAATGGGCATCAGCTGGGGCACAACGGCATCCAGATAGGCGCGGGGCCACTTTTCCAGCGCCTCGGCCAGAATGGTGTGGTTGGTGTAGGCGCAGGTCTTGGTAACGATCTCCACGGCTTCGTCAAAGTCAATGCCGTTTTCACCCAGCAGGCGGATCAGCTCCGGGATGACCATGCTGGGATGGGTGTCGTTGATCTGGATGGCGGCGTAGTCGGCCAGATCGTGATAGCAGCAGCCCCGGGCGGCACATTCGGCCAGAATGAGCTGGGCACCGGCAGAGACCATCAGGTACTGCTGGTACACCCGCAGATAGCGGCCTGCTTCGTCGGAGTCGTCCGGGTAGAGGAAGAGGGTCAGGTTCTTGTCGATGGCGGTCTTGTCGAACGCGATGCCGTCGTGGACGATGCTCTCGTCGATGGTGTCCAGATCGAACAGGTTCAGGGTATTGGTACGGCCCTCGTAGCCGGTGACGGCCAGCTTGTACAGCCGGGCGGTGTATTCTTTGCCTGCCAGCTCCACCGGATAGGTGACGTCGGTCTTTTCGGCCCAGCTGTGGGCGGTCAGCCACGGGTCGGGCTTTTCGTTCTGGACGCCGTCCTCAAAGGACTGGTGGAACAGTCCGAAGTGATACCGCAGACCCACACCGTCGCCGGGCAGGCCCAGCGTTGCGAGCGAGTCCAGAAAACAGGCCGCCAGACGGCCCAGACCGCCGTTGCCCAGAGAAGGTTCCGGCTCCACCTCTTCGATGTCCGACAGGCGCTTTCCGGCAGCAGCCAGTGCATCGCGGGCTTCCTTGTACAGACCCAGGTTGATAAGGTTGTTGGACAGCAGCTTGCCGATGAGAAATTCGGCACTGATATAGTACAGCTTGCGACCGGTGACGGGCTGTACACGGTCTGCGCTCTTCTGCCGGACAAGTTCCAGCAGAGCGAGGTACAGCTCCTGATCCGTGCAGTCGGCCAGCGGCTTGCCCGTAAGATTCTGTAAGGTCTCGGTGAAGTTCATAAACGGATCCTCCTTTGCTACGGAAAACAGGTTTGACATCTGCAATTCAAGATATACCACATAAAACAATCAAAATCTTGCCTTAAAAGTGCAAACTATGGTACAATCCTATCATCAGGAGGTGAGACGATGCAAAATTGGGCTTCTTTGCAGGAAACCAAGCAGCACGGTGCCGTGCGGTTCCCATTCAATCTGTATCCCTGCACCATCCCGGGGGATTTCCCGCAGGTGGCGCTCCACTGGCAGGAGAGCATGGAGCTGGTCTTTGTCAAGCGCGGTGCAGGGCTGGTGCAGGTGGGCGCTGTGTCTTATCTGGCCCGCATGGGGGACATCTTCGTTTTTACGCCCGGCACCCTCCACGCCCTGCGGCAGGCAGAAGGGCAGTCCATGGAATACGAGAATCTCATCTTTGAGCTGGAGCTTCTGGGCGGCGCAGAGGACCTTTGCGCCGAGAAATACCTGCTTCCGCTCCAGAGCGGGCGGCTGTCGCTGCCTGTCCGTCTGACCCCAAACGATTTGTGCTATCTTCAGGCTGCCGCCTGTCTGCGGGAGGTGGAAGAGGCCAGCCGCTCGAAGCGCCCCGGCTATGAGCTGCTGGTCAAGGGGGCGCTGCTGCGCTTTCTGGCCCTGCTCATTGCACAGGGAAAACAGCAGCCCCCCGCAGAGACTGCCGACACCCAGCGGCTGAAAACCGTTCTGCAATGGCTCTCGGCCCATTATGCCGAGGCGCTTCGGGTCGCCGATGCTGCCGGGGTCTGCTCCTTCAGCGCCAGCCACTTCATGCGGTGGTTCCGGCAGATGACGGGGCAGAGCTTCATCGCTTTTCTGAACGAATACCGCCTGAACGCCGCCGCCGAAGCGCTGCAAACCACGGATGAGACCATCCTGACCATCGCCTCCCGGTGCGGGTTTGAAAATCTCTCCTATTTCAATCGGGCCTTCAAGGCACACTTCGGCATGACACCACGGGAATATCGGAAAAAATAAAAAAATCGGAGAGAGCAGGCCAGCTGAAAAAAATCATCCGCGATAAGATCTCACGAGGTCCAAACCGTTCATGAGAAACGATCGCGGATGATTTTTTGCTATAAGATCAGACCTCCGGCGGCGGGCAGCAGCTCTCCCGCTGGATGAGCTGGTGCGGCACGATGATCTTGGTGGCCAGAAGGTTCGGGTTTTCAATGTGATTGATGGTCTGGCTGGCGGCTTCCATGCCCAGCTGGTAGGGGTTGACGTCCACGGTGGTCAGCTGGGGGCTGGTGATACGGGAGAACAGCGAGTTGTTGAAGGATACGATGGACAGATCTTTCGGGATGCGCAGGCCCAGCTTGTTGCAGAACTGTTCCAGTACCACCGCAAGAATGTCATCGCTGACCAGAACCGCTGTAGGGCGGTCAGGAGCGGTAAGCAGCGCTTTCAGGGCAGGTTCATAGGAATCATTCAGGGTATCGATCTCCACGCAGTCCCCTTCGCGCGGGGTGATGCCGTACTTAAGCAGAGACATCTGATAGCCGCGTTTCCGCTCGGCAGAAAACAGCATGGCATTACTGACCCCAAAATAGGCGATGCGGCGATGTCCCATCTCGTAGAGATAGTCGGTTGCTTCCTCGCCCGCCAGTGCGTTGTCGTTGTCGATATAGATGGTCTGGTTGGCCGACTGCGCTGCCTTGCCCACGATAACGTGAAGCAGACCCTCGCTGCGCAGATAGGCAGCCACCGGACAATCTTTTTTGGAGTAGAGCAGGATGAATCCATCGGCCTGTGTATTGGTTACCATGCTCTGGATGGCATCCAATACTTCGGCATCGTCCTCGCCGGTGATGACGGTGTTTACATAACGGCGCTGGTTGCAGAACTGCCCGATGCCCCGGATGATCTCCAGATGAAAGGCATTTTCATATACGTCCCGCTGGGAAGAAGGCAGGATGATGCCGATGGTCTTGGAAAACGCTTCTGACGGTTCGGCCTCAAAATTTGGTTCATAGCCCATCTGCGCCATGATGCGGCGGATGCGTTCTTTTGTGTCCCGGCTGATGGATGGGCTGTCCTTGCAGGTGCGGGAGACCGTGGACGGCGAAACGCCCGCAGCGGCCGCAATATCTTTGATCGTAACTGCCATGCTCTGAATCCCCTTTCTGATATCTCTATTGTAAAGGGCTTTGCACGCAAAGTCAACGTTTGCGTGCTCGTTTGCGCAAATCGCGCAACGGTGTTGCTGAAAAGGTTCGACATTTTCAACAAAAATCGCTTCCGACAATATACAAAATGCAGAAAAACGTTCTGCATCTCAAAAAACTCTTGTAAAATTTGCGAAAACGAGTTATTCTTATTGCGCAATTTAACGCAATTGCAGCGCAACGCTTGCGTAACGCAGTGCAAAGAGAAACCAAGGAGGAAAATCATGACAACAATAACACATTCTGCTGTTGTGACAGCACCTTTCAGCGGCAAGCTTGTACCGCTGAGCAGTGTCCCGGATGAGACATTCGCCAGCGGCGTTCTGGGCGAAGGCATCGCCATTGAACCGTCCGATGGACTGTTCTGCAGCCCTGTGAGCGGTACAGTGGAGAGCATCGCAGAGACCAGGCACGCTATCGGCTTTGCCGGGGACAACGGGCTGGAAATTCTGGTCCATGTGGGTCTGGAAACGGTCGGTCTGAAGGGCGAGGGCTTTGAGATCCTGGTCAAGGAGGGCGACACCGTCAAGGAGGGTCAGCCCGTGGCCAAGGTAGACCTTGACCTCATCCGGGCGCGCGGCCTGAACACCATCACGTCCATCGTCCTGACCGGCGGTGCAGATGATCTGGTGCTGCACTGTGCAGCGGGCACCGCCAAGGCAGGCAAGACGCAGGTACTGACCCTGACGGCCAAAGAGGCACAGCCCGCCGAGGCAGCGGAAGCGGCACCTGCGGCCAAAGAGGCCAGCGCAGAGAAGCCGAAAAAGAAGAGCTTCATCAACTTCGACTTTTTGCAGAAGCTGGGCAAAGTTCTGATGACCGTCATCGCCGTCATGCCCGCCGCCGGTCTGATGATCAGTCTGGGCAAGCTGGTGCAGATGGGCGGCGGCGACATTGCGGCGGTCATGACCATCGGCACCACCATGGAGAACATCGGCTGGGCTGTCATCAACAATCTGCACATCCTCTTCGCCGTGGCCATCGGCGGCAGCTGGGCAAAAGAACGCGCAGGCGGTGCCTTTGCGGCTGTGCTGGCCTTTGCGCTCATCAATGTCATCACCGGCAACATCTTCGGCGTCACCAGCGCCATGCTGGAAGACCCCAACGCCGTGACCCACACCCTGTTCGGGCAGGAGATCGCCGTCAACGGCTACTTTACCTCCGTGCTGGGTGCTCCGGCGCTGAACATGGGCGTGTTCGTGGGCATCATCGCCGGTTTTGTGGGCGGTGTGGCGTACAATAAATACTACAACTTCCGTAAGCTGCCGGATGCGCTGGCCTTCTTCAACGGCAAGCGCTTCGTGCCCATGGTGGTCATTGGCTACTCGGTGGTCATTTCCATCGTTCTGTCGCTGTTCTGGCCTGTGGTCCAGACCGGTATCAACAACTTCGGCATCTGGATCGCCAACTCTTCCGAGACGTCTCCGGTCCTGGCTCCGTTCATCTATGGCACGCTGGAACGTCTGCTGCTCCCTTTCGGCCTGCACCATATGCTGACCATCCCCATGAACTACACCTCCTTCGGCGGCACCTACACCATCGCTACCGGCGTCAACGCGGGCAGTCAGGTGTTTGGTCAGGACCCGCTGTGGCTGGCATGGGCCAATGACCTCATCAACTTCAAGAAGGCCGGTGACATGGCCGCTTACAATAACCTGTTGGCTACCGTTACCCCCGCCCGCTTCAAGGTGGGCCAGATGATCGGTGCCACCGGTCTGCTGCTGGGCATCGCACTGGCCATGTTCCGCCGGGTGGATGCCGATAAGCGCGCAAACTATAAGTCCATGTTCATCTCCACCGCGCTGGCTGTTTTCCTTACCGGCGTCACCGAGCCGCTGGAGTTCATGTTCATGTTCTGCGCCATGCCGCTGTACATCGTGTACGCACTGCTGCAGGGCTGCGCCTTCGCCATGGCGGGCATCATCCATCTGCGTCTGCACTCCTTCGGCAATCTGGAATTCATCACCCGCATCCCCATGTCCCTGCAGGCTGGTCTGGGCGGTGACATCATCAACTTTGTACTCTGCGTCGCTGCGTTCTTTGCCATCGGCTACTTTGTTGCCTACTTCATGATCGGCAAGCTCAAGCTGGCAACGCCGGGCCGTCTGGGCAACTATACCGACGATAACGCAGACGATACCGCCGCCGCCAAGACCGAGAAGAAGTCCGATAACGGTCAGGCCGAGCGCATCATCGCCCTGCTGGGCGGCCGGGAGAACATCGTGCTGGTGGATGCCTGCATGACCCGTCTGCGCGTTACCGTGAAGGATCCCGCCAAGGTCGCTGACCTTGCCGCATGGAAGGCCGAGGGCGCTCTGAGCCTGCTGGTCAAGGGCGACGGCATTCAGGCCGTGTACGGCCCCAAGGCAGACGTCCTGAAATCTGACATCAACGATATTCTGTAATTGCTTATGAAACTGCTGACATTGAATACCCACAGCCTCATCGAACCGGAATACGAGGCAAAACGGGAAATTTTCGTGGAGTTTATCGCAAAGGAGCAGCCGGATGTGTTCGCTTTGCAGGAGGTGAACCAGACAGCCTCCGCTCCGCTGCTGGGGGATGTCCCGGCGGGATACTACCCCTGCCCCGGCAATATGGTGCTGCTGAAAGCGGACAACCACGCCGCAGCAGTGGCCCGGATGCTGGAAGAGCGGGGCGTGCATTACCATTGGAGCTGGCTCCCGGCCAAGATCGGCTACGACAGGTACGATGAGGGGATGGCGGTATTCAGCCGTGCGCCCATCACACAGACCGAGAATCTGCTGCTGAGCCGGTCGAACGATTACAGTTACTGGAAGACCCGCCGTGCGCTGGGCATCTGTGCAGGAGATGTCTGGTACTATGCTGTGCACATGGGCTGGTGGAAGGACGAAGAAGAACCCTTTGCTGACCAGTGGAATGCGCTGGAAGCAACGGCTGGTGCGAAGCCTATGGCATTCCTGCTGGGCGACTTCAACAGCGAAGCCGCTGTGCGGGGCGAGGGGTATGACCTTATCCTCTGCAGCGGCTGGCAGGATACCTACCGGCTGGCACAACAGCGGGATGACGGCTATACCGTTGTGCAGGCCATTGACGGTTGGCGGGATGCCCCGGATGCTTCCGCCAAAAAGCGCATCGACCAGATCTGGTGCTCCAAGGCTGTTCCGGTGCGCAGCAGCCGGGTGGTATTCCGTGGCACACAGGAACCTCAGGTCTCCGACCATGCGGGTATCCTGATCGAATTATAAAGGATAAGAAGGAACATGAAGATGCAGAGAAGTGCAGGCATTTTACTGCCCGTCAGCAGTCTGCCGTCCCCATATGGCATTGGCTGCTTTTCGCAGGAAGCATACGATTTTGTGGACTGGCTCAAAGAGGCCGGACAGACTTATTGGCAGATCCTGCCGCTGGGTGTGACCAGCTATGGTGACAGCCCCTACCAGAGCTTTTCAGCCTTTGCGGGCAACCCGTACTTTATCAGTCTGGATGAGCTGGTCAAAGAGGGCGTGCTCACGGCAGAGGAATGCAAAAAGGCAAAGTTTGGCCGCAAGGCAGATGACATCGACTACAGCCGCCTCTACACAGAGCGGGGCCGCCTGCTGCGGCTGGCCTACTCCCGCAGCGACATCGGCCACAACGAGGCATTTGCGGCGTTCTGCGAGAAAAACAAGTGGTGGCTGGACGATTTCGCCCTGTTCATGGCAGTGAAAGGCCGCTTTGAGGGCAAACCGTGGATCGAGTGGGCGGAGGATATCCGCCTGCGCTGGCAGAATGCCATGGACTACTACCGCCGGGAACTGTATTTTGAGGTGGAGTACTACAAATATCTCCAGTTCAAATTCGACCAGCAGTGGCGTGCACTAAAGGCTTACGCCAACGAAAAGGGCATCCGCATCATCGGTGATATCCCCATCTATGTGGCACTGGATTCCGCCGATGCATGGGCGAATCCGCAGATGTTCCAGCTGGATGAGGACAACATTCCCACCGCTGTGGCAGGTGTTCCGCCGGATGGTTTTTCGCCCACTGGCCAACTCTGGGGCAATCCGCTCTACTGCTGGGAAAAGCACCGGGAAACGGGCTATCAGTGGTGGATCACCCGCTTGTGGTACTGCTTTGAGCTGTACGACGTGGTTCGCATCGATCACTTCCGCGGCTTCGACGAGTATTTCTCCATCCCTTACGGCAGCGAGACCGCCGCGCCGGGTCACTGGGAAAAAGGCCCTGGCATCGAGCTGTTCCGTGCGGTGGAGCAGGCACTTGGTAAGCGGGAGATCATTGCCGAGGATCTGGGATATATGAGCGAGACCGTCCGGCAGCTGGTGCAGAACAGCGGCTTCCCCGGTATGAAGGTGTTGGAATTTGCTTTCGACTCCCGTGACACCGGCAGCGCCAGCGATTACCTGCCCCATAATTACCCGGTGAACAGCGTGGCCTACACGGGCACCCATGACAACGAAACGCTGGTATCGTGGTATCAGACCATCACCTCTGCCGAACGTGCACTGGTGCGGGATTATCTGTATGATTACACCACGCCGGAAACACAGCTTTACAAGAGCATGATTGCCCTTATCTTCCGCAGTGCCGCTGCCACCTGTATCATCCCCATGCAGGACTGGCTGGGGCTGGACAATTCCGCCCGTATCAATAAGCCCTCCACCGTAGGCGAGAACTGGCGCTGGCGGCTGAAAAAGAGCCAGCTGACCCCAAAGCTGCAAAAAGAAATTTGCAGCATCACCACCCGCTATGGCCGGATGAACTGGGCATAACGAGAAGTTCTGTAAAATCTGAAACGAGCAAAACAAAAGTCCCTGTGAACCTTTGCGTTCACAGGGACTTTCGTTTTGTCCTGAAATCAGCAGCCCGGGCGGGGGGCGTTACAGTTTTTTGATGCCCTCCGGCTCATCGGCTTTAGCACGGCGCTCCATCAGGTAGGTGTCCAGCCAGCGGCCGTGGCAGTCGCGGGCGATGCGCTCCCGCCGCCC